>Ga0265316_10002999_pt1 | contig 17264 bp, 16 predicted proteins | sample 4522metaG_FD_202092 | JGI IMG/M metagenome (GOLD analysis project Ga0265316, IMG submission 202092) | Rhizosphere microbial communities from Carex aquatilis grown in University of Washington, Seatle, WA, United States - 4-5-22 metaG | ecosystem: Host-associated > Plants > Roots > Rhizosphere >...
CCGAGCTGGTGGATTGGCTGTTGCGGCAGAACGGCCTGGGCGAGGCCAGCATCTACGTGCGAACCAAGCGCGAGCTTCCGGGCTTCTTCAGGCCGACGAAGGACTGGGACATGCTGGTGGTCCATGAAGGCCACCTGATCGCAGCCGTGGAGTTCAAATCTCAGCGTGGACCGTCATTCGGCAACAACTTCAACAACCGGACCGAGGAGGCCATCGGGAACGCCACCGACCTCTGGACGGCGTTCCGCGAAGGCGCCTATGGCAAGGGTCGGCCCCGGCCTTGGCTAGGCTGGGTGATGCTACTCGAGGACTGCGCCGGGTCGGCGCGGCCGGTGGCGGTGGCTGAACCGCACTTCAGCGTGTTCCCAGAATTTCGGGGCGCGTCCTACTGCCGCCGCTACGAACTGCTGCTGCGCAAACTGGTCCACGAGAAACTCTACGATGCGGCTGCCTTTCTGACCTCGACCGAGAAGGGCGGGCCGCGCGGAAACTTCACCGAGCCCGCCGAAGACCTGACCATCAGGCGGCTCCTGGCCAGCTTTGCTGGTCATGTCGCCGGCTACCTGGCCGCCATCAAGTAGCATCCATGCAACTCTCGATGCACCTCCCGATCAGCTTTCCGAAAGAGGCGTACGAGTACGGGCGGCGGTCGTCGGGCGAGACCCATGGGGTGGTCGCACGTGACCAGGCAGTCAGAACGAAGTCGGTTCAGCCCGCGATCTCGACGGAGGTCTTGCTGAACAGAGTGCCAACCGCCCTTAGCCGCTCCTTTGCCAGACGGTGGTAGAGGGGATCGATCTCGACACCAATGGCGTTGCGTGAGGCCTCGGCCGCGGCCAATAGGGTCGTTCCCGTGCCAGCAAATGGATCGAGGACGGTGTCGCCGACGAACGAAAACATACGCACCAACCGGTCGGCGAGTTCCAGAGGAAAAGGAGCCGGATGCTGCTTGGTGGAGGCGCCGGGAAGCTTCCAGAACTGCTGGAACCAGACGTCGAAATCCTCTTTGTCAATTAGGCTGAGGCGACGCTGACGATCGGTTGGCTTACGATAGCCTCCAGGTTTACGTTGCATGAGGATGAACTCGATGTCGTTCTTTATGATTGCATTGGGTTCGTAGGGCTTCCCCAGGAACTTCGCGCCGTTCTCAACCTCGAACCGGGCGTTGGCAATCTTGTGCCAGATGATCGGGTTGAGGTTGTCGAATCCGAGCTTGCGGCATCGGACGACGATATCGGCATGCAACGGCATCACTAGGTGCCGGCCGTAGTCCTTGCGTGCCAAGCAGACATCGCCGACAACACACACGAGCCGACCGCCTGGAACCAGAACCCGAAAGGCATGCCGCCACACGCGGTCGAGTTCATCGAGGAATCCTTCGTAATCCTCGACGTGTCCAAGCTGATCGGGGTGGGCGTTATAGTCCTTCAAGGTCCAATACGGAGGAGACGTCACGACAAGGTGCACCGATTCCCTGGGAATCCAGTCGAGCGAACGAGCGTCGCCCTTCCGGAGATGGATGTGAGTCGGCAGTCCCCCGCCTTCCTGCATTTCCTTCTTGGCGGCCTTGGCCTGTTCGCGCCGAGCCGCGAGACTGACGGTCTCGATCGGTGCAGGGGCTTCCATGGTGCTCACCGTTTGCTTTCTGGCTGGGTGCTGTTGTTCGGGAGCGCCGGGCTGCCGTATCGAGGACTTCCTTCGCCGGTCCTGAACGCACCGAAGCCGAGTTGGCGGCCATTGGTCTCGGCGTCCACGAAGTCTTCTGCTGCAGCTGAGAACCAGTCCTTCAAAGAGCGCCCCCTTTTCGCGAGCGCCGCGTAGAGTCTTCGCTTGAGATCGATGTCATCGACGTCGACTACGATCCGATTGCTTTGGCCGATCGGCATGCCATGTAACGTGACACAAGTGACGTCACTTGTCTATGGCAAAAGCAGATATCCAGTGATTTTTCCAGCGTGGTTCCTCCACTGCCTGTAGTTTCGCGTCATGGAGAAGCTTCTGAGTGCCGCTGTCGTTGAATGCTGGAAGAGAATCGAGAGTGGGAAGAGCACGCAAGCGCCCGATCGTCTTGCGCCCTTGCAGGCCTACCTCGCCAAGCAACTGGAGATTAGGGGCGTCGGGGACAGATGGGCCATCGACGGTGCAGTGCCAGGTTTCGTCCGCACGAAAGACATCGATATGGTCGCATGGCGGGCCGACCAGCCTGTCGTTGCGATCTCATGCAAATCCCTGTTCAGAAACCCAGGCGGTACCGTCCCAAACCGCCTCGACGATGCCATCGGGGAGGCGGTTAATCTACGAAAGCGCTGGCCCGCCATCCGTCTCGGCTACGTGATGATTTTCGACATGCGGATCGCGAAGCCCGGTCCGAGGTCACAAGACTGGTCGCTGGCCCTACAGGCGGGCATTCTCAGGCTGACAAACAACGAGTCGCCACCACCAATCATCGATTCCGCAGCACTGTTTCTGGTTGAGGCCGTTCGTCCGAAGTTTTCGCTTGGCCCCGTTGAGCCGACGCTCGAATTCGACGGCTTCTTTGATCGGCTTCTGCGAAGGTAACGCTTCGTCTCCTCAGATACGGCCAAGATGCGCGACGGCCACCAGTTGCGTGCGCCCGTGGTGTCCGAGCTCTCTGTCGCGGTTGCGGAGAGTTTCAGAGGAACTATCCTCGGTCAGGATTTCGGACTAGAGTATCCCCATTTTCGCCCCGAAAGGTATCCAGTACATGGACGTCTCCATCACGCAATTCACAGTTGCGGATTTCTGCAAGTCGCTTTCCCAGAACGAGATCCGCGTCAATCACGATTACCAGAGGAGTTCGCAGGTCTGGCCGAAAGCCGCTCGGTCATTTCTGATCGAAACCATCCTCTTGGGATATCCGATGCCCAAGCTCTACCTTCATCAAATCACCGATGTGAAGAGCAAGCGTACGATTAAGGAGATAGTAGACGGGCAACAGCGGAGCATGGCAATCCTCGCCTTCTACAGCAACGAGTTGTCCCTGGTCAGCAGCGCACTTCCATCCAACGCCGCGGGTAAGAAATTCGAAGAACTGGACGACGAGCTCAAACAGAAGTTCCTCGACTATAGCGTGACCGTGGATCTCTTCATCGGCGCCAACAAAGAGGAGATCCGCGAGATCTTCCGACGCATGAACTCATACACTGTGCCGCTCAACGCAGAAGAGAAGCGCCACTCCAAGTATCAAGGGCATTTCAAGTGGTTCATATATCGCCTGACGAAGAAATACGCCCAGACGCTCGAAGACATGGGGGTGTTTACTGAGAAGGCTCTAAATCGCATGGCAGATGCGAAACTCCTCGCAGAATTCACCCACGCACTGCTCAATGGCATCACCACCACGAATGACAAGGATCTCGCGAGGCTCTACGAAGACCACGATGCGAAATTCGATGAACAAGCAGATCTGGAGCGGAGGATCGCCGGTGCGTTGGACACAGTGATCGACTACCGGGAACTCTTTGGTGGTCCCCTCATGAAGTCATACCAGCTCTACGCCCTTCTATTGGCCCTGGCTCATGCCCGCCATCCGATTCAACAACTCAAGAGCACATATCCGATGACGTCGCCAGTTAGACTCGACCGAACAAGAGTAGTCGAGGATCTCGGCCGGCTCGCCGCTGCACTCGACGATCCCGCTTCTGCCCCGCGCAAACTCCAGGCCTTCGTCGCTGCTGGCGAATCGAAGACAAACGTCGCTGATCAGCGCAAGGCGCGCTTTCGGTGGTTCTGCCGGGCGCTAGACCACACGCTACCCTGATGCGGCCATGTCGGAGTTTCGCCCGGCTCTGTGACCAAGCTGTCTCTAACCTCAGCCGTCTTCGGGCCCTCGCCGATAGAGCTTGCCAGGACTTTCCTCAGAGGAACGCCAAGGTCGCTATCGCGCATGTTGTTCTCAATGTTCAGGGTGCCTGGTCGGCATTTGCAAGGAGCTACTTTCTCTCATGCGTCCTTGCGCCTCGTCGACGCACCAAGGGCCGCGTAACACTCGGGGGCCCAAGCGTGGCCCGGTCGTTCAACGATGCCATCGGTGTCGTCATGGGTCGTCAGAAGCCAAAGGTGAAACCGCTCGCCGGTGGTGTTTGGGAACGAAGATCTGAACCGGCGTGGCATGAGCCGAACGTTCTTCGGAAAGGATGCCTCGATTTGGGGTGCTCACATATGGTTGACGTGGAAAACGCTCTCGCATTGCAGACTGGGGTGTTCCAACACCTGCCGACATTCCGCAATTTCTTCGCGCATCGTTGCGAAGAGACGGCAGCATCGGCAAAGAACATCGCCCCACAGTACAGCATTCCCAGTAGCCTGCATCCGTGCGAGATCCTGACTAGATCGCCATTTGGGCGCCCCTTTCCACTACTTGTCGACTGGATCGACGACCTAATAGTTGTCATTGAGTTTCTCTGCGATTGATGCATTGCCGTGGCTGTTCACCGGGTGCATGGACGTAGTGGAATGCCGCCGCGATGGCCTCTGACGTACCCGACGGCTGAGGGCTCGCCGACCTCCGCCTCCGCCGCGTCCGCATCCACCCCAGCCCCGCGATCACCACGCCCGCCACGAACAAGCTCGGCTGCATCGGGTGGCCGAGCCCGATCATCGCCACCCGCACGGTGATCCACCCAGCCAGCACGACGCCCGCGACCACGGACAGCCACCCAGCGCGGGGCCAGCGTCGCAGCTCCGCCCACGCCGCCAGGGCCTGCGTGCCGCCGACCACGGCGAACAGCACGATCCCGGGCACCAGGTAGCTCCCGAACGGCGACCGCGCCAGCGTCTCCGCCGTCATCCCCATTAGCCGCCCGCTGGGCTCCACCATGAACATGGCGCCGGCCACGAAGGCGCTCAGCGCCACGAAGGCTTCAGTGATAACCAGGGTCAGGCGAGTCCAGCGCATGAGGGACGAGGGACGTCAGCGGGTGGCATGAGGAACGTCCCTCATTCTAATGAGGAACGCCCGAGTGGACAGGAGCGGACAAGTCAGCCCCGCCACAAGTTCAGACCGTAAGTGCAGAGCCGTAAGTGCAGACTTTGGCCGCTCGTGGCCATTGGCGCGCTGCTCGGTTCCTCGTTCGTTCCTCATTTTGAATGAGGGACGTCGAAATCGGCCCCCGCGCGCTGTAAGTACCCGGAAAGATTGTAGCGGGGCCAAGATTTGAACTTGGGACCTTCGGGTTATGAGCCCGACGAGCTACCAGGCTGCTCCACCCCGCATCACGTTTGAGGCACAGAAGGTGCCGCATGCGGGGCGCTCCGTCAAGTCCCATCGACGGCGGTGCGGCCCACCCGTCGGGCTATCCCCGCATGAAAATGTGGGGCGGCACGGGCTCGTGGTAGGCGCCTCGCAGCCTGACCTTGCGCTCCAAATCGGCGATGGCGACATCGCCCAGGTCAACACCGTACAGCTCGTTCATGTTGTTGATTCCGCCCGGGGCAAACACGTTGATCTCCAGAATCTTGTCGCCCACGATGTCGACGCCCACGAAGTAGAGCCCATCGGCGATCAAGCGCGGGCGAATCAGCTCGCACACGCCCCGTTCCCGCGTGCTCAGCTTGCACGCCCGTCGCACAGCCCCCAGGTGCATGTTGTTGCGCAGGTCATCCTTGGGGTGCACCCGTCGATAGGCAGCCACGCGTTCGCCAGCCTGCAACGGGACGCCGCCCACCATCAACACGCGCTTGTCGCCTTTCTCCGCCGCAGGCAGGTACTCCTGCACGATCAGGTAGCCTTCGCTCTGCACAGCGGAGATGATCTGCGCCAAGTTGGCGGTCTCGCCGCGAGCCACGAAAAAGACGTTTTGGCCCCCGTAACCGTAGAGCGGCTTGATCACCGCCGGCCCGTCCAGCTCGCGCAGGAAAGCGCGCACGCGCTCGGGCGACCTGGTGGTCAGGGTGCGGGGACGGATCTCCACCGGAAAACCGGCCAGGTACATCTTCGATCCCGCGCGCAGCAGTCCATCTGGATCGTTGACCACCATCACGCCTTCCTGCTTGAGGCGCCGGCCAAACTCGATGGCGGGGTTGAAGCGAATCCCTGCGCCATTCGTCACGTGCGGGTTGTTGCGCAGAAAGATTACGTCGAAGTCGTTGAGGCGCGCGTGCTCACAGGGCACGGACGACCCGACCAAGGCGCGGACGAATGCAGTCGCGTCCGGCTGCTTTCCGGCGGCGCGCACGATGTCCCCGAACACGATGCGCTCGCCACCATGCGAGAGATCGTCCACCGACACCAGGGCAACGTCGTGCCCGCGCCGATGCGCGGCGAAGGCGAGGTGGGCGGTGGTGTAGGTCGGCCGCTGCGTCCTGACGCTGTTGACCACGAAGCAGATGCGCATAACGGCTGCCAGGGTATCGCGACCCGCAGCCAAGGGCACGCGTCCATTGTCAAATGTCGGGTTCCTGGAAACAGCGGCTGCCGTGGGATACCCTGGATCTTCGGACATGTCGGGCAGCAAGACCAGACCTGGCTTTTTCAGCGGCGGCGAGCCCCCCGCCACGAAGCCCGATGAGGAGCCTTCTCCGCGCGCAGCCCGCACCGTGATCGGACATGAGATCCATCTGCGAACACCTCTGGTTCCCAGCCCTGAGACCGAGGCGCCGCCGCCCCCACGCCCAACAACGTCAGGGGGCGTGCCCGAGCCCATCACGGACGAGACGACCGAGGAGCTTCCCCCGCGACCCAGCCACAGTGGCAAGAGCAAGTTTCCCGCCCTGGCACGCCTGTTCGGCCGCTGGACCACCGGGGGTGGCTTTCTCTCGCGTAGTCACATGTCCGACGGGGCTGACGACTTGCCGCGTGTGCCGCGCGATGCTTGGGTCTCGCGCGTAGCGATCTTCGCGATGGCCGCCCTGCTTAGCTTCCTGGTGGCCTTGGCGGTGCTCAAGGTGCACAAATGCGGCGAACCGGGTTCATCACCATCCGGCAAAACGCGCGTGTCGATGTCCCCTGCCCCGCCGGCACCGCCAGCCGCTAGTGCCAGGCCTGCGGCGCTGCCGGCGTCGTCCGCGCCGCCTGCCTCACTTGCGGCTGCGTCGCACACGCCGGTCGCAACAGCTTCCGCCGCGCCCCTCGCGCAGGCCCCCGCCGTTCATCCCAATGCCACCCATCAGCCCACCACAGGGGCGGGCAGCTCGGCTGTGCGGACGGTGCCCCACGCCACGAGAAAACTTCGCGCCCGGCGCACGCAGCTCGATCCTCCGATGTCCAGCACCAAGAACGCGGACGCCCTCCTGCCCCTCCGTATGTAGTCGCGGGCGCCCGCAGATCGCCCCTGCCGGCGGTCGCCCACAAGCCTGCGACCCCGTCGCGGCCCCCTACTCCGAATTCCAGGGAAGATTTCACCAGTCTTGCCCGAAGTTGTAAGCCATGCTACGGGACACGAAATGCAAATCAGGCGCGATCAGATCGATCCCGATGCCGCCAGGGTAGTAGAGCGGCTTCGCCAGTCCAAGTATGAGGCCTATCTGGTCGGCGGCTGCGTGCGCGATCTGCTGCTGGGTCGCAAGCCAAAGGACTTCGACGTAGCGACCAGCGCGAAGCCCAACGAGCTACGCCGCCTGTTTCGCAATTGCCGCATCATTGGTCGCCGTTTCCGATTGGCCCACATCTTCTTTGGCAGAAAGATCATCGAGACATCTACCTTCCGCGCCAATCCGCGCGCGGCCGCAGACGACCAAGGCGAGAACGGAAACGGCGACGGTGCCGGCAAAAACGATCTGCTCATCCGACACGACAACGAGTTCGGCAACGCCGTGGAGGACGCCCGCCGCCGCGACTTCACCATCAACGGCCTCTTCTATGACGTCGACACCGAACAAGTCATCGACCACGTCAACGGGCTCGCTGACCTGGAAGCGCGCGTGGTCCGAACCATCGGCGATCCCGACATTCGCTTCCGCGAGGATCCGATTCGCATCCTGCGTGCCGTGAAATTCGCGGCGCGCTGCGATCTGACCATCGATCCGGAAACCTACCGACGCATGATGGAGCACAAGGGGGAAATCGCCAAGTGCGCCCAGGCTCGGGTTTCCGAGGAGTTTTTCCGCCTGCTGCGCGCGGGCGCGGCCCGGCGCTCATTCGAGCTCTTGCTTGGCACCGGCCTGCTCGAAGTTCTCGCGCCCGACCTGGCCCGGGCGCTCCGAGAAGAACCCGTCGACGAACCCGGTCGGGTTCGCCTGGCTCGCTTCTGGGCCTATCTCGCGGCTGTCGACCGCTCGACCATCAGCCACGAGGAAACTCCCTCGGATGCGCTGGTGCTGGCCACGCTACTCCTGCCGCCCTTGCGCGACGCTTTGCACCCGGACACGGCGGCCTTTCCCAACCCGGGGCAGTTGGTCCTGCAGTCGGCGCAATCGATCGTCGAACAACTCAAGGCCTCGCGTCGCGATTCCGAACTGGCGCGCCAGATCCTGCTGGCCACGCGCTACCTGTTCCCGTCGAGCAACCCGCAACGCAAACGCCCCCATCTGGACAACCGTGACTACTATCAGGACGCGCTCCGCCTGGTGGAAATCGTGACCGACGCGGAAAGCAGCAACCCCATGCTGGCGGGCCGGCCGCTGCCTGCGCCCGAGGGCGGCCCCGAGACCGTGGCAGAGGAAGCGCTGCCTGAAGACCTGCAGCCGTCAGAGCGCGCGGGCCGTCGTCGTGGCAGACGCGACCGCCGACCGGCCCAGCCCGGCGCACCAGTCCGGACCGGCGAGCCCGCGAGCCCCCCTCCGTCGCGCGAGGCACCCGCACCTATCATTGTCTCCGGCCGTCGCTCTCCCGCATTCACGCCCATCCCCAGCTTGATTGAGCGCCCCACGTCCCTTCGTCCCGCTTTCTTGGGAACCGGAGCGTTTGGCAGCCGCTGGGGAGCGCGGGTGGAGTAGAGGTCAAGAAGCTAGATCACGTAGCGTGTGGGATCCGTGACGCCGGCTTGCTGGAAGCCGCGCCGCCGGAGTTGACATGAGTCGCACCCCCCGCAGGCAGCGCCGTCGGGCGCAGGATCGTAGCAAGAATGGGTCAGACTGTAGTCGACCCCAAGGGCCACGCCGGTGCGGATGATCTCAGCCTTGGTCATGTTCACAAGCGGCGCCACCAGTTCCACCCCTCGTCCCTCGACGCCAGCGCGGGTGCCCAGACGCGCGGCCTCTTGCATGGCGCGCAGCCATTCGGGCCGGCAGTCGGGATACCCCGAAGAATCGAGCACGTTGATTCCCAGTGCGATGCGCTCGGCGCCCAAGATCTCAGCCACCGCCAGCGCGTGAGCCACGAACAGGGTGTTGCGCGCGGGCACGTAGGTCGCGGGAATCCCGCCGCCCATCTCCGCGTCGCTGCGACCCTTGGGAACCGCGCCCTGACCGGTGAGCGCCGAGCCGGCAATCCCTCCCAGATCGATCTTGCACACGCGATGGGAAGCGGCGCCCAAGGCCCGCGCCACGCGTGCAGCCGCCTGCAATTCCACCGCGTGAAGCTGGCCGTAGTGAAAACTCAAGGCGTGGCACAGCAGCCCCTGGGCGCGGCACATGGCGAGCACGGTGGCCGAGTCGAGCCCACCCGAAAGCAGCACGATGACCTGCATGGCGGGAATCTATTGCATACTCTTGCACCTGCCCATGCCCGCGAAGCACGATTTTCTGCGCGCCGCTGAAGAAGCGGGTGGTCGCGAGGCCTTCGCCGACGCCGCGTTGTACGATTTCGAGTACCGCCGCCGCCGCGCTGACATCAACTTCTACCGGCGCCTAGCCCAGAACCGCAGGGAGTTCGCGCCGGCTGGCCCCATCCTGGATCTCGCTTGCGGCACAGGACGGCTGCTGCTGCCCTTGCTGCGCGACGGGCACAGGGTGGTCGGGTTGGATCGCTCGGCGTCCATGCTGGCTGCGGCTCGGCGCCGGGTCGCGCGCCTGCCTGCCACCCGCCGTGCGCGCTGCCTGCTCTTGCGAGCGGACTTGCGCGCCTTTGCCTTGCAGCCGCGCTTCACTTTGGCGGTGGCCGCTTTCCACAGCGTGCAGCACCTGTATGCCGAGGCCGATCTGCTGCGTTTTCTGCGGGCCACGCGTGCCTGTCTGGTTCCCGGAGGCTGGCTGGCGTTCGACGTGTTGCCGCCGGATCCAGCGTGGATCGAGCGCGATCCTCTTCGTCGCTGGGGCCGCACCCTGTTCCGCCACCCGGTATCGGGGCAGCGGCTGGTCTACACCAACAACCACCGCTTCGACCCACGTAGGCGCGTTCTTCACATGCGCCTCTACTATCAGCCTCTCGACGAGCAGGACCGCCCCTCGGGGCCGGAGCGCGTGGTACGCCTCTGCCACCGGCAGCTGGAGCCGTCACTGGTCAAATCTCTTCTGGTGAAAACAGGCTTCCGCGTGTTGGCTTGTTTCGGCGGCTTTGACGGCAGGTTTCTCGACGGAGATCCGGGCCTCGCAGACGAGCATGTCTACGTGGCCGCAGCGCGCTAGCCTGCGTCACACTGCCGCACCGCCCCTCAATCGTGGCTCTGCTTGCCCGTCGAGCCCGCCCAAGTTCCTCGACGGAAAACTCTTGACGAAGTTTGGCTCATGGCTACGATGCGAGTGGTTCTGATTTTCGCCACATCAAGCCGGAGGGCGGAGAAATGCAGGAAAAAGTAGCAAGGCCGGGAATTGTTCGTGAAAAGGACATGATGTACTACGTGAAGGACGGCGCAGTCTGGAAGGTCCGTCGAAAGCAGCCGGGTGTGCCGAAGGGGAAGCCGGAGAAGGTTGAGGAATGCGGTTTTGAGATGGACAACAACTACATCTATTTCCTCGACAAGGCAGGCGACGTAGCTCGCGCCAAGCGCGCCATCGGCGGGCAGAAGCGCAAGAAGGCGCCCAAGAAGGCCAAGAAGGCCAAGAAAGCCAAGAAGCCAGCCAAGAAGGCCAAGAAAGCCAAGAAAGCGGCCAAGAAGAGACGGCGTTAGTCCGCTTTTCCGATGATTCTGCAAGAGCGGCGGCCTCAAGGTCGCCGCTCTTTTTTTGTCGTGTGCGCGCTGCGCGAGCGCCGGTCACCCTGTTCTTGTGCGTTTCAGCAGAGGACAGGCAGTTGCCACTGCTTTGTTCCTGCCTGTATGGTACGGCTCAGCTATGCTGCGCGATGAAAGAAGGATCGTGCGCCTGCTAGAAAATCTCTTCGCCTATTAGATCCACGTCGAAGAAGAAACTGCGTCGGACGCGGATGCGGTGCTTCGGACGTCTAAGGACGTTTGTCAGCCGCCACAACATTGACGCCGAGGGTGGATAGATTGGTCTCCGCTTTTCACCGATTTTCCCCTGCTCAAGCCACGGAGTGTTACTAGGACATGACAGGTTCACCTCGAATTCCTCTCCGCCACGCTCCCATCTGGAGCGTGCTTGCCATCGCTGTCCTCGCTGCTGCCTCTTGCAAGCTCACACCGCCTGCTCCCACGACCACAAGTAGCGGCCCGGATGCTTCGGCACCTGGAGGTGGCAGCGGCGGTGCAACCAGACAGAGCAGCAGCGGCGGCAGTAGTGCCAGCGCCGGCAGCGGCGGTACCAGCGGTAATAGTAACGCCACGTCAGGCTCGGGCGGCCAAACCAATAGCGCGGGAAACGGAGGCGGAGGTGCCTTGAGCGGCGGGGGAATCAGCGCCTCGGGTGCAATATCGGGCTCGGGTGGCACGCGGGCCAGCGCCGGAAGTTCGAGCAGCAGCGGCGCAGGAACAAGTGGCGGGGCGGGAGGAGGTGGCGGGGCGGCCTCGCCCGTCGAGGCACGCGATGCCGCGGTTCCAGACGCCCCGGTCGACACGGCTCCGCCTCCGCCCTCGCGCGGGCCCACCGATTCGCAGCTTGCCACCGATTCGCAGCCTGGGGTGAAATTCCCCTTCCCGCAAAATCGCGAGAGCAGCCGCTGCATCTACCCCCACCTCTATCGCAACGAGGACGTGCAGGCCGCCTACACACAGTGGAAGAACGATACCGTCACCAGCGACGGCGCCAAGGGATTCCGGCGGATCAAGCGCCCCAACGAACCTGGGACCCTCGAGGCCAATTCCACTGTGTCAGAGGGGATCGGCTACGGCATGCTCATAGCCGTGTACATGAACGACCAGGCTTTGTTCGACGATCTTTGGCAGTACGAACAGCAGCACCTGGGCCAATACGGACTGATGGACTGGAACATCAAGGCGGACGGCTCGGGCCCGACCACGGGAGGCTCTGGCCCTGCCACCGACGCCGACGAAGACATGGCCTTCGCCCTGGCCATGGCTGACAAACAGTGGGTCACATCAGCCACGTTGAACAAGAAGTACATCGACCTTGCCAAGGGAATGATGACCGCCGTGTGGAACAACGAAATCTACGACTACAAGTACGTAAAACCGTGGCCCACGGCTGATTCGTCGACCATCAACCTTTCCTATTTCGCTCCCGCCTATTACAAGCTGTTTGCCAAAATCGACACGGCGAATACCGCCAATTGGAACAACACGGTCGACACCATGTATCAGGTTCTCAATGCCTCGCTCAATTCGAGCAATGGAAATACCAACAATGGCTTGGTACCAGCCTGGTGCGACAGCAGCGGCAAGCCCAACGGCGGCGCATTTGGACAGGGGCAACCGGCATCGCCCACCAATTATCAGTACGATTCCTGCCGCACGCCTTTCCGCATCGGCCTGGATTGGTGTTGGAACGGCGAGACGCGCGCCCAGGCCTATGTTGCCAAGACCAGCCAGTTCTTCAACGGGATCACCGTGGCCAAGGTGGTCGACGGCTATGACCTGAATGGGAACGCGCACGCTCAGTGGCAGACCGGCGCCAGCGCCCAGATACAATCATCGGCCTTCATCGGTCCCGCTGGCGTGGGGGCGATGAGCAGTGCCAGCTATCAGACTTTCGTGAACGACGCCTACGGTGTGCTGATAACCGGCAAGGCTCTGGTGGGCGGCACCTACTACGATGATTCATGGATGGTTATGTCGCTGCTCATGATGACCGCCAATTTTCTCGACTACACGACGTATTGAAGAAACGGTCATGCACCGTTGGCGTGACCGGCAAGCTGTGGCATCCTTTATGGATTCGATCCGGGCTCGCCAGACGCGCAATTCCTAGGAGGCTTTCTATGCTTAGACTGTCACGATGTACGCTCTTCACATTGCTGTTCGTGGGGGGCTGCGGCGCCGGAACGGACTCGGGCGGGACCGGCGGAACCACACAGCCGACTGGTGGCAGCACAGGTGGCGCCAAGCCCGTGGCCTGTACTCCGGGCGACACGTCCAATCTGGTGTCTGCCAGCGCGTTCGTCTGCGACGCGAACACGCCTGTCCAGATCGAGGGATCGTTCTATGCGTACGGCGACGGCTTTTCGCCCCCCTTTTCGTGTACCAAGCTGACCCCGTTTTGCCTTGCGAACGCAGGCTGCTGCATGACCGGCACCACGGTCGTTGATCCTCTCTACCAGAAATGGGGATGTGGGCTTGGCATGGAACTCAACGATATCGGCGGAAAGAAGAGCGTCTACAGCGGCCCGGTCAAGTGCTTCGACATTGACTTGATCGGGAGCAGTGGCGGCAACGAGGTGCGTATCAACTTCACCCAAAGCACGAACACAGCCAATACGGTTTCGCCGTTCGTGTCGGTCGCCGCGTTCACCAATGGATGGAGCGGGCGGGTGTGCTTCACCGACGCCCAGTGCCCCACCTGGGCGGCCACCAAGGGTTGCACCAAGGCCGTGGGCGACCCTGGCACGCCATACGATCTGCAGATCCAGGTTTCTGCGGGCAGCACGCCGACGTCGGTCGGCGCGTTCAACGTATGCGTGAGCAAGATATCGCCGGTGATCGACCCGGGCAGCACTGGCACCACCGATAGCTGCACCACGGTCGCTGGCCAGGGAACCATCACCGACGCGGCCGGCGGCACGGCGCATGTGCAGTGCAATGGGCAGGACTACATTGTCCAGAGCAATCAGTGGGGATCGACCGCGGGCCAGACCCTGACCTACGGCCCTGGAACGAAGTTCAAGGTGATTGTGCAGAACGGAACCGGGGTCAATTACAACCCTTCGTCGTTCCCCTCCATCTTCCTTGGCGCCAATAATGGCCACCCCACCGCGGGGAACGAGCTCACTAGAGTGGTGAGCTCGCTCAACACGGTGCAGACTGCCTGGACCTGGGCTTCCAACAACGCGACGGGATCCTACAACGCCACCTACGACGTTTGGTTCAGCAATACCGGCCAAGCAGAGCCGAATCGAACGAGTCCGAGCGGGGCCTATCTCATGGTCTGGTTCTACAAGCCCACCGACAACCAGCCAAATGGCACCAGCACCGCTTCGGTCACCATTGGGGGCAAGAACTGGAACCTCTGGGTCGGGACATCCAACGGCGTCCCATGCTACTCATACGTGGCGCAACAGAGCCTCAACTCGCTGTCATTCGATCTCAACCTGTTCATCAAGGATGCCGTGTCGCGCGGCTATATCCAGAACAGCTGGGGTCTGACCAATGTCTTCGCCGGGTTCGAGATCTGGAGCGGCGGCGTCGGCCTAGAAACGACCGACTTCGCAGTCACCGTCAACTGAGCCGCGGGGTGCGTCGGTCGGGGGCGGTCGTATGCTGAACATCGGGCAGCCCAGGCGAGTCGCCGTTGAGAAGCGCGCGGAGACGATTCTCAAGAAGATGACCCTGGGGGAGAAGATCGACACGCTCGGTGGCGTCAACTCCTTCTACCTGCGGGCCAATCCGCGGCTCGGCTGGCCCGAGCTCAAGATGGCGGACGGCCCGTTCGGGATTCGCCAGAGCGGCCCATCGACCACCTACGCGGCAGGAATCGCCCTGGCCGCGTCCTGGGACGTGGACCTGGCCGAGCGCGTGGGCACGATGCTCGGCCGCGACGCTCGGGCGCGCGGGGTGCACTTTCTCCTGGCGCCCGGCGTGAACATCTACCGGGCGCCACTTTGCGGCCGCAATTTCGAATACTTCGGCGAAGATCCGTGGCTCGCGTCGCGCATGGCGGTGGCGTACATCAAGGGCGTGCAATCCCAGGGCGTGAGCGCCACCATCAAGCACTTCCTGGGCAACAACTCGGAGTGCGATCGCCACCACACCAGTTCCGAAATCGACGAGCGCACCATGCGCGAGATCTACCTGCCCACCTTCGAGGCGGCCGTGCGCGAGACACAGGTGGGCGCCATCATGGTTTCCTACAACCTGGTGAACGGCGTGCACATGACCGAGAACCAGCGCCTTATCCAGCAGCTGGTCAAGCAGGAATGGGGCTTCGACGGCATCGTCATGTCCGACTGGGATGCCACCTACGACGGCGTGGCCGCGGCCAACGCGGGCCTGGACCTGGAGATGCCCTCCGGCAAGTTCATGAACCGGGCGACCCTGATCCCGGCCATCAAGCAGGGCCAGGTCTCGCTCGCCACCATCGACGACAAGATCCGGCGCATCCTGCGTACTGCGATCCGATTCGGCTGGCTGGACCGCCAGCAGACCGATCCGACCTGGCCGCTCTTTCCCGCCGAAGGGCGCGCACTCGCGTTGGAAACTGCGCGCGCGAGCATGGTCTTGCTCAAGAACCAAGGCGATTGGCTTCCGCTCGACAGGGCGAAGATCAAGTCCGTGGCCGTGATCGGCCCCGACGCATACCCGGCCGTGCCCGTGGGTGGCGGGAGCGCAGAGGCCAGCCCGTTCGTAGCCGTGAGCTATCTGCAGGGGCTGGTCGACTATCTCGCGGGCAGCGCCAGTGTGACCTGGAGCCGGGGGCTGGTGCCATCGAGCGAGATCTTCGAGACCAGCGTGTTCGCGACCACAGCGACGGGCGGGCAGGCGGGGCTGAAGGCCGAATACTTCGACAACCGCACACTGGCGGGCGTCCCGAGCCTGACTCGCGTCGACGAGCACGTGAGCTTTTCCTGGGATCGCCCCATCGGCTGGCCCACCGGACAGGCCAGCGCGGGCTCAGCGCGCTGGACCGGGTATTTCATCCCATCCAGCACGGGCGCGCATCGCTTTGTGGCCAACAGTTATGGGCTCAATGAGTATCGCCTGCTCGTCGACGGAAAGCCGGTACTGGATCGCACGGCACAGGCGCAGCCCATCGGACTGGCAACCCTGAAGCTGCAGGCTGGCCAGGCCTACGCGATTCGTCTCGAGTACGTGCACCGTGACCATCACGCCCGCCTGGGCATGGGCGTGCGCAAGGTTTCGGAGCTGATCGACCCTGCGGCAAGAACGCTGGCCGCAGCCGCCGACGTCGCGGTGGTGCTGGCCGGCTTCGACCCCAGCAACGAGGGCGAAGGGGCTGATCGCACGTTTGAACTTCCCGACGGTCAAGACCAACTCATCGACCTGGTTCGCACCGCCAACAAGAATACCGTCGTCGTGATGACCTCTGGCGGCGGCGTGGACATGACCCGATGGGTGAAAAGCATCCGCGCCATCGTGCAAGCCTTCTACCCTGGACAGGAAGGCGGGACAGCCCTGGCGCAACTCCTCTTCGGCGACTTCAGCCCGTCGGGAAAACTGCCCGTGACCTTCGAACGACGGTTTGAAGACAGCGCCGCATTTTGCAGCTACGCCCCTCAGGCCGACAAAAAGATCCCGTACCGCGAGGGCATCTTTCTTGGCTACCGCCACTTTGACCGGATCAAGACCAAGCCGCTCTTCCCGTTCGGCCACGGCCTGTCGTACACGACCTTCAAGTACAGCGGCCTGACCGTCACGCCGGCTGTGATGCCGGAAAACGGCGTGGTGACGGTGGCGTTCGATATAACCAACACCGGCAAACGCCAAGGCGCCGAGGTGGCCCAGCTCTACGTTGGCGACGGCCACGCGCCAGTGCCCCGGCCGGTGAAGGAGCTCAAGGGATTCGCCAAAGTCAGCCTGGTACCCCGCCAGAGCAAGCGCGTGCAGATCACGCTGGACCGTCGCGCGCTGTCGTACTTCGACGAGACGGCCCAGCAATGGAAGGCAGCGCCGGGCAACTTCGATGTGCTGGTCGCCTCCTCGGCCCAGCACATCAAGCTGCGGGGCAAGCTGTCGCTGAAGTGACAGGCCAGCGCGCCCATCCCGACGCGACAGGCCGCGGCGCCAGGGCCGGCACGTTCGTTCGTGGGCACACGCTGACTTTCTGCTATCATCCGTCGCCTTCCGTCGCTTGCGGCGGGAGACGGGGCGTAGCGCAGTTGGTAGCGCGCCTGCTTTGGGTGCAGGATGTCGTCGGTTCAAATCCGGCCGCCCCGACCGAAACAACTTTGCGATTTGATG
>Ga0265316_10003001_pt1 | contig 17262 bp, 14 predicted proteins | sample 4522metaG_FD_202092 | JGI IMG/M metagenome (GOLD analysis project Ga0265316, IMG submission 202092) | Rhizosphere microbial communities from Carex aquatilis grown in University of Washington, Seatle, WA, United States - 4-5-22 metaG | ecosystem: Host-associated > Plants > Roots > Rhizosphere >...
ATTTATTCCCATTTTTTATTTGAAATTCAAAAGGCAATATATAATATTACTCCTAATAATATTGAAAAAAATATTTTGCATTACCGAACCTAACTAGCAAGGAAATTTCAGAAATATTTAATTGACTTTCGAAGAGTAATTGTGTGGTGATTTTCCAGTCATATTTTAGTTATTACTTGTGGATATATTATAGATCCTTGCTTCATATGGGCGCAAAACCGTTAATTTATCAGGAATTTTAATATAATTACAAATTATCAGTTTTGCATTGTCCATTTTTATATTATTTAGGCTAACGGAGGACATTTGAGCTTTAAAGTTCAATAAAATAAGTATTTTCTTACCGTTAAGCTCACGTAAATAGGAATAGATATTAGGATTGGCATTTTCTAATAATGTATACTTTCCGTAAATTAAAGTCAATTCCTTTTTCCTGATCCTGATCAGCTTTTTGAAATAATTCAATACTGAATTTGAATCCTTTTCCTGGGCAGCAACATTAATCGAAGTATAATTGGGATTCACCTTAATCCATGGAGTACCGTCAGTAAAGCCTGCATTGGGCGAATTGTCCCATTGAAAAGGTGTTCGGCCATTATCGCGGGCAAGCATTTTCTGGTTTTCAATAAACTGTCTCAGATCACCTCTTTTATTCATTACATTTTGATACATGTTATGTGTTTCAATGTCCCTGTAATCTTCAATATTATTAAATTTAATATTTGTCATTCCCAGTTCATCGCCAAAATAATAATATGGAGTAGCCCGCATAGTCAGTAAAAAGGTGGTCAGCATTTTTGATGACAATTCCCTGTATTCATTACTATCATTGGCCCAACGGGTAACCATCCGCGGGTTATCATGATTGCCTAAGAAAATAGTGCCCCAACCTTTTTGTGCTAAGGTACTATCCCATTTTGAATAAACATTTTTAAAATCAATTAGGCTGTACCCTTTTGGATCTGGGGTTTTGAATCCGGGCAAAGTTCCTAATCCCATTCCTTCGAAATGGTAAAGCATGTTCAATTCTTTACGTTCTGTTCCAATAAAGTCAAGGGCTGTTTCTGAAGTTACACCTGCTCCTTCTGCAACGGTCATAATATCATATTTGCTTAAAACTTCTTTATTCATAGCCTGTAAATATTCATGTAAATGGGGTCCATGTGCATAATAAGATAAAAAATCTCCATTATATTTTGCCGGTAAAGCCGGGAAAGTGGTGTCTTTTGAAATATAAGGGATAACATCCATCCGGAATCCGTCAATTCCTTTATCGAACCAAAATTTCATCATATTGAAAATTTCTTCACGCAGTTTAGGGTTCTCCCAGTTTAAATCGGGTTGTTTTACAGAGAAATAATGAAGGTAATAAGATTTGGTAAGCGAGTCGAATTTCCAGGCACTGTTGTTCACGTCAAAATAACTAAACCTCTCAGCAGGTATTCCTTTCTCAGCAGGCCACCAATGATAATAATTACGATAGGGGTTATTCCTTGAGCTCCTTGCCTGCTTAAACCATTCATGCTCATCGCTGCTATGGTTAACTACTAAATCTAATACCAACTTAATGCCCCGGTCATGCATTTCTTTAAGCATTATATCGAAGTCTGCCATAGTGCCGAATTCTTTCATGATGGCTCTGTAATCGCTTATGTCGTAGCCATTATCATCATTTGGCGAAGCAAAAATAGGATTAAGCCAAACCACATCAACGCCCAAGCTTTTGACATAATCGAGCTTTGAGATAATGCCTTTTATGTCGCCAATACCATCGCCGTCGCTGTCTTTAAAACTTCGGGGATAAATTTGGTATACCACGGCTTCTTTCCACCATTTACGGTCAGGTATATTCTCATTGTTTTGTTTATGTAAACAAGAAGTTAAAATTAGGAAGGGTAAAAGAAGAACGATAAGATTTGTTTTATTGAACATATGATTTTGTTTTATTGGTTTTTTCAACAATTTAATCAGATTTTTTGAAATGGAAATAAAAACTTTTGATTCTTTTTATAATCTGATCCAAATGAATTTAATTGAGAATAATAATGGATACTTTATTAGTCGTCGGATTACATTACAACTAAAAATGATAACCATTATTTTCAGACATTGAATTCTTAAAATCGGTTTAGCCATGGATTATGGCAAATGGAAAACACTCCTTCCTGGAAATACTAAAAAGCCTGTATAAAAAATTATTATTCTAAAAAACAATTGAAAAGAATTTGTCCTGATTAAAATTTTCATGAAAATGTGATTTTTTATCATTTTTTTTACTAATCTGGGGTGAATTTGTCCTAAAAAATTACTTGGGAAATTTATTTGCCCATAAATACCCGCATTTTAACTTAACGTATTGATTAATTGAATACTATTAATTGAAAAAAAAGTTATGAAGTAACTAAACAATAGGTATTCTAAGTTGATTTGTTGTACAAAAAGGAATATAAAACCTGATTTTTTTGAGTTTGTTATTTGCAATTTGATTTAATTTGCAGGAAATTAAATTAGTTTATTAATGGATAGCAAATTAATAAATTGGAATGAGTTCTTTTTGATTTCAGGTCCGTGTGTAATTGAGCAAGAAAGCATCATGTTTAAGACTGCAGAAAAGCTAAAACAGATTTCCGAAAAGCTTTCCTTGCCTTTAATATATAAATCTTCATATCTAAAAGACAACAGAAGCTCGTGTGACCTTTATATGGGACCTGGCCTGGAAAAAGGATTGCGTATGCTTGAGAAAATCAGGGATCATTTTAATATTCCCATATTGTCTGATGTACATTATCCTGAACAGGTTAAAGCTGCAGCTGAAGTTTTGGATATAATTCAAATTCCAGCCTACCTTTGTATGCAAACCACTCTTGTTGTTGAAGCGGCAAAGACCGGCAAAATAATTAATTTGAAACATGGCCAGTTTGTGTCGCCCCAAAATATGGCAAAACCTGTTAAAAAGGTCGAGTCATATGGTAACCATGATATTCTCTTAACTGAAAGGGGATATGCATTTGGTTATAATGATTTGGTTGTCGATCCAAGAAGTTTTTATGATATGGGACAATTAGGGTACCCTGTAATATTCGATATAACCCATTCCATTCGGAAATATGGAATACCCAGTGCAGATCCTTCCGGTGGGGCAAGACAATATTTGTCTACGTTGGCAAGAGCTGGCGTTTCAGCAGGTGTAGATGGAATTTTTATTGAAGCCCATCCAAACCCGCCGGATGCTTTATGCGATGCCGCAAGCCAGATGAAGCTGGATACAGTTGAAGAGTTTATTAAACCATTAATAGAATTACATCATATCGAAAAAAAATATAGAAAAAATGGAACTATATCTTGATTCAGTAAAAATTGACGAAATTAATGAAGCAAATTCGCTAGGTTATCTCACTGGACTTACAACCACTCCAACTTTCATGTTCAGGGATGGGATTAAGGATATCGATGCCGCTATTTTAGAAATTTCCAGAATGGTAAATATTCTACAGGTTGAAGCAATGGGAAACAGTTCTGAAGAGATAATCGATGAAGCCGAAAGACTTATAAAGCTTGGTTTAGACATAAAGAAAACTGTATTTAAAATTCCGATTTCATTGGAAGGTACAAAAGCTTGCAAAAGATTAATCGATAAAGGGCTCATGGTAAATCTCCACCTGGTTTATACACTTCAGCAGGCATATATGGCATTTTGTGCCGGTGCTACGTATGTTTGTCCTTTGGTTGGCAGGTTACAGGACCAGGGACATGATGCTTTGGGTCTTGTTGAGGATTGTGTAAAGGTTGTGGAAAAATACAATTATCATTCTAAGGTCATGTTTTCATCTGTTCGGCATTTGGAACATGTGAAAAATGCCCTGAATATTGGTGCCCATGCATGCACCATTCCCTGGTCGGTAATGAAATTATTAACGGAGAACCATTTTACAAGAATTGGTACCGAAGAATTTATTCGTCATACCAATTTACTTAACACTAAGGTTAAAGATCTTGTTAGAAAAAACAATACATTGCTTAGTTCTTCAGCCACTATTGCAGAGGCCCTGCTTGAAATGACAAAATCAAAAGTCGGGGCAGTAATTGCAATAAATAATCAAAAATCAATTCATCGTATATTTACAGATGGCGATTTACGAAGAATTATGGAAGAAAAACAAGGAAATATCCTTAATATTAAATTATCTGAATTGAAAACAAATAAACCCCATTCAATTTCATCAAATGTTTCTTTGCTTGATGCCCATACAAAGTTTAAGGAAACAAAGGTTGACACATTGGTTGTTATGGATGGAGAAGTAGTGCTGGGACTATTGGATATTCAAGATATAATCTGATGTCTGCAATTAGCGATAAATTCATCCAAATCGGCGGTACTTTTTTGGTTCCTGAAAATGAAATTGCCAGGAAATTACCAAAAATAAATGTTTTTATTTTTGATTGGGATGGCGTTTTTAACAACGGGACTAAAAGTTCTGACAGGGGAAGCGGCTTTTCGGAAGCAGATGCTATGGGAATAAATATGCTTCGATTCAACCACTGGCGAATACAGAAAAAAGTGCCTCTTGTTTTTATTATCACAGGAGAAAACAATTCTACGGCAATTGAGTTGGCAAAAAGAGAACATTTTAACGCCATCTATGGGCAGTTCTTAAGTAAAAAGAAAGCGTTGCAACACATTTCTGAAACTTATGTTGCTTCTTATGCCGAGATGGCATTTGTGTTCGACGACATTTTAGACATCGATGCAGCCAATTTGTGTAGTTTGGCTTTTTGCGTAAAAAGAAAAGCCAGTCCACTGTTTAAAGATTTTGTAGTCGAAAACAAAATATGTCATTATATTACTGGTCATGAAGGCGAAACCCATGCAGTAAGGGAAATATCGGAATTGCTAATCGGCCTGACGGGACAATATAACAAAACAATAAGCAAAAGGATTGAGTTTGACGAGGATTATAAACAATATCTTTCTCAACGAAATCTTATAACTACTGAAATTGAAACTTCATCGTTAATTGGTTAAGTCCCTAAAATGGATTTTTCTGTAAATATGATGATTTGAAATTTGAAATGAGGTTTAGTACTTTTTTATATAAAACAATTTTCAGGGTTTATTAAAGATTAATTGAAATATGAAAAATTTTATTTATTTATTTGGAATTATTTTAACAATCTCAGTCAGTTCTTGCCTGAAAGATTCTTCATTATCGGATGTGGAAATCAGCGATCCTTCAGTGATTCAGCCAAGTATTAGCTTAACCAGATCGAGAGATAATGCCGGAATTTTAACTACTTCAATTGAAGTATTTCTTTGGGATAAAAATTTCAATTCTATTCAATTGAAAAAAGGTAAGGTAAGTGTCAATGGCGCAGAAATGCAATTAAAAAAATTAATACTTACCGGAGCTCCATATTATTCCGTCGATACTTCAATAATGAAAGTGGAATTAAATAAATTATATAACTTTATAATTGAACTTAGTGACGGTAATACATATCAGGCATCGATAACAACTCAGGAAACAGATTTATATGAACTTAATTTGCCGGCCGGATACAGTAAATCTGACAATATGCCAATAGAATGGAAAGGGTATGAAACGAATAATAATTTTCAAATTCAGTTGGAATGCGATTACAGATTAGATAATAATGCTGGCCAGACGAGTGATTCATTTACACCCAATCCACAAGAACGAGCTAGTGGAACATATATAATTTCAAAATCATATTTTAATCAGCAAGTGGGTATTTATAAAGCAACTGTTACGATAGAATCCAATAAGCATGGGACAATAGATCCGAGATTTCGCACAAATTCCGAAATTAGCTCAAGTTTTGAAAAAGTGAGTGAATGTAATGTGAATTGAAATAGCACAAAACACGGATTCGAAGTCATTGTTGAATTTTATTAATAATTCAGTAATTATAACTATTCCCGGTTCTTCGGCCTGAGTATCCTTTGGTTATAAAACATTTTGGCATCAACAAAATTCAAACAGTCAACACTTTGCTGAAAATAAAATCCAACTTTAACTTTGAAATGATATATTCTGAATTTTTGAAAATAAAATTCTATAAATCTTTACTATTTGTGCAAAAACAAATTTGCAATATCAATTGTTGTTATATACATGTTTTGGAAATAATAATAAGACGGACAATCAAAAAACTAGTTTCTGACTAATTCAAAATTTAACCATTTTAAAGATTATGAAAAAAATATTAAGTCTGGTTTTAATGGTGTTATTTTTTCAATATTCAGCCAATTCCCAGCAAAAAGATGATAGCATTAAGACTGCTTTGCTGATAGTTGATATTCAGAATTTTTATTTTCCCGGAGAAGGCCCTGGTTTAGTTAATGCAGAACCAGCAAGCTTAAATGCCAGAGAAATCCTTCAAATATTCAGAGAGAAAAAACTATTGGTTGTACATGTTCGCCATAAATCAAAAAAGGGATTTGAAATACATAAAAATGTCGAACCTGTTTTAAATGAGAAAGTGATTACAAAAGAAGAAGTCAATAGTTTTTTACGAACCGATTTGTTAGAATATTTAAAAACAAACCACATTAATCGTTTGGTAATAATCGGGATGCAGACTCAAATGTGTTTAGAAGCTGCCGTCCGGGCCGCGCATGACTTTGGTTTTGAATGTATTGTTGTTCAGGATGCATGTGCTACGAGAGATGTAAAGTTTGGGGATAAAACAGTAACAGCAGAGGACGTTCAAACTACCGTTCTTGCTACCTTAACTGACGGTGGATATGGAAAGGTAATAAATCTGAAAGTATTTAATGAAAACTTAGATAAATATTTATTTCAAAAACTGGTTTTTTAGTTTGAAAATTGAACACACTTCGACAATGGTTTATTTCAATATGGCGGACAATTGCGACTAATTAATGATCAATACAGCAGGTTATGTCTGTTTATAATTTATTCATGCCAATTGACTGAGGCCAGCCTTGATAAGCCTTTTTTGAATTGTTGGATAGTTAACCGGCCGGGATATTATATTATTCAATTAAGTAAATAAACTTTAATTATATTAAAGATGTTATTTAAATAAATAATATTAAGATATATTAAACTTATGAATAGCGATCCGTGATTCAATGTTTTTATAAATTAATTGGTAAGTTTTGTTATTTACGCAACAATTATACCAGTTAATTGGTTATTTTATATTTGGTCTTGGACGAAGTAAATTAGGTTACTAATATTTATTGTAAAACATGAATTTCAAAAATTTTAAACTTTTTATTATCGCTGCATTTTTGAGCTTACTATTTTCATGCTATTCCGGCAATAACGAAAAAAAGGATTCATTTAAAAAGAACGCAACGGCCTTCGAAGGGTACGTTATTAAACCCATGATTGTCGATGAAGTTATATCAGTTTCAGGTACTTTAAAGCCTTACGAAGAAACTGTGTTGATGCCTGAAGTAATTGGCCGTGTGGTTAAAATCAACCTTCCGGAAGGTGAATTTGTAAAACATGGGACTTTATTGGTTAAACTTTTTGATGACGACCTTCAGGCGCAGTTGTTTCGCTCTCAAACCCAGTTGCAAATTGTTGAACAAACACAACAAAGGCAAAGTGAATTGGTAAAAGTGAACGGAATCAGCCAAAGCGATTATGACCAAACGGTTTTACAGGTTCATTCATATAAAGCCGATATTGAAGTATTGAAAGTGCAAATTCGCAAAACAGAAATATTGGCACCCTTCGATGGGGTTATTGGCTTACGTAATATCAGTCTTGGCGCTGAGGTTTCTCCCGGTACACAACTTGCCACAATTAGGGAAATTTACCGGCTCAAACTCGATTTCAACGTGCCCGAAAAATATAGCAGCCAGGTGAAAACAGGAATGCACGCCAATTTTACAATTGAAGGCACCGACCGCAAATATGAAGCCACTATTATTGCAACCGAAGAAGGAATTGATGCCGTCACCCGTAACCTTAAAGTTAGGGCTGTTGTGGACAATAATAATGCAATACTCATTCCGGGGGCCTTTGCCAATGTTTTATTAAAATTGAATGAAAACAAAAATGCCCTGATGGTACCAACACAGGCAATAATTCCACAGGAAAGGAATAAAACGATCGTTGTGGCGAAAAATGGAAAAGCAGTGTTTGTACCTATAAAAACAGGTGTTCGCCAGGCTTCTTTTGTTGAAGTGTTAAACGGTGTTGAAGCGGGGGATACTATTGCAACAACGGGCATTCTTTTTCTTAAACCCGGTGCTGATTTGAAATTTTCAAAAATTAAAAACTAATTTCAATGACGTTATCAGATATAGCACTAAAGCGACCCGTAACATCCATTGTATTTAGCCTGATTATTGTTCTTTTTGGTATTGTAGGCTACACCTTTTTAGGTGTAAGGCTTTACCCTGCCATCGACCCTCCCATAATTAATGTGCAAACAAATTATACTGGTGCAAATGCCGATATTATTGAATCGCAAATTACAGAACCTTTGGAAAAGGCCATCAATGGAATTGAGGGTATCCGCTCCATTTCGTCATCATCCGCAATAGGGTCAAGCAATATAACTGTTGAATTCAATATTGGAGCCGATTTGGAAAAAGCTGCGAATGATGTGCGCGATAAATCTTCACAGGCCACGCGTGATCTTCCCCAGGATATTGATGCACCGCCTATTGTCACAAAGGCCGATGCAAACAGTGACCCTATTATTACCATGACCATACAAAGCACAACCATGACAGCTTTGCAATTAAGCGACTATGCCGAAAATGTACTGCAGGAGAAATTGCAAACTATCCCGGGTGTCAGCTCTGTTGGCTTGTGGGGTCAAAAAAGACCGGCCATGCGCCTATGGCTAAATCCCGGAAAAATGGCTGCTTATAATCTTACACCTTTAGACGTTAATAACGCTTTAATTCGTGAAAACGTGGATATGCCCGGGGGTAAAATCCGTGGGAATGAAACTGAACTGATTGTAAAAACCAACGGCCGGTTATTGACTGAAGAAGATTTCAACAATATTATTATCCGGCAGACCAACGACCAAATCATCCGCTTAAGCGATATTGGCGAAGCAGTTCTTGGCCCGGAAAACGAAGAAGTATATGCAAAATTAAATGGTGCCGAAGGAATTTCTCTCGCATTGATTCCTTTGCCGGGGGCTAATGACATTTCAATTGCCGATGAATTTTATAAAAGATTTGATGATATTAAGAAAAACATGCCCCCGGGCCTGACTTTATATATAGGTTACGATAAAACTAAGTTTGTCCGCCAATCTGTTAAAGACGTTCTGGAAACCTTAGGAATAGCAATCATTTTGGTTGTATTAATTGTATTCCTGTTTTTCCGTAATTGGGTAATTGCTCTGCGCCCTTTAATTGATATTCCGGTTTCCCTTATTGGTTCATTTTTTTTCATGTACATTTTTGGCTTTTCTGTGAACGTATTGACCTTACTGGCAATTGTACTTGCCACAGGACTGGTAGTGGACGATGGGATTGTGGTGACTGAAAATATTTATAAAAAAATTGAACAGGGAAAGAATAAATGGGTAGCGGCATTCGAAGGTACGCGTGAAATATTTTTTGCCGTAGTTGCCACCTCGCTGACCTTAGTAGTGGTTTTTATCCCGGTTATATTTTTACAGGGTTTCACAGGCCGGTTGTTCCGTGAATTCGGAATAGTATTGGCCGGGGCGGTTGTTATTTCCGCTTTGGTTTCTCTTACACTTACCCCGGTGTTGAATATAAAACTAAGCGGTAAGCCCGGACATTCCAGGTTTTACAATGCAACTGAACCTTTCTTTACAGGATTGGAAAATAATTATCGTCGGAATTTAAAGTTTTTTATCGACCGTAAATGGATAGCCATTGGCATTACTATAGTCTGCATAATTTTAATTGTACTTTTTATTAAAGTATTAAAATCGGAACTCGCTCCGCTCGAAGATCACAGTATTATCCGAACATTTATTACCGAACCCGAAGGTACCGATTTTGACAAAACTACTGACTTGCTCGACAGGATGGCGCAACCACAACTGGATAGTTTTCCTGAAGCACGTATGGTTTATGAAAGAGCACCAATGGGTGCTTCAAATACAGCATTGCTAATTACATTTTTAACTGAACCCAACGAGCGAAAAATTACACAACAGGAAGTATACGATAAATTTATAAAAATTTACAAACGTTTCCCTGAAGCCCGTATTTTCCCTAACCAGGAACAGACCATATCCACATCGCTTGCTGCCGGGTCGCAATTGCCTGTTCAATTCGTGATTCAAAACCTTGATTTTAGCAAAATTGAAAACGTCCTTCCCAAGTTTTTAGATGAAGCCCGAAAGGATTCTGTCTTTGGCAATGTTGATGTAAACCTCAAGTTCAACAAACCGGAGGTAAATATTTCTATAAATCGAATGAAGGCGACTGATTTGGGCGTTAATGTGCTCGATATTTCAAATACTCTTGATTATGCCTTAAGCGGCCGCAGGTATGCTTACTTTATCAGAGGAGGCAAACAATACTTTGTAATTGGCCAGGTTGACCGCGAGGACAGAAAAAAACCGGTTGATATCACATCATTATATGTACGGAGCAACAATGGTAATTTGGTGCAGTTGGATAATTTAGTGAAGATGGAAGAAAATAGCAGTCCTCCTACCCTATACCACTTTAACAGGTACAAGTCCGCGACAGTATCGGCATCATTGGCTGTAGGCCATACTTTGGGTGAAGGAATTAACGAAATGCATAAAATCTCCAAAAAGTTCTTAGATGATTCGTTTCATACCGACCTTCTCGGGCCATCGCGCGACTTTGTTGAAAGCAGTTCCAACACATCATTTGCCTTATTGCTGGCCCTGATATTAATTTATTTAATTCTGGCTGCACAATTCGAAAGTTTCCGTGACCCGTTAATAATTATGTTTACAGTGCCTCTGGCAATTGCAGGTGCAATGTTATCGCTTTGGCTTACAGGCAAAACGCTGAATATATTTTCGGAAATCGGAATGATCATGCTAATTGGTATTGTTACTAAAAACGGGATTTTAATTGTCGAATTTGCAAACCAAAAACGAAAAGCCGGTTTGGAAAAAGCAGAAGCTGCCTTTGAAGCTGCTGTTGCCCGTTTGCGCCCCATATTAATGACATCCTTAGCAACTGTTTTTGGGGCATTGCCAATTGCGATGGCATTAGGCGCCGGGGCACACAGCCGTGTACCATTGGGAATTGTCGTTGTTGGAGGAATTTTGTTCTCATTATTACTGACTTTGGTTGTTATCCCCGTTATGTATATTTTAATGTCGGGCAAAAGACAGGAGATAGTAATCGACCCTCATATTTTAGAAAGCCCCAAAAATCCACAAAAGTAGGACAGTTAAGAAAAGTTTCTTAAATATGCAAATCTCGAACACTAAATAAAATATGACGTTAATGAAGAAGTTTTTTCTTTTGTATTTGATTATTTTTATTTCAAACCCTTTAAAATCACAGTTGCTTACCATAGAAAATGCCATAGACATTGCACTAAAAAACAATTTCAACATTCTTGTAGCACGGAGTTTTGCAGATGTGGACAAAGCCAACAATACTTTGGGAAATGCAGGCATGTTGCCAACACTTGGTGCTTCCGGCACAGGTAATGTTTCTCAGGGTAATGCCAAACAAAAACTGGCGTCCGGAGTAGAATCAAGTTCGTTCAATTCGGTTTCAAAATCGGTTAATGCCGCTGTATCGTTAAGCTGGACATTGTTTGACGGCGGAAAAATGTTTATTACAAAAACCAAATTGAATGAAATTGAAGCACTGGGTGAGCTTCAATTCAGGGACACCATAATGCAAACCGTTTACAATATTGTAGCTGCCTATTACAATGTAGTTAGCCAGAAACAACAATTAGCAGCTATAAACGAAGTAATTACTTATAATACCGAGCTGGTGAAAATTTTCCAGACAAGTTTCAATGCCGGTCTTTCTCCAAAAACAAGTTTATTACAAGCCCAGATTGATTTAAATGTTTACAAAGAAAACGCTCTTAACCAGCAATCGGTAATCATTGCTTCAAAAAGGGCATTGAATCAAATATTAAGCAGGGATGCAAATGCTATTTTCGAGGTTTCTGATTCCATACCTTTAGGAAATATGCCCGATAAAAATACTTTAATTCAAAAATTAGATTCCGCTAACCTTAGCATACTCGAAATGCAAAAAAATGTAGAAATATCGAGATTAAGCGCGAAAGAATTTTCTACATTGCATTACCCTAAAATAACATTTAACTCGGCCTATAATATATCTCAAACCAACAATACATTCGGATTTCTGTTGCAGAACAATTCCTATGGGCCAACTTTAGGAGCGACCATATCAATTCCTATTTACCAGGCAGGCAATATAAACAGGCAGGTTTCGGTTGCCAGACTTCAGTACGAGCAGGCCTTATATGGCTTCCAAAACATAAAACTTGCCGTCAACCTTCAGTTACAGAATGCGCTTACCTCGTACGACAATCAACTGCAATTATTGAATATTGAAAAAGACAATGTTGCCCTGGCCAAAGAAAATATGGATATATCTATCCAGCGGTTACGTCTGGGACAAACTACAATATTGGAAGTTCGCCTGGCCGAAGATAGTTATGGACAGTCGCTCACCCGGCTCACAACCTTCGAATACAACCTTAAAATTGCCGAAACAAAACTAAAGCAATTGATTTCACAATTGTAATAATAAATTTTATAAAACATGGTAATGTTGTAAGATAATGTAATGTTGATGAAAGTTTGGTGAAATATAGTGTTTTGGAATTTTTGTGGCTTAATATTTTTTGCCACCAAAGCATTAAAGCACCAAAAATCCGTAATAAATTACAATATTTTGCGATAGAATTTAAAATATTAAAAATGAATTACAAACTTATTTCCTGCTTTTTCAGAAATTGAAAATGTCCTTTAATTTTATAATTTTGTGTTTAAACCTATTTTACCCATTTTAAAATAGTCCGGGAAAATTGATGGGTAAAAATCAAAAGATGGATTTTTATTAAAAAAATATTAAGAATTAAAAATAATAACCATGTCAATAAAACAACTATCTATTTTTCTCGAAAATAAATCGGGAAGGCTGACTGAGGTGCTTGAAACCCTTGGACAGGAAAAAATCGACATTGCTGCATTGAGTATTGCCGATACTTCTGAATATGGTATTTTGAGGTTAATCGTATCTGACCCTTTGGAAGCGTTGAAACTTCTTAAGGCAAAAGATTTCAGTGTAAACCTTACAGACGTAATCGGAATTGAAACACCCATAGAAGCAGGTTCGTTTGCCAAAGCAATAAAGTATTTCTCTGAAGAAAATGTGAGCATTGAATACATGTATGCTTTTGCATATCATGATAAGGGCGTCATTGTTATGCGTACCGACGATCGTCAGAAAGCTTTCGATATTATTGAGAAAAACAATCTTAAATTAATTACACTCGATGATATATTGAAATAAACAATATTCCAAAATTCTTTTAATAACCAACAGGAAATAAATTCAAAAAATTCTTTACTATTGTCTTCAAATTCCTTAATTAATTCAGGAAATTTAAATATATAGATACAATGATCTGGAACAAAACATTTGAATGCATGAGCCGCGAAGAAATGCGGGAATGCCAAAGCAGGAGGCTAATTGATACAGTACAGCGTGTATATCATAATATTCCGGCTTACCGCGAAAAAATGCAACAATCACATTTGGTGCCGGAAGATATTAAAAGTATCGAAGATCTTGGAAAATTGCCTTTCACAACGAAGCAGGATTTGAGAGATAATTATCCGTTTGGAATGTTTGCTGTTCCCATGTCTGAAATCGTGCGCCTTCATGCATCATCCGGTACGACCGGAAAGCCGACTGTGGTGGGTTATACGCGAAAAGATCTGGCAATCTGGAGTGAAGTGATTGCCCGTACGCTTACATCTGCCGGCGCGCACAGCCATGATACGGTTCATGTTGCCTATGGTTATGGACTTTTTACAGGCGGATTAGGCCTCCATTATGGAAGTGAAAAAATTGGTGCAACAGTAATTCCAATGTCCGGAGGAAATACACAGAGACAAATTCAATTAATGCACGATTTTGGAAGCACTGTGCTTGCATGTACACCTTCTTATGCACTTTTTTTAGGCGAAGCATTGAAAGAAAGTCCATACAAACGTGAACAGTTCAAACTTCGGGTCGGGGTCTTCGGAGCCGAACCCTGGACCGAAAATATGAGAAAAGAAATTGAAGAAAAATTACATATAAAAGCAATAGATATTTACGGGCTGAGTGAAGTTATTGGTCCCGGCGTGTCAAGTGAATGTGAACATCAATGCGGCCTTCATGTTTTTGAAGATAATTTTGTACCTGAAATCATCGATCCGGGTACTTTAAAAGTTTTACCTGCAGGAACAAAAGGGGAACTTGTATTTACCTGTATAACCAAAGAAGGACTGCCACTTATCCGCTATCGCACACGAGACCTTACAAGACTAAATTATGAACCATGTAAATGTGGCCGGACTTTGGTAAGAATGGAAAAATGCAGTGGCCGAAGCGACGATATGCTTATTATCCGCGGTGTCAATGTATTTCCTTCTCATATTGAGGAAGTATTGCTTCAAATGAAAGGCATTCAGCCTCATTATCTTATTATTGTGGATAGAATTAATAATCTCGATCAAATATTAGTTCAGGTGGAAGTTGAACAGGAATTTTTTAGCGATCGGATAAGTGAATTACAGGCCCTCACTAAAAAACTCCGGCACAATCTCGAAAATGCATTGGGTATCAGTGTCGAAGTTAAGCTGGTGGAACCAAAGACCATTGCCCGAAGTGAAGGAAAAGCAAAACGGGTAATTGATAACAGAAAACTGGTTTAGAAAAAAACTTAAAATTGAAAAATACCCCTGTTCCTTTTGAAATTGTAAATCGTTTAATTAAAGAAAGCGGTCTGCCCGATGTTGGAAAAGCATCTATTCGTGAAATTAAAAAGCTGATTACTCAAATAGAAAATGAAAGTGGTGTCAACTTTATCCGGATGGAAATGGGCATTCCGGGGCTTCCTCCAAACCAGATTGGGATAAATGCTGAAATAAATGCCCTGCAAAAAGGAGTAGCAGCAATTTATCCCGATATAGAAGGTATTCCCGAGCTAAAAATTGAAGCTTCGCGCTTCATTAGGTTATTTCTTGATATCGGTATAAATCCTGAAGGCCTTATCCCGACAGTAGGTTCCATGCAGGGAGGATTCACAGCATTTCTAATGTCGTGCAGGAGAGAAATTTCAAAAGATACTACTTTGTTTATCGATCCGGGATTCCCTGTTCAAAAACAACAACACCATGTCCTCGGGTTGAAATATGAATCCTTCGATGTTTATAATTTCCGTGGAAATAAATTATACGACAAATTAGAATCTTATCTAAAAAGTGGAAAAATTTCAACAATTGTATATTCAAATCCAAATAATCCGTCCTGGATTTGTTTCACAAATGAGGAACTGAAAATAATTGGTGATCTTGCCAATCAATATGGATCTATTGTAATTGAAGATCTGGCCTACTTCGGCATGGATTTCAGGCAGGATTATTCTGTACCCGGTAAACCTCCATTTCAACCTACAGTAGCAAAATACACTGACGATTATATTTTACTTATTTCCAGTTCTAAAGTTTTTAGTTATGCCGGCCAGCGGATCGGGATCATGGCTATAAGTAATAAATTATTCAACCGTACCTTTCCCGATTTGTTAAGGTATTATACTTCTGAAAAGTTTGGATATGCTTCAGTTTATGGAGCGCTGTATCCGCTTTCGTCAGGTACCGGTCATTCTGCACAATATGCTTTAACTGCAATGTTGAAGGCTGTAAATGAAAATAAATATAATTTTATTGAAGGTGTAACTGAATATGGTGAAAGAGCTAAACAGATGAAGCAAATTTTTATCCGGAATGGTTTTAAAATTGTTTATGATATGGATATTGATAAACCAATTGCCGATGGGTTTTATTTTACATTTTCATATCCCGGGTTGACCGGTTCAAAGCTTATTGAAGAACTTTTATATTATGGCATCAGTGCAATTTCACTGGATATAACTGGTAGCTACCATTCAGAAGGCTTAAGGGCTTGTGTATCATTGGTACAATTAAATCAAATGGCAACCCTTGAAGAGAGATTGAAAATTTTTCATTCTAATCACAAATTCTAACGAATTTTCATTTCTTTTGTCAGGTAAAAGTAATTTTGTAAATTCACAGCCACTAAAGAAGTACATTTTTGAACCTTAGTTATTGAAAACAAACAACCTCATTTAAAATTATTACTTAAACTAGTTTATTTAATCTTTAATAAAAGCTTTGACATGGCTAAAATGAAAGGGGCAATAGTTGTCGATAAAGAAAGATGTAAAGGATGTGAAGTTTGCGTGGATGCATGCCCTACCAATGTTATTAGTATGACCGGCGAAGTAAATGGAAAAGGCTATCATTTCTCCTTTATGGCAAACCCTGATGAATGTACAGGATGTATGAATTGTGCCATTGTTTGTCCCGATGGGGCTATTACTGTTTATAGGAAAAAAGTGGAATAAATATTAATTAAATCGATCCTTTGATGGGAGAATTAAGATTAATAAAAGGAAATGAAGCAATAGCTGAAGCCGCTATCCGGGCAGGTTGCGATGCTTATTTCGGATACCCCATCACTCCCCAATCGGAAGTAATGGAATATCTGATGGCGGAAAGGCCGGAAAAACGAACAGGTATGGTTGTGCTGCAGGCTGAAAGTGAAATTGCTGCAATCAATATGGTTTACGGAGCTGCTTCTGCAGGAAAAAAAGTAATGACATCCTCTTCCAGCCCGGGAATTAGCCTTATGCAGGAAGGAATATCCTATATTGCGGGTGCTAATTTACCATGCCTTATTGTTAATGTAGTGCGAGGTGGCCCTGGTTTGGGAACAATACAGCCTTCACAGGCCGATTATTTTCAATCGGTGAAAGGTGGAGGACACGGGGATTACCGTCTGTTGGTTCTCGCCCCGGCTTCGGTTCAGGAAATGTCCGATCATGTGAAACTCGGATTTGAACTGGCTTTCAAATATCGCAATCCGGTGCTTATTCTTTCCGATGGGGTTATTGGACAAATGATGGAAAAAGTTGAATTTTTTGATCCCATTCCACGTGATAATACTATTCATTCCTGGGCAACAACAGGTAAACTTCCAAA
>Ga0265316_10003004_pt1 | contig 17252 bp, 9 predicted proteins | sample 4522metaG_FD_202092 | JGI IMG/M metagenome (GOLD analysis project Ga0265316, IMG submission 202092) | Rhizosphere microbial communities from Carex aquatilis grown in University of Washington, Seatle, WA, United States - 4-5-22 metaG | ecosystem: Host-associated > Plants > Roots > Rhizosphere >...
GACCGCCAGGCGCATCGTCTGGGCTTGGCTCCTCACGATACCCTTCACCGCCGCCTGCTCCGCGCTCTCCTATCTCTTCATCAGCCTGTTCATCTGAGGGCCCCCGCGCGGTCGATTCCGTGAGAGTTCTGTTAGAAATGCATCAAATGCATCGAATCGATGCAAGGAATGTTGATCACGCGACGAGTAATTCCATAGTATGGCTCGGTCCGTGCGGATCGTTCGTTTACCATGGGAGGATTCGAAGATGAGCAAGTCGGTATCGAATCGGATCGAAGAGTCCAAGAAATGGCTCGAGAAGAACTCGCAATCGGGCCTTAACCTAAAATCGGCGATCGCGGCCTTGGCCAATGCCGAGAAAGCGGCCTCCGAGCTGGACTCCCTCAAGTCCAGGATGGCTGAATTGACTCAGGGCAGGAATGCGGTAATGGAAAACCTGGCTCTCGCGATGGCGAAGGCCAAGACGGAGAAGAGGCTCAAGGCCAAGGAGGCCCGCGTCCAGGCCAAGCTCGCCGCCCTTTCCTCCTCGAGCTAGCGCAGAGCCGAGAGTCCGATCAATCCATACCGGCTCGGTATGAAATCCTCTATCCTTGTATTCGAATATAGCTCGATGCTACTATGCGCCCCGCCGGGGCGCATGCGAGCGCCCGCATCGGGACGCCCCCGCGCCGCAAGGCCTTTGTACGCGCGGTCGAATGCAATCAGTCGAGGTAGCGATGAAGAGTCTCGGCATCAACGTAGGGTCCTCCAGTTTCAAGATGGTGCTTATCGACGACAGCGGCGTCGATACATGCCGCGTCGCCTGGAGCGCGGTCCTTCCCCATGAGGGGGACTTCCTAGCCGCCGTCCATAAGGCGATGGCGGGCCGGCCATCCCTCGTCGGAATTCCCGCCTTGGTCACGGGCAACGAGGGCAGGGGCCTCTTCGCGCTCAACAACACGATCGAGCCCCTCTGCATCGAGGCCGCCCTCCGCGCGATCGGCGAGAAAGTCGACGCGGTCGTCACCATGGGCGGCGAGGACCTCATCGTCTATACCCTCGACGAGCGCTCGACGATCGTGAACAATTTCTCCGGCAACAAGTGCGCCTCGGGCACTGGCGAGTTCTTCAAGCAGCAGCTCGCGCGCATGGACATGAGGCTCGAGGACGTGGCCCGGGTGCCTGACTCGGCCAGGGTCATGCCCCTGTCGACGCGCTGCTCCGTATTCATGAAGTCCGATTGCACGCACAGGCTCAACAAGGGCGAGGCCACCAAGGACGACATAGTCCTCAGCCTCTCCATGGTCATGGCCACGAAGGTCGTCGACTTCCTCAAGCGAGCCAAGGTGATGGACGGCCGCGTGATGCTCACCGGCGGCACCACCCTGAACCCCCATATCCTCCGCTTCATCCGCGAGCTCGCCCCCGGCATCGACTTCGTCATACCGAAGGAGGCCTCGTACTTCGAGGCCTACGGAGCCGCCGTCCTCGCCCGCGAGTCCGGATCGCCCTTCCCCGGCGAGGAGAAGCTCCTCCGCGCCAATGAGATCCGCTTCGGCCGCCTCGAGGACCTCGAGGGAGCGCGCGGCAAGGTCAAGTACTTCGAGGCCGCGGAGGGGCGCGTTCGCCCCGGCCGCGAGTACCTGCTCGGCGTGGACGGAGGCTCGACGACGACCAAGGCCTGTCTCGTCGATGCTCTGACCGAGGAGATAGTCGCCTCGCACTACGGCCGCACCCACGGTGACCCGGTCAAGGCCCTCAAGCTCTGCCTCGTCGAGATTCAGAAGAAAGTCCGCTCGGACCTCGGCCTCGCCGCCGACGCTTCCCTGGGCGGAGCGATCTCGATCCCCCTCGCGGCGACCACGGGCTCCTCCCGCGAGATACTCGGGGTCTTCCTCGAGACCCAGGGCGTCTACAACGAGATCATCGCCCACTCCGTCGGCACTACCCACTTCTCGAAGGACGTGGATACTATCTTCGAGATCGGAGGCCAGGACGCGAAGTACGTCCTGCTCAAGAACGGCGTACCCATCGACTACGCGATGAACGAGGCCTGCTCGGCGGGCACCGGGTCCTTCCTCGAGGAATCGGCCCAGGGCGACCTCAACATCGGGAGCGCCGCCCAGATCGGTCCCATAGCCCTCGCCGCCCGCTCTCCTCTCAAGTTCGGCGAGCACTGCTCGGCCTTCATCAACTCCGACATCCGCAAGGCCGTCCAGCAGGGCGCGACCCGGGAGGACATCACCGCGGGCATCGTCTGCTCCATCGTAGCCAACTACCTCAACCGGGTCGTGGGCAACCGGAGCATCGGCAAGAGCGTCTTCCTCCAGGGCGGCGTCGCGAAGAACGAGGCCATCCCCCTGGCCTTCGCGACGCTGCTGGGCAAGCCGATCCTCGTGCCTCCCTCGCCCGAGCTCATGGGCTGCTTCGGCGTAGCCCTCCTCGCCAAGCAGAAGGAGGCCGACGGCCTCCTTGCGAGGAGCGGCTACGACCTCGGCGAGATGGCCGCGCGGGAGATAGTCTACGAGAGCGTCTTCCAGTGCAAAGCCTGCGAGAACCTCTGCCCCATCCAGGTTCTGGCCGTCAACGGCAGCAAGTACATGTTCGGCGGCAGGTGCAACAAGTACGCGAATATGCGCAAGAAAACCGACGAGCTCCAGGTGTCGGACTGGGTCCGCGAGCGCTCGGAGCTCCTCTACGTCCGCTCCGCCCCGAACCCCGCGGACTTCAAGCCTAAGCGCGATTACGTCGTCGGCATCCCCAAGTGCTTCTCGGTGCACACCCTCTATCCCTTCTATTCCTGGTTCTTCCACAGCCTGGGCATCAGGACATTCCTCTCCGAGGAAGTTGACCACGATGGCGTCGCGAAGGCGGAGAGCGCCTATTGCTTCCCCGCCGAGATAGCCCACGGTGCCGTCGAGGACATCCGGAAGAAGGGCGCCGACTACATCTTCCTTCCTCACTTCCGCGACATGCCGAGCTACGAGAAGGACGTGCACGCCAACTTCTGCCCGATCACGCAGAGCCTGCCCTACTATATCAAGAAGGCCTTCCCCGACATCCCCGCGGAGAAGCTCCTCGACGTCGTCGTCTCCTTCAAGTTCGGCAGGGCCAAGGCCCTCGAGCACTTCGTGAAGCTCGGCGATCGCCTGGGCATAGGAGAGCGCGAGATAGAGGAAGCCTTCGACCTCGCGAGCGCCAAGCAGGAGGCCTACTTCAAGGGCGCCGCCGAGCTCGGCAAGCGGGCCCTCGACGAGGCGAGGGCCGCGAAGAAGCCCGTCATCGCCGTGCTGGGGCGGCCCTACAACGCCTACACCGCCGACGCCAACATGGGCATACCGCGCAAGTTCACGACGCGCGGCTATTCCGTCATCCCCTTCGACATCCTCCCCTTCGAGGACGAGACTATCTTCGCCAACATGTACTGGTACTACGGACAGCAGGACATGAAGGCCGCCGCCCTCATCAAGGACGAGCCCAACGTCTATATCACCTACGTGTCCAACTTCTCCTGCGCCCCCGATTCCTTCATCCTCCACTACATCAAGTGGATGATGGGGCAGAAACCCTTCCTCATCCTGGAGCTGGACTCCCACTCCGCCGACGCGGGCCTCGACACGCGCGTCGAGGCATTCCTCGACATCATCGAGGGCTATCGCTCCAAGCTCTCGGACCTTCGGGAGGAGCGCTACGACAACGGACTCCGCTTCGTCAATACGAAGGGCGAGGAGTTCCATCTCCTCGACGCGAGGACGAACGAGAAGATCCCGGTACGCGGCAACAAGCGAGTCAAGCTCCTCCTGTCCAACATGGGAGACCTCTCCACCGAGCTCATGGGCGCGGTGCTGCGCGGCGTGGGCATCAACGCCGAGGCCATGCCCGTCGCCAACCGCCAGACTATCCAGCTCGCCCGCTCCCACGCCTCGGGCAAGGAGTGCGTGCCCAGCCACATCGTCCTCGGCTCCGCCCTCCAGTTCTTCGCCTCCGAGAAGTACCGCAAGGACGAGATCTACGTCCTCTTCGTCCCGATCACGACCGGCCCCTGCCGCACCGGCCAGTACTTCGTCTTCTACGAGAACCTCTTCCGGGACATGCGCCTCGAGAACGTCATCGTGATGACGATGAGCGCCGACAACTCCTACACCGAGCTCGGGCCCGATTTCTCCAAGCATATGTGGTTCACCCTCGCGGTCAGCGATTACCTCAAGGACATCCAGAACTCCCTCCGCGCCTGCGCCGTTGACCCGAAGGCGGCCCTCGCCCAGTTCAGCCGCTCCTGGCACAAGCTCATGGCCATAGCCGAGAAGGACATCGCCAAGATTATGCCCACGTTGCGCGAAATCGCGGTCGAAGTGGCCGGGATACCGCTGCGCCGCAGGCTCGAGGAGATGCCGCGGGTCCTCATCGTGGGCGAGATCTACGTGCGCCGCGACGACTTCGCCGTCGACGAGCTCGTCGGCCTCTTCAGCTCGAAGGGCATCATGGCCAAGATATCCGGCATCGGCGAGTGGATCCACTACCTCGACTTCGTCCGCGAGTACGACCTTCTGAAGCGTATCGGGCTCAAGCCCCTGCTCGCGCGTCCCTTCTCGGAGGAAGCCAAGAAGCTCCTACGCCTCCGCGTGGAAGAGGCCTGGAAGCATTGGGTCGAGAGGCGCGTGAAGCGCGCCCTCGCGCCCGCCAAGCTCATACCCCACACGCCCCACGACATGCGCAAAATAATGGCCAACACGGCCGAGCACTTCGTGAACCACGAGCTCAACTCCGAGATAGCCGTGTCCTCCGGAGTGGCCGCGACCGCGATGGAGGAAGGCTACTCCGGCATCGTCAACATCTCGCCCTTCGCCTGCCTCATAGGCCGAGTCATCGAGGGGCTCCTCACGCCCTGGGCGCGCGAGCGCGACTACCCCATCATCTCCGTCGAGGTAGACGGCAACCAGCTCCCGCCCTCCCTCGTGAACAAGCTCAACATCTTCATGGTCAACGTCCTGCGCTTCGGCTCGGGCGGGGACCTCAGCGTTCTCATCGAGGAGATCGCCGCCTCGGGGGCCGAGAGCGCCGAGCGGGAGCCCGAAGCCATCAAGTCATAGAATCGTCCGGGGAAGGACACCTTTCGGGAAAGGTTTCCTTCCCCGGGCCCTATCCTTCCAAAGCCTCACGCCTTTCCCCCGATTCGCCGCGCGGAAAACGCAGGCGTATGTTCTCGAGGACCGCCGAGTCCTATCCGGTAGTCGAAGGCGTCGAAGCGGTCGACGAGAGCGCAATATCGTCGATGCTCGGGATAGGCTGACACGGTGGTAGAGCGTAAGCATTCTTCTGCGAAATCCCGGGGAATAGGTGATATACTCCGGGTGACTTTCGATTAACACGGAGGCATCCCATGCGCTCCTTCCGCCCTGCCTGTGTCGCCCTCGCCTTCATTTTCATTATCGGTTCCATTTCGGGCCTCGCCGCCCAGGCGGCCGGCCCGCGCTACGCCCTCCTGATCGGGAACGGGAACTACGTCGATCTAGGGCGGCTCAAGAATCCCGCGAACGACGCGACCGACATGGCCCAGGCCCTCAAGGAGCTCGGCTTCCAGGTCAAGCTCCTCGTCGACGCGGACCTACCGACCATGGAGGACGCAGTCGTTAGGCTCGGCAACGACCTTTCGCAGTCCGCCGACTCGGTGGGCTTCTTTTTCTACGCCGGCCACGGCGTGCAGGCGGGAGGAACCAACTACCTCATCCCTACTGAAACACGCATAGCCTCTGAAGCCTTTCTCAAGAACAAGGCCCTACCCGCCCAGTCGGTCCTCGATACCTTGCAGGGAGCCAGGAATGCGCTCAATATCGTCGTCTTGGACGCCTGCAGGGACAATCCCTTTTCCTGGGGGCGCGGCGGCGCGCGCGGCCTCAACGTCGTGGGCAGTCAGCCTCCGGGGAGCATCGTCGCCTACGCGACGAGCGCAGGGAGCATCGCCCAGGACGGCATTGGGCGCAACGGCGTCTTCACCGCCGAACTTCTCAAGCAGATCAGGACACCCGGGCTCGAGATCAAGGACCTGTTCAACCGGACGGGCAAGGCCGTGAGCACGGTCACGGCGGGGAAGCAACTGCCGGCCGTCTACAACCAGTTCTTCGATTCGGCCTACCTCGCCGGGGGGCAGGGTTCCATCAAGGCAAACCCCGACGCTCCCGCGTCGACAGTTGCCCCGGCCGCCACCCTTACCGTCGCGCGGAGCTACGGCAGCCTCGTCCTCTCCGCGGCAACCGGTGGCGACCTCTATCTCGATGGAAAAGCGATGGGCGAGCTCCCCGCGGGCGCGGAGGCCAGGCTCGACAATGTAGAGCTGGGCGACCGCCTCGTCGAGCTGCGCTACGCCACGGGCGACGAGGAGACGAAGAGCGCTTCAGTGCAGAAGGGGCAGAGCTCGAACGTAGTGTTCAGTTGGAAGAAGGCCTAGGTCGCCCCAGCCATCCCTACCGGTATGGTCTTCGTGTCCGGGGGGAGCTTCATTATGGGTAGCCCTGCGAACAAGGATCAGCACCAAGTTAACCTGAGCTCTTTCTCCATTGGCGCCACTGAAGTGACCCAGGCCCAGTACAAAGCCGTGATGGGCACGAACCCGAGCCATTTCAAGGGTGACGATCTGCCCGCGGAGAGCATGAGCTGGTACGACGCGGTGGCCTACTGCAACAAGCTATCGGAAAAGGAAGGCTTCGCGAAAGTGTATGCGATCAATGGAAAGGATGTGACAGCCGATTGGAACGCCAAGGGCTACCGCCTCCCCACCGAGGCCGAGTGGGAGTACGCGGCCAAGGGTGGCCAGAGCGGTGCCGCGCAGAATGTGAAGTACTCGGGATCGGACAATCAGGACCAAGTCGCCTGGTATTCCGGCAATTCTGGAAAGACGACCCATCCCGTAGGGCAAAAGGCGGCGAACGGCCTGGGGCTCTATGACATGAGCGGGAATGTCAGTGAGTGGTGCTGGGATTTGCATGGGAATTATTCGAGTGGGATTCAGAGCGACCCATTGGGCGTGTCCTCGGGCGGCATCCGCGTGTTTCGGGGTGGGAGCTGGTACGTTGACAGCCAGTACCTGCGTTCGGCCCATCGGTCCGACAACTCCCCCGACAACGAGGGCAGCCTTGTTGGTTTCCGCGTTGCTCGTCGCCCTTGAGTCCAAGTTTGTGTTTCTTTTCCATGTGAAAACCCGGGCATCGCAGAAGGCACTACTCGTCGTTGTAAACGCGCCTTCTGCGAACGAAGCCGATTCCCGGAGGGAACAGCTAGCTTCAATCGTCCTTGATCCGTAGGTGCGTATATACCTTTGGGGTCGAATGAGCAGGGCAGAGAGAGAATTGGCTCGGCTGCTATCTGGAACTGCAGATCGGATTTTTCGCTTCGTTGAATTGACGAGCATCCTCAGGAGGATCGGCTTTTCGTGTAGGATTAGAGGCGATCACTTTATATTCTCCCATCCGGCGATAGTCGAAATAATAAACCTTCAGCCGAATGGGACGCTTGCGAAGCCTTACCAGGTAAAGCAGGTTCGATGTATATTATTGAAGTACCCGATTTTTGGGGGAGGAAGGGATGTATAGGTACGAGCTGCTCGTCTATTGGAGCCAGGCGGATGAGGCATATATAACCGAAGTACCCGAACTCCCCGGTTGCATGGCTGACGGTTCCACGTATGAAGAAGCGGTCGTCAACGCGCAAAGAGTGATCGGCGAATGGCTGGAAACCGCGCGTGAACTTGGTCGTCCCATCCCTGAACCATGAGGACGAATACAGGCAATGGCATAAGGCATCTCTGAAATGATCCTGGTATGATGCGACCTCCTGCCACGGTGGAAATATGTTTTATTTGCCGGGTCAGTAGGCTTTAATCCGAATCTGCGAAGAGCTCCTTCGTATCGATGACGAGGCCTTTCAGCACCGCAGAGGGCGCACTCACGCCATCCTCATAGAGCGTCTCATCGCCGAAGCTTCCGTCCTCCCCGAGGCGCCAGGCGTGAACGGCGGCGTTCGCGGGATCGGCTATCCAGTATTCGCGGACGCCGTGGCGCTGATAGAGCTGAAATTTCGCCTCGAAATCCTTCTTGGCCGTGCGAGGCGAGAGAATCTCGATTATCCAGTCGGGAGCGCCGCGGGCACCGCGCTTGGTTATCTTCGACGTATCGCAGAACACGGCGAGATCGGGTTGGACGACGGTGTCAACGTCGTCGTCATCCTCTCCCGCGCTCGGCAGGAGCACATCGAAGGGCGCGAGGAATACGCGGCAGGTTTTTCCTTTGAGAAAAGCGCCGATCGCGAGATGGAGACGGGAAAGCAACTCTTGGTGACGCGTCATCGGCGCCGGGCTCATGGCCCAGGCGCGACCATCGATCAGTTCCCAGCGCTCCGAATCGGGCCAGGTGCGATAGTGGCGATAGGTAAAATGTTCTTTTGGAGTGAGTGCGGGATCGCCCATCCTTTCCATGCCTCCATTATAGCGCATACGCGCATCGGGCGAAGCCAAGCTTGAAGCGGGGCCGCCGTCTCCACGGCCGTGTGGGGGTAGTGGAAGCCACCGGAGGGCGCCTGAAAAATCCAGGCGCCCGAGGAGGCTGGAACGAGGGGGAGCAGAGAGATCGGCGGTTACGATGACGATTCGCAGGCCGCCCGCATGCGTTAATGCCCGTGAGAATCCGATTCGCCATTGAAGGGGTGTCGGCGGAGAGTGGGCCGACTGACTCCGCAGGCCAGCGAGCCGAAGGTGAGCGCTGCCGTAGCCGCGCTAACATTTGAGCGGCTCTCGGGCCGAAGGCCCGATGGACTAGCACGGCTCACTCGCCGCCGAAGGCCTAGCGAAGCGTTCGCCGACAGGCCCCCCATTTGAGGGCGAATCGGATTCTCATTCACGCGATTATGGCGCGCGGGAGGTGGGCACGGACCTTCCGTTCTCCCCCTTTTGGCGCTATACTCCCGTCAAAGCCATGGCAGACTTCGTCCACCTCCACAACCACTCCGACTACTCCCTCCTCGACGGCGCCGCCTCCATCGGCTCCATGGTCAAGCGCGCCAAGGAATTGGGCATGAGCGCCCTGGCCCTGACCGACCACGGGAACATGTTCGGCGCGGCTAAGTTCTACGATACCTGCAAGGACCAAGGCATCAAGCCGATCGTCGGTATCGAGTGCTACGTGGCGGGGGGCTCGCGCTTCGAGCGGACGGGCACGGAGAACGGGAACAAGTATTGGCACCTCATCCTCCTCGCGAAGGACGCCGAGGGCTACGGGAACCTCCTCAAGCTCTCGTCCGCCGCCTACACCGAGGGCTTCTACTACAAGCCCCGCGTCGACTTCGAGCTCCTCGCGGCGCACGCGAAGGGGCTCATCTGCAGCTCGGCCTGCATCGCGGGGGAGATCCCGAGCCTCGCGCTCATGGGCAAGGAGGCCGAGGCCCAAGCGGTGGCGCTGCGCTACGCGGAGCTCTTCGGGAAGGACGGCTTCTACCTCGAGCTCCAGGACCACGGGATACCGGATCAGCAGAAGGCGAACAAGGCCCTCGTCGCGATGGCGAAGAGGACGGGGATCGGCCTCGTGTGCACGAACGACATGCACTACCTCCTGAAGGAGGACGCGGAGGCCCATGACGTCCTCCTCTGCATCGGCACTAACCGCAAGCGCGACGAGCCGGGGCGCATGCGCTTCTTCGGGCCCGAGTTCTACATGAAGAGCCCCGAGGAGATGGCGGCCCTCTTCGCGGAGGTACCCGAGGCGCTGGCGAACACCGCTCGGATAGCGGAGATGACCGACCTCAAGATCTCCTACCCGGGGCCCATGCTCCCCGACTACGAGTTCCCGTCAGAGTACTCGAGCCCCGAGGAGTACCTCAGGCACCTGACCTTCGAGGGCCTGGCCCGGCGCTATCCGCTCTTCGGCGAGGATATCCGAGCGCGCGCGGAGTACGAGCTCGGCGTCGTCATCAAGATGAAGTTCACGGGCTACTTCCTCATCGTGTGGGACTTCATCCACTGGGCCAAGGAGAACGGCATACCGGTGGGGCCAGGGCGCGGCTCGGGGGCGGGCTCGATCGTCGCCTACGGCCTGCGCATCACGGACATCGATCCGCTGAAGTACAACCTCCTCTTCGAGCGCTTCCTCAATCCCGAGCGCATCTCGATGCCGGACTTCGACATCGATTTCTGCTACGAGCGGCGCGGCGAGGTCATCGACTACGTGACGCAAAAGTACGGCTCCGACCGCACCGGCCAGATCATCACCTTCGGTACGCTCAAGGCGAAAGCCGTGCTGAAGGACGTGGCGCGCGCCCTCGACATACCCTACGAGGACGCGAACAACATCGCGAAGCTCGTGCCCGAGGATCCGCACATGACCCTGGCGCAGGCCTTCAAGGACGAGCCCAAGCTCAAGGCCCTGGCGGACGACGTCAAGTACAAGGACCTCTTCGAGATCGCGAGGAAGCTCGAGAACAAGAACCGGCATACGAGCTTCCACGCGGCGGGCATCGTGATCGGCAAGACCGCCCTCACGGACTTCGTGCCCCTGTACAAGGACCCGAAGACGGGGATCGTGTCCACGCAGTTCACGATGGACTACCTCGAGAAGTGCGGCCTCGTGAAGATGGACTTCCTCGGCCTCAAGACGCTGACCCTCATCAAGCATACGATCGACCTCCTCCGGAAGCGCGGAGTCGAGATCGAGGAAGACGAGATTCCCGAGAACGACAAGAGGACCTTCGAGATGCTCAGCGAGGGCAAGTCGACCTCGGTGTTCCAGTTCGAGTCCACGGGCATGCAGGGCATCCTCAAGCAGGCCAAGCCCTCCTGCATGGAGGATCTCATCGCGCTCAACGCGCTCTACAGGCCGGGCCCGATGGACTACATCCCGCAGTATATCGACTCGAAGAGCGGCAAGACGGCGGTCACCTATCCCGATCCCTGCCTCGAATCCATCCTCAAGGAGACCTACGGCGTCATCGTGTACCAGGAGCAGGTCATGCAGGTCGCCCAGCGCATCGGCGGCTACAGCCTGGGCCAGGCCGACCTCCTGCGGCGCGCGATGGGCAAGAAGAAGCACGAGGTCATGATCAAGGAGAAGGAGAAGTTCATCGCGGGCGCGGTGAAGAACGGCTTCAGGGCCGAGGACGCCGATCGCATCTTCGAGATCCTCATCCCCTTCGCCGGCTACGGCTTCAACAAGTCGCACGCGGCCGCGTACAGCGTCGTCGCCTACCGCACGGCCTACCTCAAGGCGAACTACCCGGCCGAGTTCATGGCCGCCAACCTCACCAACGAGATCGCGAACACCGACAAGCTCACCGAGTACATCAGCGAGGCGCGGTCGATGGGCCTCGAGGTCCTGCCCCCGGACGTGAACCGCTCCGAGGCGCACTTCACGGTCGCGAAGGGGAAGGTCGTGTACGGCTTCCTCGGCATCAAGGGGGTGGGGGAGGGCCTCGCGGGCGCGATAGTCGCCGAGCGCGAGAAGAACGGGGACTACGGCTCCTTCATCGAGTTCGTCGAGCGCGTGGGCACCCAGTCCATGAACAAGAAGACCCTCGAGTGCCTCGCGAACGCCGGCTGCTTCGACTCCCTCGGGAACACGCGGCGCGAGCTCGTGCAGGACGTCGAGCGCGCGGTGGAGTACGCGCAGGCCAAGGAGGCGGCCGGGCGCTACGGCCAGGCGAGCCTCTTCGATGGCTCCGGCGAGGAGGAGTACCCTCCATTCTCGGTCAACAGGGCCGAGGAGTATCCCCGGGCCGACATCCTCCGCATCGAGAAGGAGCTCCTCGGCTTCTACTTCTCGGGCCACCCGATGGACGAGTGGAATAAAATCTGGGAGCGCTGCTCCGACGCCGACCTCGCCCACCTCGAGCGCGCGAGCGCGGACAAGGTCTACACGGTGGTCGCCATGCTCAAGGAGCTGCGCGAGATCTTCACGAAGACGGGCAAGAAGATGGCCTTCGGCGCCGTCGAGGACCCCGCGGGCTCGATCGAGATCGTGGTCTTCGCCGACGCCCTCGAGCGCTGGAGGGACAAGCTCGTCGTGGATTCCGTAATCTGCCTGCGGGGCAAGATCGACCTCTCCCGGGGAAGCCCGAGCCTCAAGGTGGAGGAATACGTCGATCCCGCCTCGCTCAAGGAGAAGTCCTGGAAGGAAGTGCACCTGAGGCTCGGGCACGCGCCCCGCCACGAGGAGGACCTCTATCCCCTCCGCGACGCCCTCTTCGATGAGCCGGGATCCTGCAACGTGTACTTCCACGTGCCCTCGAAAGGCGCGGGGGGCAAGGAATCCGTAGTCAAGGCGCAGGTCCAGATCACCTGCTCCGCCTCGGAGGAAGCCTTGGAGCGCCTGCGCACCGTCAGCCCGATCGTCGAAGCCTGGAGAGACTAGAGGCTTCGACGCGCGAGGCGCCGAGGATGCGGAGCCTCGCTAGCTCTTGCTTTTTCGCATACTCTTCAAGCCTGGGCAAACGCGTACTCGACCAGCTCCTTCCAATCGAAGAAGGAGAGGTCCGCGCCGCGCACGCGCCGGCGCGAGACGATGGCCGCGGACATGCCCGCCGCCTTGGCGCCGCGAAGGTCGATGCGGGGAGAGTTGCCGACGTAGAGGATGCGCGCGGGCGCGAGGCCCAGCCGCGAGGCGAGCATCGCGAAGGGGGCGCGAGCGGGCTTGAGGGTACCTGAGTCCTCGGAGCAGAGGGCCGCCTCGAAGCGCTCGGAGAGGCCGAGGAGTTCCAGCTTGCGCTCGGGAGGGAGATCCGAGAGGAGGGCGAGCCTGAGCCCGCCGCGCGAGAGGGCCTCCAGCGCCTCCTTCAGGCCCTCGAAGGGCTTTATCCGAGCGAAGAGCTCCTCGATGCCGCGGTAAAAATAACGCTCTATCAAGGAGGCCGCCTCGCCTGAGTCGGCCATGCCGAGGCTCGCCGCGACGAAGTCGGCCTGGCGAGCGCGGAATTCCGTCCCATCCTTGGGGAGATCGGGCCTTCGTCCTTCGCCCGAGCCGAGTTCGCGCATCTTGTCGCGCGCCGAGCTGAAGGCGAGAAAGGCGCGCTTCTTGCCGAGCACGGCGGGCAGGGCCAGCCTATAGAGGCTCGAATCCGGGTAGAGGGTCCCGTCGAGGTCGAAGGCCACGGCGTCGAATCGCATAGCCCGTGTATAGCCGGAAATGGCGGCCCCTGTCCAGGGCGCAGCCCGTGGGGACAGTCCCTCGCGGGGACTGTCCCCATATCGGGCCCTCAGAAAGTCCGCTTCGCGTATTCGGTATGCAGTAGCTCGTGGGAAAGGTGGCCGAGGGGCTTGCCCAGGAAATCGGCGTAGAGCTCCTGGATCGCCGGGTTCTCGTGGGACTTGCGCAGCCCGGGGCGGAGCCCCTGGCCAAGGCCGAGCCGGATGTCCTCCGCGTACATCGCCTTGTTGCGCGCGAGTCGCTTGTCTGAGTCGACGCGGACCGGCTGGCCGCCGCCGCCTATGCAGCCGCCGGGGCAGGTCATCACCTCGATGAAGTGATAGGGACTGGTTCCGGCCGCGATCTCGTCGAGGAGTACGCGCGCGTTCTTGAGCGTGTGCGCCACCGCCACGCGGACGACTGTGCCCGCCATGTCCACTTCGGCGTGCTTGATGCCCTCAAGCCCGCGCACCGCCGTGAAGTCGAGGGAGGGCAGGGCCGACTTGGTCACGATCTCGTAGACCGTCCTGAGGGCCGCCTCCATGACGCCGCCGGTGGTGCCGAAGATCGTCGCCGCGCCCGTGGAGCGGCCGAGGGGATCGTCGAACTCCTCCTCCTCCAGGCGATCGATGTCGATGCCGGCGCGCTTGATCATCCGCGCGAGCTCCCGGGTCGTGAGGGCCCAGTCCACGTCGTAGTACGCGGCGCCTCCTGCGGCGCCGTTGCCGCCCGAGGACGCGGCGCCTCCGGCGGCGCCCTTCTCCCTCCAGTACTCCCAGGCGCTCCGCATCTCGGGGCGCTTCGCCTCGTGCTTCTTCGCCGTGCAGGGCATGATCGAGGCGACGCGGATCGCGCCCGGATCGAGGGCGGCCTTCGAGGCGTAGAAGCTCTTCGCGAGGGCCCCGAACATCTGCTGAGGGGATTTGCAGGTCGAGAGGTGGGGCAGGAGGCTCGGGTAGAAGCCCTCGATGAAGTTGATCCAACCGGGACTGCAGCTCGTGATCATGGGCAGCGTCCCTCCCTTGGTCAGCCGCTCGATGAGCTCGCTGCCCTCCTCCATGATCGTGAGGTCGGCTGCGAACTGCGTGTCGAAGACTTTATTGAAGCCGAGGCGGCGGAGGGCGGCGACCATCTTGCCCGTGACGAGGCTGCCCGACTCCATGCCGAGGGCCTCTCCGAGGGAGGCGCGGATCGCCGGAGCGGTCTGCACGATGACTGTCCCTCCCGGCTTGGCGAGGGCCTTCCACAGCTCCTCGGTGTCGTCGCGCTCGGTGATCGCGCCCGTGGGGCAGACGACCGAGCACTGGCCGCACTGCACGCAGGAGCTCGTGCCCAGGCCCCTGTCGAGGAAGGCCGCTACCCGGGTGCGGATGCCTCGGCCGGCGAAGCCTATCGCCGAGACGCCCTGCACTTCCTGGCAGACGGCGACGCAGCGCCCGCAGAGGATGCACTTGTCGTTGTCGCGCACGAGGCCGTCGGTGGATGTATCGGGATCGGGCGCGGGCCGCGTCCTCGCGAAGCGGACGCTCCGGATGCCCAGCTCGTTGGCGGCGTCCTGGAGCTCGCAGCTGCCGCCGCGGGCGCAGGTGAGGCACTCGGTCGGATGGTTCGCGAGGACGAGCTCCACCGCGTTGCGCCTGGCGCGGAGCACGCGGGGGCTCGCGGTGCGGATATTCATGCCTTCGGTGACCTTGCCGACGCAGGCGCGCACGAGGGCCCGCGCTCCTTCCACCTCGACGACGCAGACGCCGCAGGACGCGTTAGTCGACACGTCCTTGAGGTGGCAGAGGGTCGGCACCCTGGCGCCGGCGGCCTCGCATGCCTCGAGGAGGCCCCGCTCCGGATCGACCAGGGCCCGAGACCCGTTCACGGTAATGGAGACGAGCTTGCCGTTCACGATGACCTCCCTGAGCGGACCGCTTCCTTCTTTCCCGGGGCGCCGCGCGCCTCGGCGGCCGACGGCTTCTTGGCGTCGGCTATGCCCATCGGCCTCCTCGCGCGCTCCCTGACGTCGCAGCGGAGGCAGCGCTCGGCCTCGATCCTCGCCTGCTCGCCGGTGTAGCCCTGCGAGATCTCGATGAAGTTGCCGCGCCGCTCTTCCGGCGGGAGGTGCTTGGCGCGGTTCATCTTGGCCTTGGCGGGCTCGAGGGGAACCTCCATGGCGTAGTCGAACCTGCGGAAGAGCCCCTCGAAGCGCTTCTTCGCGGCGGCTGCGTCGCCGATCAACGCCGCGTCTATCGAGGCGACGACGGCCTTGGCCTGGCCCATCGCCTCGGCGGCCGTGGCGGGGCCCGTGACGGCGTCGCCCGCGGCGAAGAACTTTGAATTGGCCGTGCGCAGGCCGAAGGGATCGACGACGATGCGCCCGTCCTTCTCGAGCTGGGCGCCGACCGAATCGATGCCCGAGGGATCGACGCGCTCGCCCACCGCGATGACGAGGGCGTCGCAGGGGATCTCGTAGCTCTCGCCCGTGGGCACGGGCGCGGGCCTTCCGCTCGAGTCGACCGTCCCCGCCTTCATGCGCATCACCTTGAGGGCCCGCACGCCCTTCGCGTCGCCCACCGCCTCCAGGGGCTGGGCCATGCAGACGAGGCTCACGCCCTCCTCGAGGGCGCCCTCGAGCTCGTCGACGTTCGCGGGCATGTCGCTCCGGGCGCGCCGGTAGACTACCGTGACGTTGGAGCCGGAGCGCAGCGCCGACCGGGCGACGTCGATCGCCGAGTTGCCGCCGCCCACGACGACCACTTCGCGGCCGATCGCCGGCCGCTTGCCGGAGTTTATCTCCTCGAGGAGGTGGTAGCCGGGCAGGACGCCGGGCAGCTCCTCCCCGGGAATGCCGAGCCTCGAGTCCTTGAGGGCGCCCACGCAGGCGAGGACCGCGTCGCTCATCTCGCCCAGCCGCTGCCAGGAGAGGTCCCGGCCGATCCTCGCGTTGAACACGAAGCGCACGCCGAGCTTGCGGATGAGGGCGATCTCCTTGCGCAGGACGTCCTTGGGGAGCCGATAGGCCGGGATGCCCCAGCGCGGGATGCCGCCAGCCTCGCTCTCCTGGTCGTAGATCGTGACCTCGTGGCCGAGGCGGACGAGGTAGAAGGCCGCGGTGAGGCCCGCGGGACCCGCGCCGACGATGGATACCTTCTTGCCCGTCGGCGGGAGCTTTTCCCTCTCGAGCCTGTTGTAGACCGCGCGCTCGCGGCCCATCTTGTACATCGTGTCCGCGAGGTAGCGGTGGATCTCGCCCTGGGACACCGGCTCGTCGAGCTGGTCCCGCTTGCAGCGCATCCGGCAGTGGAAGTGGCAGATGCGGCCCACCGAGCCCGGCAGCGGGTTCTCCCGGAGCGTCAGCTCGAAGGCTTCCTCGATGCGGTTCTCCTTGAGGAGCTGGAGGTAGCCGGGTATGTTCATGTGCATGGGGCAGGAATTCTCGCAGAGCGCCAGATAGAGGCTCTCGCAGATCCCGCCCTCGCAGCGCCGGTCGCGGATGTGGCGCTCGTACTCCTCGCGGAAGTACTTGAGCGTGGTGAGCACGGGGTTGGACGCAGTCTGGCCGAGGTTGCAGAGGGCGGCGTCCTTCGCGGTCATCGCCAGCTCCTCCAGGATCTCGAGGTCGGACTCCTTCGCCTCGCCGCGCGAGACGGTCTCCAGGATGCGGAGCATCTGGGAGAGGCCCTCGCGGCAGGGCGTGCACTTGCCGCAGGACTCGCCGGCGGTGAAGCCCACGAAGTAGCGGGCCACGTCCACCATGCAGTTGTCCTGGTCCATCGCGACCATGCCGCCCGAGCCCATGATCGCGCCGATGGCGTCGAGCTCCTCGTAGGTGATCTTCGTCTTGAAGAGGCTAGCGGGGATGCAGCCGCCGGAGGGGCCGCCCGATTGGACCGCCTTGATCCTCTTGCGCGGCCCCCCGCCCCCTCCCATGCCGTAGATCATCGCGTCGAGGGGAGTGCCGAGGGGCAGCTCGACGAGGCCCGTGTTCCTCACCTTGCCGACCAGCGAGAAGACCTTCGTGCCCGTGCTCGTGGGCGAGCCGAAGCCCGCGAACCAGTCGCCGCCGCGGGCGACGATGACCGGCACGTTGCACCAGGTCTCGACGTTGTTGATGTTCGTCGGCCTGCC
>Ga0265316_10003005_pt1 | contig 17251 bp, 13 predicted proteins | sample 4522metaG_FD_202092 | JGI IMG/M metagenome (GOLD analysis project Ga0265316, IMG submission 202092) | Rhizosphere microbial communities from Carex aquatilis grown in University of Washington, Seatle, WA, United States - 4-5-22 metaG | ecosystem: Host-associated > Plants > Roots > Rhizosphere >...
CGTTGGTCGCCAGCGGCGGGGCGTTTTGCATCATGGGCGCGCGGAACTGCGGCTCGGAATTTTTCCAATAATTTTTCACGCGCAGGGTGAACGGCAGGTTGCGACTCTGAATGTCGCCTCCGCGCGCCAGCGACTTTCCGGAGATGGCGACGACCTGTTCGCGGCTGGCGCCGTCGTCGCTCATGAAAACCAGTTCGTAATTACCCGGGCTTTCGGCATACGATTTGGTCTGGCCTTCGGTAAAGCTGATTTGCGATTCGCGGGCGAGCATATCGGTCGTCAACTGGCCGACGAGCAGTAAAATGACGCCGGCGTGCGCCAGTTGAATTCCGATTTTTCCGATCGACAATTGGAAGCGATAGAGATGCGCGGCGACGAGGTTGAGCAGCAACGTGATGCCGATAAGATAACCGCCGGGCAAAATGAGCGGCAGCCGGTGACCAAACACCGGGATGCCCATGAACTGCAACGGGCGCAGCGAGAGGCCGACAAACACGGATCTAAAAAAGCGCGTCTGCGCCTGATACAGACCCTCGTCCACCTGCGCGAGCGTGCCGAGGAACACGAGAATGATGGCAAACGCCAGCAAAACAACCGTGAGCCGCAGCGACGTGAGGAGGTTGATCAGCCGGTCAGCGAGCGTTCGCATAATTTGCCGACTGGATGAATTTTATGAAGGCGTCCTTTTGCTCCGCCACGACGGGTTCGTTGCCCATCAATTTATAAAACCAGGTCCGGCCATTTTGCGGGACGATGACGCCGACGAGCCGCGTGGGTTTGCCGGTTTTTGCGTCCGTGCCCGTCAAATCCACCAGCGTCGCGTGGCCGCCGGGCACGACCAGCGATTGCGTCATTTGCGGCAAATCATTTTCTCCCGCCGCGCCCAGACCAAGTTGTCCGCGCCAGCGATTCACGTTCGGGAGCAGACCGCCGCCTTCACCACCCAGCTCGGCCACATTCACGTCGGCGTTCGCGCCGTTCGCGCCGGAAATTGAAAATTCAGCCAGCAGAAATTGCGATGGCGGCAACGCCCGCCAGCCGGATGGAATTGTCCAAATGGAACCGGCATTTTGATTTTCGCTTTGGGGGGCGGGAACGGCGGCCGTTTGCGCTGGCGTATTTTCCACGAATGAAATGGATTTTAAAAATTGGACGAAATTGTCTTTTTGCGGGGTGACGACCGTGTCTCCGCCGGTCATTTTGAAAAACCAGCTCATCGTGCCGCGCGTCAGCATCGCCACCAAAATCCGCTGGCGGGCACTTCCGATGTTCGGTTGCTCGCTCACGAATTCAAACAACCGGCCTGGCTCCGCGCCGATGGCGACCGGCTCGGCCAGCTTGACGGCGTCCGGGTCGGACGTGGCGGGTAATTGCACCTGCGAACGCCACATGTTGATCAGTTCCAGATCACGCCCGACGATGGGTAGCGGTATGACCGACACATCCGCGGATTCTCCGTTCGGGCCGGGGGCGGTGAAACTGGCGACGCGCATTTCGGCCAGTGGTTTTTCCTGCCAGCCGGCGGGCAATTGATACTTCAGTTGCGGCAGGGACATCGTGGTGGCGGGCGGCGGAGCCAGGTCTGGCGCAGCGGATTCCGGCATGGCGGCCGGCGCGGGTTGCGACAACGGTGAATTGTCCTTCGGGACGTTATAGACCGTGGCCTCGTCACGTTTGCAGCCCGCGAAGGTTGAGATCAAAATGACGCCCGCCGCGCCGCTCATCCACTGGAGCCGGTTGATTTGAGATTTAAAATTCATTGTTCGGTTTAAGGTATCAGGACCGGCGAAAGCCGCCTGTCGTTCATTGGCTTTTACCAACCATAGTTTGCCATTATTAGAACAAAATCCGGACATTGGCAAATCGCAAAACTCTGGTTCAAAGCGCTCCGGTGTGGCACACGGCGCAGGCGGGATCGGTGTAAACGGAATCAATGTGGAAGAAGTCGTTGCCTGCTGCGTTGAGCTGTTCCAGGGATTTGCCGCTGCCCTGGGCCAGAATTACGTGACACAGGTTGCAACTGGCCGAAATCACCTGCTTGCCATTGTCGGTGGTGTGGTTGCCGTCGTGGCAGCGGAAACAGCCGGCCGAGATCTTATGGCCGATGTTGTCCGGATGAACGCGCCAGTCGGTCTGCATTTCCGGGAAGAAATTTTGCTGATAAATCCGCTGGGCTTCGGCAACGGTTTCGCCGCCGGCCAGGTTGGGATAGCTGGCGTGCAGGCTGGCGGCAATTTTTTGCAGGGCTTCATCCGTGGTTTGGTACGGCTGTACGAGCACGGCCACCACGTTGGATTTCAACCACGGAACCGCTGGATCCAGCAGACCATCATGGAGGGCGGTGTCCACCGCTTCGTCCGGGGATAGAAAACGATGGGAAGGCCGCGTGTGGCAGTCCAGACAATCCATGGTCCGGGTCGTGTACCGGGCGGGATCGCCGTGAAAACTTTTGTCCCGGAACACCGTGGTGGTTCCTTTGGCCACGTCCGTGACGCGCACCCACGGAATCACCTGCCGCTGCGTATCGGTGGCGACATATTCAACCTTGAAATTCCGGCTGACGTGCCAGTGGATGCCGCTCATGGAACCATCCGGTTTGCCCCCGCCAACCTTCAGCTCCAGGCGCACGGCGAACGGCGTGTTCGTTTCATCCGCCAGATAGTGGTAATCGGTCCGGTCGATGTCCCCGATAAATCTCTGGGGCCAGTGGCATTGTTCGCAGGTCTCCCGCGCCGGGCGCATATTGCCCAGTGGCGTCTGGATGGGACGGGGATAACGCACCAGGGCCACGTCGAAAAGTTGGTGAACCCCGTTCAGTTTGGACCTCACATACCAGTCCGCGCCGGGGCCGACGTGACACTCAACGCAGGCCACCCGGGCGTGGGGTGACTGAAGATAGGTCGTATATTCCGGCTTCATGGGCACATGGCAGGTGGTACCGCAAAATTGGACCGAGTCGGTGTATTCATAGGTTTGATAACTCCCGATGACGGAGCATAGGAGAAAAACCAGCGCCCCGGCGACGAAGGCGACCAGCAATTTCCGGTCGCGCGGGAGGGACAGGTTGACCACCAGCGACCAGGCCCCTGGCTTCTCGCGGCGTTGAATCCATAATCCGGCAATGATCAATCCCAGCCCGAGAAAGAAAAAGAGGGGTGCCAGGACATAAACCAGAATCCCCATGTAGGGATTGCTGCGGGGAAGGAACAATTCCGTGGCAAACAGGAACAGGCAGGAAAATACGCTGCCGGCCGCAATCACGACCCCACCCAGACTGAGCCAGTTCTTGAACAGCCCCTTGGGTTGGCGTGGTGTTGCTTTATCTTTTTCTAGCATAACAAACTATTTGACGCGTGACGACACTTCAACCTCGAACCCGGGGCCGCCGGATTTGCCGTGGCGGCCCGGTTTGATTTTTACCGCCGGTGGGCGGAATCGAACCGGCGCCTTAAGGTGCCGGTTTGAGCGAGCGGACGTGTGCCACTAGGGCTTTGATATCGTCGTCACTGATTTTTTCAGCGAACGCCTTCATTTTGGTCTGGCCGTTGTCAGTAACCCCTTCCTTGATGGCCTTGGATGCCTGGTCGTCGGTGAAGGACGCCTGGACTGTCCCGTCGGTCAGGTCCTTGATGCCAAGCTTGCGCCCCATCATGGTCTGGCCTTTGCCGTCCTTGCCGTGGCAGGCAGCGCAATTCAGGTTCCAGATCCCGGTGACATCACCGGCCGCGGCGGACCCGCACAACGCGCCTCCCAAAACGAAGACAATGACAATTGCTTTTAAGGATGGTTTTGCTTTCATTTTCATAATGCCTTTACTAAGAAGCTGCATGCTGCTTTGCAAACCCGAGCATCGGCCATGGCCGCCCCGGAGGCTGCCAGCCGTTGATCGTTGTTCCATACCGCTTCATCACTTTGGTATTCTAAAGAGGAACGCAATATGCGCCACCCTTCGATTGCTCTTTATTACACAAATATTGATTAAAGCCGTACAATAAATGTTGTTTTTTTATATGGCTAAATCATTTAAATTAATTATAGAACGGGCGGGGTGGCCAGGGTCGCCGGTAGGTTTTGTGAAGGGTGACCGGGTTCGTATGAAAAACCATTCAATCAGTCGATGAAAGTGGACCGCCGGACTCCGGTCGGGAGGGTTTTGCTGGAGGCTGCGCTCGTGGCGGTCGTGGGCGCCGCCTTCGCGTTTGCCGCCAATCATGTCTCACCCCGGGGTCTGGCGCTGGACCGGGACTATTTTCCGGCCGAAACCAACGATGTGGTGCGGGTGGCCGTCATCGCCGCCCCTGCGGATTCACCGGCGGGCACCAATCCCGCTGCGCCGTCTTCCCTGCCACCTCCCGCCGTACCGACGACGGGCAAGGCATTGCAGTTGATTGACGGCCGCCAGACGGTACAGCTCCTGCACGACTCACATCTAAAGCCGGGCGCCATCGTGTTCATCGATGCCCGGGACGAAGAACATTACCTCGGCGGCCACGTCCCCGGGGCTTATGAATTTGATCCCTATCATCCGGAAAAATATTTCCCCGCCGTTCTGCCGGTCTGCCGGGCGGCGGAACAAATCGTGGTTTACTGCAACGGCGGGGACTGCGATGACAGCAAGACGGCAGCGGTTTTGCTTCAGGACATGGGGATAGCCAACCAGAAAATATTTATTTATGGGGGCGGAATCACCGAATGGAGCACCAACCACCAGCCGGTTGAAACCGGCGTGCGCAACAGCGGCAACGTGAACATTACCATCCAATGACCGACCATCAAATTTCCTGGAAACGTGTCGGGGTGAACCTGTTCACCGTGCTGGCCCGCTGGTTGTTGGGCGCGGTTTTTGTTTACCTGGGTTTGACCAAGGCGTTGTATCCGGTCGAGTTTCTGAAACTGCTGCGGGAGTACGGCCTGACCCAGGACGCGTGGCTCTTGAACGCCCTGGCTGCGGCGCTGCCCTGGTTTGAAATCTTTTGCGGACTGCTGCTGCTGGCCGGCGTGGCGGTGCGTGGGACGGCCTTGACCCTGGCGCTGATGCTGGCGTCATTCACTCTATTGGTGTGGTATCGCGCCCTGCTCCTGCAGGCGGCTCAGAACCTTCCTTTCTGCGCGGTCGGCTTTGATTGTGGTTGCGGCGCCGGCAAGGAATTCGTCTGTCGCAAGCTGTCGGAAAACCTGGTGCTGTTGGCATTGTCCGTCTGGCTGCTTCGGGGGCGTGGCCGCCAGTTCAGCCTGCGTTTCACGCTCCTAAAACCGCCGGCACCCTAGCCCCTCCATCAACTCACGGCCATGCCCAGGAGGAATTCGATGTTGCTCTTGGTTTTCTTGAGCTTGCCCAGCACCAATTCCATCGCCTCCACCGGCGGCACGCCGGTCAGCGCGCGGCGCAACAGGACGATCCGGCTCAGTTCGTCCGGGTGATAAAGCAATTCCTCCTTGCGGGTGCCGGAACGCTCGACGTTGATGGATGGGAAAATGCGGCGGTCCACCAGGGCGCGGTCCAGGTGCACTTCCATGTTGCCGGTGCCCTTGAACTCTTCAAAAATGACTTCATCCATGCGGCTGCCGGTGTCCACCAGCGCGGTGGCCATGATGGTCAGCGACCCGCCTTCCTCAATGTTGCGCGCCGCGCCGAAGAACCGCTTTGGCTTGTGCAACGCGTTGGCGTCCACGCCGCCGGACAGGATCTTGCCCGAGTGCGGCTGGATGGTGTTGTAGGCGCGGGCGAGTCGCGTGATGGAATCGAGCAAAATGACCACATCGCGCCGGTGCTCAATCATGCGGCGGGCCTTTTCGATGACCATTTCGGCCACCTGCACGTGGCGTTCCGGCGGCTCATCAAACGTGGAACTGATCACCTCCGCGCCTTTGCAGGTGCGTTCCATGTCCGTGACCTCCTCGGGTCGCTCATCAATGAGCAGGATGAACAGGTAGGTCTCCGGGTTGTTCTTGAGGATCGCGTTGGCGATCTTTTGCATCAACACGGTCTTGCCGGTGCGGGGCGGCGCGACGATGAGGCCGCGGGTGCCCTTGCCGATGGGACAGACGAGGTCAAGTACGCGTGTGCTCAATTCGTCGTCGGCGGTTTCCAGAATGAACCGTCGGTTCGGGAACAGCGGCGTGAGATTGTCGAAATGCGTCTTCTCCTTCGCCTTGTCCGGGTCTTCCCCGTCCACCGCCTCGACTTTGAGCAGTGCGAAAAATTTCTCCTTTTCCTTGGGCGGCCGGATCTGGCCGGCAATGAGGTTGCCGGTCTGCAAATCAAACCGGCGGATTTGCGACGGCGAAACGTAAATATCCTCCGGGCACGGCAGGTAATTAAAACTCTGCGAACGGAGAAAACCAAACCCCTCCGGCAGGATTTCCAGCACGCCTTCGGAAAACAACACCCCCGCGCGCTCGGCGTTTTTCTGGAGGATATGGAAAATGACCTCATGCTTGCGCATGGTGCCGAAGTTTTCCACGCCCAGTTCCCGGGCCATCTGGTTTAACTCGCTCATCTGCATCGCCTGCAATTTGGCGATGTTCAGCGACGCGACGATTTTGTCGCGTTGCGGCCCGCGGCGATCCTCCACCTTCGTTTCATCCGTGGTGGGCTCGATCGGTGTGGACGGCGGCTGCAATTCGGGAGCGGGCGGCGGTTCAATGAGGGCGGTATCCGGGGCCGCTCCGCCGTTCAATTCCGGCGATTCGACGGCGGGCGATGCCTCCGCCTTGGCTTTGGTCTTTTTGGTTGAGACTCTTGGCATAATACAAAATTAAATTGGTGAATTGACCCGCGTTTCGATTGCCGGCGGTCCCTGGCGTGTGGTGAATGTAGTCACGCCTGGGACGGCCTGCGACCGGAAAAGTTCAAAATGGATTTCTCAATCGGGCGTTCGAGGCTATTCAGCCTTCAATACGGCAAGGGAAATTTTACAGTCAACTCACGGGCAGTCTGGCTCATTCTGGCCGCCGTGTCAAATCCGTTTTTTCTGGTGCGATTTCCGTGCCGGCGGATGGCTGCCGCATTCCACGACGCTGTCGGCGAGGTCGGGTAGCCTCCTGGTATACCTTAACACCACAGGTGGTGGAGGCTCGCGATAGACCCGCAGGTCTTTCGCCACCCGCTCAATAAGGCAGCGGATATTTTGCCGTCAACTCGTGCACGCGCCGCCGGACTTTGGACGCCGACTCGGCGTTTTTGATGTCCATCAGCACCTCCGAAATCATGTCCGCAACGGCCGCCATCTCGGGTTCCTTCATGCCGCGCGTGGTCACCGCCGGCGTGCCCAGCCGGATGCCGCTGGCCTGGAACGGCGAGCGTGTCTCAAACGGAATCGTGTTCTTGTTGACGGTGATGGCGGCTTCGTCGAGCGCAATCTGGCAGTCCTTGCCGGTCAGGTTTTTCGCGCCCACGTCCACGAGCATCAAATGATTGTCCGTGCCGCCGCTGACCAGCCGGTAGCCGTTGTGCTGCATCCCTTCGGCCAGTGCCTTCGCGTTCTTGATGATTTGCCCCTGATACGCCTTGAAGGCCGGTTGCAGGGCTTCAAGGAAACAAACCGCCTTGCCGGCGATGACATGCTCCAGCGGTCCGCCCTGGATGCCGGGGAAAACCGTGGAATCGATTTCCTTGGCGAATTTTTCGCGGCACAAAATCAAACCGCCGCGCGGCCCGCGCAACGTCTTGTGTGTTGTGGTGGTCACGAAGTCCGCGTGCGGCATCGGGCTGGGATGCCATCCCGTCGCGACCAGGCCGGCGATGTGCGCGATGTCCGCCAGCAGAAACGCGCCGACTTCGCGGGCGATTTCACCCATGCGCGCAAAATCAATGATGCGCGGATACGCGCTCGCGCCGACGGTGATCATCTTCGGCCTGTGTTCGCGCGCCATGGTCGCAAGTTGATCGTAATCAATCCGTTCGTCGTCCCGGCGGACACCGTAGTGGACGATTTCAAAAAACTTGCCGGAGAAATTGGCCTTGTTGCCATGGGTCAGATGCCCGCCGTGGCTCAAATCCATCGTGAGCATCTTGTCGCCGGGTTTAAGCATGGCAAAATAGACGGCCATGTTGGCCTGGCTGCCGGAATGCGGCTGGACGTTGGCGTGTTCCGCGCCGAACAGCTTCTTCGCGCGGTCGATGGCCAGCTGTTCAATCGTGTCAATGTTTTCACACCCACCATACCAGCGTTTCTTCGGCAGACCTTCGGCATATTTGTTCGTGAGCACCGAGCCCTGGGCTTCCAACACCGCCGGGCTGACAAAATTCTCACTGGCGATCAACTCGATGTTTTCCTGCTGGCGGAGGCGCTCGTGTTCGATCGCCTCGGCCACGATGGGATCCACGGCGCGCAGCCGCAATGGCGGCGACACCGGGTTGGCCTCGAGCTTGAGCACGCGCCGTTCATGGCGGCCGCCCTCGAATTTCGCCTTGAGAAAGGCGTCGAGGATTTTCCGGCCCGTTTCCGGCGTGGTGTTTTTGCCGCTGAGACAAAGCACGTTGACGTCATTATGCTGGCGGACCAGGGCGGCGGTCGATTCGTCCGCCACCAGTGCGGCGCGGATGCCGGGGACCTTGTTGGCCGCGATGGTCATGCCGACGCCGCTTGTGCAAACCAGCAGGCCGAATTCCGCCTGCCGCGCGGCCACGGCCGCCGCGACCGGCTGGGCGAAGTCAGGGTAGTCATCGGCGGGTTCCTTCACCTTCGCGCCGAAGTCGGTGGTGCTCAGGCCGCGCGACTGCAAATATTGTTTCAGCGCCTCCTTTAATTGATAACCGCCGTGATCCGCGCCGATCGCAAAGTTGGCGGTCGCCGCGCGTTTCGGGTCGTGCGCGGCGGACAAAATTTTGTGTTCTTCCATAAATTTCAGCAACGAGGCGACGCCCAGTTCGATTTGATGGCGGCAGTTCTCATACACCTCGTAGGAGCCGCCGATGGGGTCGCCGATGTGTTTTTCAAAAGGGTCCACCGACTCGTCAAATTCCCGCAGCAAAAAGGTCTTGTCCGCGGCCTGCGGGTACAGCAGCACAATCGTGTCCACGTGACCGTGCGTCATGCCAAAAATATAGTCCGCCTGCTGGACCAATTCCACCGTCAATGTCCGGCTGCGGTGATTGGAAATATCCACCCCCACTTCCCGCATGGCCTGGACCGAATGCGGGGTGGCCGGCTGGTCGTTCATCGCGCCCAATCCCGCCGACAGCGCGCGAAAAGCCCCGCGCCCGCTCGTGGCCCGGCGAAACAGCGCTTCGGCCATCGGGCTGCGGCAAACGTTACCGGTGCAGACAAACAGGACGGTTTTCATCAGCGCGGTCGCCCAAAGTGAGTCGTGAATCCTAAATCGTCAACGCCGAAATCAAAGGCGGGATTCGTGCACAATCGCAAGTCCCTTGATCAAATCCACGGCCCGCGCCAGCACCGGGTCCTGGATCACTGGTTTGGACTGTGATTTGGCGTGGGCCGGCACGGTCGCCCCCGCGTCGTCACCGTCCTTTATTTTCGCCTGCACCAGATCCGCCTCGCTCGTGTGATCCACAAACGGCAGAAAATCATTGGTGCCGGCCGCGGCGGGGGCGTTATTTTGTGCCAGCGTCAGGTAGGGGTTTTTCAGATAGGCGTGTTCATCGTCCGGGCTCACCGTCACGGCGATGTCCGGCGCTACGTGCGAGATCGCCACGCCGTTGCCCAGTTTTACCGGGTTCATCGCAATGCGCAGCCGCTCACCGTTTTTCAGCGGGAAATCCCGGGTCGTCATGGCCAGGCCCGCGGTGGGATTTCCGATGATCAATCCCGCATCCGCTTCACGCAAGGCCGCCGCCAGGGCCTCGGCCGCCCCGCCGGTTTCGCCGTTGACCAGCACCACCAAGGGACCGGGAATCGGGTTTCCGGCCGGTGGCGACTCCTCGACTTCCTTGCCCCACTCCAGTAGGGTCGTTTTTTTTGCCGTAAACAAATCTGCCACCGCGATCGCCGCCGCGTAATCATTGCCGTCGGCAAAACGCAGGTCCAGCGCCACGCCGGCAACCTTGTTGGTGGCCGCCAAGGCATGGTATGCCGCGTTCATTTTGTCGGCCAAACCGCTTTCGACCTCCCCCACACGCAAATACGCCACGTTGCTTTCCAGGACCGCTGATTTAACGGGTTCGGCGGTGTCTGATGAAAGGGTCGTTCCCGGTGTGCCGCCGACCAGCGTTGCCCGGCCGTGCAATTGTCGCAGGAGGCCTTTCACCGCCGCGGAATTCAATTCGGCGTCCGAGGCGTTCGGAAGATTGGCCCGCAGCAATTCATAAACCTGATTGAAATCCGGGGCGGTGTCGGTTGCTTCGGCGCGCAACGCACCGCCGGCGGCCAGCAAACCGGCCAGCGTCAGACCGAAAAGATTCAAAAACCGTTGTATCATGACCGCCTAAAATGGTTCACAAATGACGGGAAGTAAAGTCGCAATGGAATCAGCGCTACGCCTTCGCCGCGATGTCGCGGCGGAACTGCACGCCTTCAAAACAGATTTTTCCAACTGCGGCATAGGCGGCGGTCTGCGCGGATTTCAAATGCCTGCCCAGTGCCATCACCCCCAGCACGCGTCCACCATTCGTGACAATTTCGTTCCCGCTTTTGGCCGTGCCCGCGTGGAAAACTTTCGTGTTTGGCAGTTTCGCGGCCTCGGCCAGGCCAAGGATGGGTCTCCCCTTTGCGTAGCTGCCGGGATAACCACCGCTGGCCATCACGACGCAAACCGCCGCCATCGGTTTCCATTTCAATTCAATCTTGTCGAGTGTGCCGTTTACACTCGCATCCAGCAGTTCGACCAGATCATTTTCCAGGCGCGGCAGATAAACCTGTGTTTCGGGGTCGCCAAAGCGCACGTTGAATTCCAGAACTTTGGGGCCGGTTTTTGTCAACATCAGGCCCGGATAAAGAATGCCGTGAAAATCAATCCCTTCCTCCGCGCAACCGCGCAGCCACGGATTCAAAATCGCTTCGCCGGCTTTTTTTAATTCGGCGTCGCTTAAAAATGGCGTCGGCGAATACGTGCCCATGCCGCCGGTGTTCAAACCCTGGTCACCATCGAGTGCCCGTTTGTGATCCTGCGACGTCGGGAACAATTTCGCGGTCTTGCCATCACAAATGGCGTGCAGCGAGATTTCCATGCCTTCGAGAAACTCCTGGATGACAATGTTCGCGCCCGCCGTGCCGAATGCTTTGCTGACCAGGATTTCGTCGATCGCCCGGTTGGCCTCGGAGACACTGATGCAGATGAGGACGCCCTTGCCCAGCGCGAGGCCATCGGCTTTCACGGCGCATTTGCCGCCGAGCGATTCAGCGAAGGCCTTTGCCGGGCCGGCCGCCGAAAACGTCCCGGCTTTTGCCGTCGGAATGCCGTATTTTTCCATGAAATTTTGGGAGAAGACTTTGGACGACTCAAACTGCGCAGCTTTTTGATTCGGCCCCCAAATCCGCAAGCCGTTTTTCTGGAACAAATCGACAATACCGAGCGCGAGCGGGTTGTCCGGTCCGACGACCGTCAGGTCAAGGCGCTTTTCCTGCGCGAAGGCGAGCAGCCTGGGCAAATCTTCCGCGCCGAGGTTGACGCACTCGACCGGCGCGTCGTTTTTTGCCAGTCGTTCCAATCCGATGCCGGCATTGCCCGGCGCGCACCAGAGTTGGGTGACGTGCGGCGACTGCGCCAGTTTCCACACCAGTGCATGTTCGCGTCCGCCCGAACCGATGACCAGAAGTTTCATGAAATGCGACGGGAGATTACGCGGCCCACGGCGTCGAAGCAATCCGAAGCCGGAATGCACCGCTCAAAAAGCGGTCTGAAAAGTCTGCTTAAGGATTTTACAAGGTCCGATAATACCTTTTCTTGGCCGATTGACAGCCAGTTCTGACAAGCGCAATCTCAGACCTTATGGATGTACTAACTCTGGCGCGCATCCAGTTTGGGGCCACCGTCGCGTTTCATTACCTGTATCCGCCGTTAAGCATCGGCCTTGGCCTGCTGCTGGTTTGCATGGAAGGGTTGTGGCTCAAAACCAAAAATCCCGTCTATCACCAGATGGCGCGATTTTGGACGCGGGTGTTTGCGCTCACCTTCGCCATCGGCGTGGCGACCGGTATCGTGATGGAATTCGAGTTCGGCACGAATTGGGCAACCTATTCGCGCTTTGTCGGTGATGTGTTCGGCAGCGCACTGGCGGCGGAAGGCATCTTCGCCTTTTTCCTCGAATCCGGTTTTCTGGCCGTCCTGCTGTTTGGTTGGGACAGGGTGAGCCGCAAGGTGCATTTCTTTTCCACCTGCATGGTCTGCCTGGGCGCGCATTTCAGCGCGGTGTGGATTGTGGTCGCCAATTCCTGGATGCAAACGCCGGCAGGGTATAAAATCGTCATGCACAACGGGATCCAGCGCGCAGAAATCACGGATTTCTGGCAACTGGTGTTCAATCCGTCCTCGATGGAGCGGCTCTCCCACGTGGTGTGTGGTGCGTGGCAGGCGGGCGCCTTTCTGGTCGTGAGCGTCAGCGCGTGGTACCTGCTCAAACGGCGGCATCTGGATTTCGCCCGCGCTTCGTTGCGGGTCGGCTTGACCGTTGCGCTGGCCGCCTCGCTCGTGCAGGTCGTCACCGGCCATGTCAGCGCCCGGGGCGTGGCGAAAAATCAACCGGCCAAGCTCGCGGCGTTTGAGGGACTTTACAACACCACCTCGAATGCACCCCTTGTGCTCATGGGTTACGTGAATGAAAGGGAGCAAAAAGTGGAGGGTCTGGAATGGCCGGGCATGCTGAGTTTTCTCATTGGATTTAACACGCAGACCACGGTGATGGGTTTGAACAATTTTCCGCCGCAGGACCGGCCGCCGGTCGAGGCCTCCTTTTTGTTCTTTCACGGCATGGTGGGCATTGGCTTTGCCATGATTGTGGTGGCGGGGCTGGGCTTTCTCTATTTCCGCCACGGCTCGCTGCACGAACGACGCTGGCTGCTGTGGATCCTTGTCTTTTCCGTGCTCGGCCCGCAACTGGCCAATCAACTGGGCTGGTTCGCCGCCGAAGTGGGCCGTCAACCGTGGATTGTCTATGGCCTGATGCGCACGCCGGAAGGGCTGTCGGCCATCGTGAAGGCCAATGTCATCCTCACCTCGCTGATTTTGTTCACGGTGGTCTATTTTCTGTTGTTCGCGGTGTTCATTTATCTGCTGAACGACAAAATCCAGCACGGCCCGGATGAACAGGACTTGATTCCGTCCGGCAAACTCGCGTTGCCACCCGAACTGACCCATCAACCAAAGATATGAATCTCGATCTGAACACGGTTTGGTTCATTCTCGTCGGCGTGCTGTTCACCGGCTACGCAATGCTCGACGGCTTCGATCTCGGCATCGGCGCGCTGCACCTCTGCACGAAGGACGACACCGAGCGCCGCACGCTCATCAACGCCATCGGACCGGTCTGGGATGGCAATGAAGTCTGGCTCGTCACCGGCGGCGGTGCGTTGTTCGCCGCGTTCCCGAACGTGTATGCGACCGTTTTTTCCGGATTTTATCTCGCGCTGGTCCTGCTGCTCGTGTCGCTGATCTTTCGCGCGGTGGCCATAGAATTCCGCAGCAAACAGCCGATGCGCTGGTGGCGGCAGATGTGGGACATCGGGTTTTTCGCCGGCAGCCTGCTGTCCGGTCTGCTCCTGGGCGTGGCCCTGGGCAACATTGCGTGGGGTGTGCCGGTCGGCGCCGATGGCGAATTTGCCGGAACATTTTTCGGTCTGCTGACACCGTATCCGTTACTCGTCGGAGTCACCACCGTGGCGTTGTTCATGATGCACGGCGCCATTTACGGCGTGATGAAGACCGAGGGCGCATTGCACGACAAACTGCGTCTCTGGGCCATGCGCTGCATCATTTTCTTCGTGATTTGCGCCGTGACGCTCACCATGGCCACGCTGCTATACGTGCCGCGCATGGCCGCGCGCGTGCATGACCATCCATGGCTCTTCAGCATCGCGTTGGTGAACATGCTGGCCATCGCCAATATTCCACGCGAATTTCACCATCGACGCGACTGGCGGGCATTCCTGTCGTCGTGCGCGGCCATGATCACGCTGATGTTGCTGTTCGGCCTGAATATGTATCCGAACCTCGTTTACAGCCTGCCCGATCCGGCAAACAGCCTGACCATTTACAACGCGTCGTCATCGCCGAAAACGCTCGGCATCATGCTCATCATCGCCTGCATCGGCGTGCCGGTGGTGATTGCGTACACCGTCTGCATCTACTGGATCTTTCGCGGCAAGGTAAAACTGGACCGGATGAGCTACTGAGGATTTACGAATTCAATCGTCGCCATTGTGCCTCACCGGGATCGTCAAATCACCCGCACGTGGCTTTACCTTTCAAGACTTCACCAGGCAACCGTTCCTTGCCATCGCCGCGCGAAATGTCTTGCCGGGTGGCGTTCTTTGCGTAGGCTAAACCCCTTTGCGGGTGAGATTCCGGCGGTTAAACCGTGCTGGAAGAGATTGTCCAGCAGCTTGTAAGATTCATGTGAAAAAAATCACGGCTCGATCCGCGGTTAAAAGCGTTGCCCGGCGCGCGTTAACGCCCCGCAACTGGGGTCCCTTTCTCCAACGCCTTCGGCGGAACCGCAGCCATCACAAGGCGGCCGACGACGCCCAGCTGAAACTCTACAGCCAGATTTTGCCCGGCGGATTTTTAAACTATGGCTACCACGATGACGCTTCCGTGCCGCCGGAAAAATTGAGTCTGGACGCGATTCAGCGGGCGCAGACCCGCTATGGCGAACGACTGGTTGATCTGGTGGGAGCGCCAACCGGTCCGGTGTTGGATGCGGGGTGCGGCATGGGTGGTTTGGTGCGACTGTTGTTGCAGCGCGGCTTTGCGCCCACGGCCCTGACGCCCAATCGCGTGCAAATTCGTCACCTGCGGACAACGCTCCCGTCCGTGCCGCTCATTGAAGGCCGGCTCGAACAAATTTCGTTGGATACCTACCGGGGTTTTTTCCAGACGGTCATCACTTCGGAATCGTTCCAATACATGGATCTGCGTTCCGCGCCCGGCATTATTGACAAGATTTTGCGCCCGTCCGGCCGTTGGATTCTATGTGACTATTTTCGCATCGCCCCCACCGCGCGCCCATCCGGGCATGCGTGGTCCGAGTTCACGAGTGAACTCGACCGGCAGGGATGGCGCATCGTTTCGGCGCAGGACATCACCCCCAACGTCTTGCCGACCATTGCCTATGTCAGCATGTGGGGACAACGGCTCGCCGTGCCGCTCACCGGTTTTCTCTTCGACCGCCTCGAACGCAAACATCCAGCGGTCCATTTCCTGTTCCAGGATCTGCTGGCGGATTTGGACAAGTACATGCGGGACCATCTCGAACTGTCGGATCCGGCTGTTTTCGCCCGGGAAAAAAAGTACATGCAACTGGTGATCGAACGCGCAACGCCCGGTCCGGCGCAAAACGCAAACGGCCATCCTTGAAAATCTGGGGGATTTTCTGCTTCAACTCACCCGTGCCATTCCGCCGCCCTTTACCACTTCACCGATGAGCCAGGCCTGGTGTTTCTGCATGCGGATGAACTTCAAGACCGCGTCCGCCTGGTCCGACGCCACGATGACCACCATGCCGATGCCCATGTTGAAGACCTGGTAAAGCTCGGCGTCCGGCACGCCGCTTTCGGATTCGATCAATTTGAAAATCGGCAGCATATCCCAGGAGCCTTTGCGAATGGCCACATCGCAGGTCTTCGGCAGCACGCGCGGAATGTTGTCCACAAATCCGCCGCCGGTGATGTGGGCAAAGGCTTTGACCACATTCCGGGAGGGTTGGCGTGTCGCCGACCCTGATTTATGGGACGGCGGCACGCCGTCCCTCCCATTGAATCGTTTCAACAGCTTTTGCACCAGCGGGCCGTAACTGACGTGGACCTTTAACAGCTCGTTGCCGATGATATTATCCAGTTCAGGGACATGGCTCATCGGTTTTAGCTGCATCTTTTCAAAGAAGATCATTCGCGCGAGCGAATAACCATTGGTGTGCAGGCCGCTCGAGGCGATGCCGATGACCGCGTCGCCGCGTTTCACCGTTTTCTGGCCGTTGAGCATTTTGGATTTTTCGACGACCCCCACGATGGTGCCGCTCACGTCGTATTCGCCGGGCTGGTAAAAGCCGGGCATCTGCGCCGTTTCACCGCCGATGAGCGCGCAATGGTTTTCCGCGCAGGCGCGCGCGAAGCCTTTGATGATTTCGGTAAAAACGTGCGGCTCCAGCCTGCCGGTGCCGAGGTAATCGAGGAAAAACAGCGGCTCCGCGCCCAGCACGGCGATGTCATTGACGCAATGGTTTACGAGGTCGGCGCCGATGGTGTCGTGTTTGTCCATGGCGAAGGCGAGCTTGAGTTTGGTGCCGACGCCGTCCACGGACGAGACCAGCACCGGCTCGCGATATTTTTTCAGGTCCAGCGCGAACAACCCGCCAAAGCCGCCGACCTTGCCGAGCACCTCGCGCCGGTGCGTGGACGCGAGCAACTGCGGCAGCGTGGCCTTGACCTTGTTGCCCAAATCAATATCCACACCGGCGGCAGCGTAAGCCTTCTGTTTCATCGGCGAAGATTTAATCCGCAAATCGATGTGCGGGCGAGAAAATTTCATCCGGCGTAGCGGCTTTCGGCAGAAAGCCGCCAATTTAATTTCGGTTGAAGTTTGCGGTGGTCTGACGGTCGTAGCGCATGTCGGCAGACTGCAGTATTCCTTTAATATTTTCAGATGGCGGCTCTCTACCGAGACGCCGCTACACCACAAACGGCAGATCCACGATCTTCACCGGATATTCGCCCGCGACCGTTCGCAACGTCAGTTCGGTTCCAATTTGATTCGCCTCGCGACGGACGTAGCTGAGCGCAATAGTGGCGTTGAGCACCGGCGATTTCACCGCGCTGGTGACATGGCCGATTTCCCTGCCGTTGTGGAACAACTTGTCACCACGTTGTGGTAATGGCCGCCCCGCGCTGGCGGGGTCGGCGAGTCGCAGCCCGCGCAGTTCGCGGGTGACGTGGCCGACGCTGTGGATGCGGTTGATGACTTCCTGCCCGATGTAACAACCTTTGTTGTAACTAATGGCGTCCCGCAATGCGGGACCGCACTCGAGCGGGATGTTCGTCTCGTCCATGTCCATGCCGAACCGGGGAATGCCCGCCTCGATGCGTGTGGTTTCAAACGCCTGCCAACCGGCGGCGCGTCCGCCACTTTGGTTTGCCGC
>Ga0265316_10003006_pt1 | contig 17247 bp, 14 predicted proteins | sample 4522metaG_FD_202092 | JGI IMG/M metagenome (GOLD analysis project Ga0265316, IMG submission 202092) | Rhizosphere microbial communities from Carex aquatilis grown in University of Washington, Seatle, WA, United States - 4-5-22 metaG | ecosystem: Host-associated > Plants > Roots > Rhizosphere >...
CTGAAGCTCTGCGAGAACCTGCTGCGGCGCCGCCCCGGTGCGCGAGAGGGCGAGGCTGTGGAAATATCGCCCAGGGCCGTCTGAAGCGTCGCGCTGGACTATGCGGGCGGATTGCGATAGAAGCTCCCCATATTCATGCCGCTCCCAGAGCACCGCCAGCAGCCCATAGCGCAACTCCAGGGTGGCTTTGTCCTTTTCGATAGCGCGGATGTAATGATTCTTAGCCTTGAGAAGCTCCCCGAGGTTACGATACGCTTCTGCAACCAGCGCGTGGAGCTGGGGGTCGTCGTACGATTCGCGCAGGAGTCGAGTCCCGTAGTAAACAGTCTCCCGATAACGCTTTTCCTTGAACAGATTGATGGTCATGAAGCGAAGAAGATCCTCAGGTGAGCCGTTGGGCGCCCCGGGTGAATTGAGCATTTGAGCCCCGGCACGGACCTCGGCCGCGGCTGCCGATTTTTGCCCCTGGCTGAGAAGAACGACCGCCTTCTGGAGATGAAGAAATGGGTCCTGCGGCGCGATATGGGAAGCGGCGTCAAGATGGTAGAGCGCCATGCTCGCCTTGTCCGACTCTTTGTAGATCGAGGCGAGGTAGAGATGCGGCAGGATACTCGCCGGGCGCTGCTCGAGCACCTCCGTGAATAGGCGCGCCGCGTCCGCGAGCTCACCCCGATAGAAGAGACGAATTGCCAGAACAAGTGCCGTGTTGAGATAGCCCACTTGAAGGCGCTTATTCTGGGGATCGAGCTCCAAGGCCTTTGCGAACCACCAAATGGCCTTTTCAGGGTGATGCGCCTTGAGTCCGGCCAGTCCGAGGAGCCCGAACCCGGCAGCGAAAGAGGGGTCCTTTTCCACCGCGCGCTTCAAGTACCGAATGGCCAGAGGATACTCCTCGAGGCTCAAGTATGCCCGGCCGAGGAAAAAGAGTCCGGGAATCGAGCCTGGCTTTCCCCTTATATAGAAGCTCAGCACTTGGACTGCGCGCGAGAAATCACCCACGGCATGATAGGCGCGACCCAGATAGAGCAGCGCCTGTGGAAGGGCGTCCGTGCTACCCACGATCCGTGACAGAAGCTCGATTGCCTTGGGATAGTCCCGCGCCCGGCCCGCTTCCAAGGCCTCCTGGAGCATTGCGGCATGATTCTCGGAGGTTCGCATCGTCACCATTCTACCATGGGCGGGTATTGCTTTACAAACCGATGGCTTTCATCTACAAATAACCCATGACGGGCGTAAAAAGTTTGGTACAGATCGCTGGGGAGCAAACCAGCCTGTCGGATCGTATCCTTGTCGCCGTACGCATCGTGGCTACAATCACCGTTCTCGTGCTGGCCCTCGCAGCGGGGCGTCCTCTGGCGGCGCTCATCGACGGTGGAGTCCTTCTGGTCATCATCGGAATGTCCGCCCCGATCATCATCATTCTGCTTCGGGGGAAATCGAGCGAATTTCTCTATCTCCCCAGCCTTATCGTGGACGCGGTAGTCCTGATGGCGCTTGCGGGGACCGCCCTCTCGGGACCGTCCATGGACAACGCCCTTCCGTCCCTGTTCGTGGGGGAGATTTATTGCCTGAGCATAGCCCTGCTCGCTGGATTTCGCGTCTCTCTGCGTGATTGCGTGCTTGCCACATGCCTCAACTTCCTGGTGCCCGCGTTCGTCGTTGTGTATGCGATCCTGCGATTTCCCGCCTCCTCGGCGATACAGCTCTTGTTCGTGCCCTTCATAAACGGGATTGCCGGATCGCTGGCCACAATCGCGTGCAATCGGTACGAATCGGCTCTGAGGGAAAACCTCGTCACGGAGGATCTTCTTCGAGCCAGCCGGCGGCTGAAGATGACCATGGACATCGTCACCGCATCCATTTTCAATTTGCACCAGCTCATCAACAAATTGGGCGATGTCTCTACAACGGTCTCCGAGGGGGCGCGCAATCAGTCTTCCGGCATCGAGCAGGTGACCGCGGCCGCGGAACAACTCCAGAACGCAATGGAAAAAATAGCCGGTTCCACGGACAAGTCGGCTCTCACGATCGGCACCACGGCGCAGTTTTCAGAAAGCGGCAACACGATTCTCAAGAAGGTCATCGAGGAAATACTCGGAATTCACGATGTCGTGGACAAGATGGTGACGGCCCTTGCACGGATCAACGACATCGCGGACCAGACCAATCTCTTGGCCTTGAACGCGGCCATCGAGGCATCCCGTACCGGCGACGAGCAAAGCGGGTTCTCGGTCGTGGCCGACGAGATCCGTCAGCTCGCCGAGAAGTCCTCCGAAACGGCGAGCGAGGTGAGCAAATGGGTGCGCCAGATCGAGACGGTGATCGAGCGGGGAGGGGAATCATCGCGGGAAGCGGGACTCATCTTTGATACGATCGCCAAAGATTTGGGCGCCTATGCGGGCTTCATTCACGAGCTGTCGCGATCCGTCAAGATCCAGCTCGGTGCCAATCGCGAAGTGACCGGAGCCATCGAGAGCATCGGGTCGGTCGTGGAGGACAATCGTTTCTCCGCGGAGGCGGTGGCACGGATCATCGGCGACCTGAAAAAAGAGATGACAAAGCTGGAATCGCTGGTTGGTGACAAGGTCCAAGAGGCCGAAAAGCTGTATCGAAGCGCGCAGGGCGCTCCCTGAGACACCCCCCCATGGAAACACGCAACATCTTTCTCAATATCTCCCCTTTGGACCATCGCTATTCCCTGTCCAACCCCGAGCTCTTTGCGCGATTGTCGGGGATTCTGGGCGAGGAGGCAACGGTGCGGTACTGTGCAAAGGTGGAGCTTGCGCTCCTGAAGACGCTCCTCCGACGCGTACCCTCCCGACCGTCGGAGCCCGGCCTGGAAGAGCGCCTGGATGCGCTCGTGGCCGAAATCACTCCTGACGAGGTCTATGCGGAGGAAAAGAAAACCCAGCACAATATTCGAGCGCTCGTCAATGTCATGAAGCGCCACCTGCCGCCAGAGGTACGCCCCCTTGTTCATCTCGGAGCGACTTCCGTCGATATCCTCGACACGGCGGCCGCGCTGCGGTATCGCGACGTGATCAAGGAGGTCGTCCTCCCCCTTTTGCTCGATCTGGAAGAGGAGCTGATTGCACGCGCCCGTGACGAAGCGGAAACGCCCCAGATCGGGCGCACGCATGGACAGCACGCGGTTCCTCTCACTTTCGGGTTCGCGATTGCAGAATACGTCTCCCGCCTCGGCAAGAGTATCGAGCGTGTCGCGGAGACTTCGCGTGGCCTGCGGGGAAAGCTCGCGGGAGCGGTGGGAGCGTACAACGCCACGTCACTCCTCGTGAAGGATCCCGAAGAGCTCGAGCGCGAAGTATTGCAGCGGATTGGCCTCACCGCCTCAGAGCATTCCACGCAATTGGTGGAGCCGGAGTATCTTTTGCGACTGCTCCTTGAGCTCAACACGGCGTTTGGGATTATCGCGAATCTCGCCGACGACCTACGAAACCTCCAGCGTACCGAGATCGGCGAAGTGCGCGAGGAGTTCACGGAAACCCAGGTGGGATCCTCCACCATGCCGCAGAAACGAAATCCCTGGAACTCGGAGCATGTCAAAAGCTTGTGGAAGGCCTTTTGCCCACGGGTCATGACCTTCTTCATGGATCAGATTTCCGAACACCAGCGCGATCTCACCAACTCTGCTTCCTCGCGATTCGCGGCAGAGTACGTGGCGGGCTTCGCCTCCGCCGTGGACAGAATGAGATCTGTCGTGCGATCGCTCGTCGTCGATCGAAAGCGCATGGCGGAGAATCTCGCCCGAACGGGCGACCTCATTTTTTCCGAGCCAGTCTATGTCCTCACCGCGCTCGGGGGGGACGCGGAGGCGCATGAGCGGGTACGCGCCGCCACGGTGAAGGCCGAGAAGTCGGGGACGCGTCTGGCGGATGTGCTGCGTCAGGATCAGGTCCTCTGGGACATGCTCACGCGCCAGCTCGCTTTGACGCGGGGGCAGGAGGCGCTCGCATTCTTTTCCGATCCCGCCCATTACCGAGGCATCGCCGCGGAGCGAGCGCGTGCCATCGCCGATGTCCATGAGAAAGCAGTGCGCGCCCTGCGCGTCGCCACGGGATAAAGATGGACACGATTCTCATACTCGATTTCGGCAGTCAAAGTACGCAACTCATCGGGCGCCGCATCCGACAGCTGGGCGTGTACAGCACGATCGTTCGCGGCGACGTTCCCTTTGCCTCGCTTTCCATGGAGGGCGTGAAAGGCATTATTCTCTCCGGCTCGCCGTATTCCGTTTATGAGCCGGGATCACCGACGGTGGACAAAGCCATCTACACGACCGGGCTTCCTCTTCTCGGAATCTGCTACGGCCTTCAGCGTGTGTGCGTGGATCACGGGGGTGCCGTAGCGCCGCTGGGGAAGAAGGAGTACGGCAGGGCGCGCATCGAGGTGAGCGATCGTGCGCGGCTTTTTGCCCGCGTTCCGGGCAACTCCTTCGTTTCATGGATGAGTCACGGGGATTCCCTCACGGAAGTGCCGCCGGGTTTCCGCGTAATTGCCAGCTCCGAAAGCGGCATCCCCGCCGGTTTCGTGGACGAACACCGCAACATGTGGGGCGTCCAGTTCCATCCCGAGGCCAGCCACTGCGAGCACGGCATGGAGATATTAGAGGCGTTCGTTGCCGACATTTGCGCAGCGAATCGCGACTGGAACATGGTGACGTTTCTCGGCCTCCAACGCCAGGAGCTCGTTCGACGAGTCGGCGGGCGAAACGTGGTTCTGCTCATTTCGGGGGGGGTCGATTCCTGTGTCGTCGCCGCGCTGCTCCTGAAAAGCCTCGACCCCGAAGACGTGCACCTTATGTATATCGACACGGGACTCATGCGCTTGGGTGAGACAGACGAAGTCCTCGCAAGCCTCGCTACCCTCGGAGCCCGCCACGTGCACGGTGTCGACGCATCCGCTACATTCTACGCCGGTCTCTCCGGAGCGACAGAACCGGAAAAGAAGCGGCAGATCATTGGCGACCTCTTCATGAAGGTCCAGGAAGAGGAAATTCGAAGGCTCGCCATAGATGACTCCTTGCTCGCCCAGGGCACGCTGTACACCGACCTCATCGAGTCGGGACGTGGAGTGGGGGACAAAGCCCACCTGATCAAAACCCACCACAATGTGCGTTCACCGCTGGTGGAAGCCAAACGCGCGGCCGGGTTGATCCTCGAGCCGCTCTCGTCCCTTTACAAGGACGAAGTCCGCGAGTTGGGGCTCGCCCTTGGCCTGCCGCGAGCGCTGGTGTATCGCCACCCATTCCCGGGCCCCGGATTGGCTGTCCGGATCCTAGGCGAGGTGACACGCGAGAAATGCGATCTCCTGCGCGCGGCAGACGCCCTTTTTATGGCCGAGCTGCGCTCGCGCGACCTGTATGACAAGATCTGGCAGGCGTTTTGCGTTCTGCTTCCCATTCGGTCCGTCGGCGTATCAGGCGATATGCGGCGCTACGGGCATGTTCTCGCGTTGAGGGCCGTCGCCTCCTTGGATGCCATCACCGCCGACGTCTATCCCATGCCGATGAAGGATCTCCTGGAGATTTCTTCCTTGATCACGAATCGGATTCCCGAGATTGGACGGGTCGTGTACGATGTTTCCAGCAAGCCCCCGGCAACGATAGAGTGGGAGTAACAAGGATCGGCAGAAATCCGGCGCCACTTTAGAAAATAGCCATGCGTTGCCGATAGATAGGGTGACGAGGTGAATGTCATGGCTCTAGATATGGCTGAGGACCCTCCTGTTCGCGAAATGCTGGAATGGTTGATGAGCTCATGGAATATGAGCAAGTCGGACCTTGCCCGAATGTTCCAACGCACGCAATCCACGATTCATCACTGGCTGAATACGGGACAGGTGTCGCACCGCAACCTCATGAAGATACGTTCCAGCTATTATTTCCTGCACGATACACGCGATCCGCACGCGAATGAGCGCAAGTGCGAGCGCTGCGGAAAATGGATGTCGCAGAAAGAGTTCCGCGAAGGCAAGGCCATCTGTCATTCGTGCGAGAACTCCCGCACTCTGCAGTACTATTGGTCGCACCGCGAAGAGCAGCTGACCAAACGAAAAGCCAAAAACTGGTACAATCGCCGCGCGGCCACCTCCTAGGCGCTCTACGATCACTTACAATTCCATGCCTTTTTCGCTATAGTGGCGGTAAAGGATGAGTCCATGCGAAAGATACTCGGTCTGTGCCTCGCATCATTGTTCCTGCTTTCATGCGTCGGCATTGACAGCACGATGACCATCAAGGACAACGGATCGGGAGTGCTCGTTCTCAACTACCGCATCGCCCAGATGATGACGCAGCTGGGGGAATCCACGACGGGTACCTCCGTCGTGCCGTTGCCCCTCACGCGAGCCGATTTCGAGCGGGCTCTTGCGGGATCGCAGGGAAAAGTGCGCCTCACGAAATTCGACAGGTCCGAAAATGAAAAAGACATCACGATCCGCGCAGAATTGGCCTTCGACTCGCTGGACGCGCTCGCCCGCGTAGATTCATTCAAGGACTCGGAGCTGAAAGTCTCAGCGAGCAATGGGCGCCACACGCTGACGCAAACAATCGCCAAAGCGGTCAAGCAGCCGCCCACGGCAGACACGCAGCGCATGATTGACGAGCTGTTCAGCGGATACAATCTCACCTTTGCGATCCAGACACCTACGCAAATTCAATCAGCTCCGCTGGGAACACTTTCCGCGGACAAGAAGACTCTGACATATACGACGAGCGTGAAAGACGCGGTCACGACGACGAGCGACATCGTTCTGAGCGTGAGCTGGTAGAGGTGAAGCACCGGGGAACATGAAGAAGCAGACGCGACAGGTACGAGCGGGAGATCTCCTCATCGGGGGCGGTGCCCCGGTGTCGATTCAAACGATGTGGAAGAAGCCCCTGCCAGCGGTTGCCGTTTCGGATGTTCTCCTATGTCTTGGAGAGTTGCGGGCGGCCGGTTGCGATCTCGTGCGCTTCGCGGTGCCCGATTGTGATTCCGCGGATATTTTGGGCGAGATCGCGCGGAACAGCCCGCTGGTGATTTCCGCCGACATCCATTTTGACTACCGTCTGGCGTTACGGTGCCTCGAGTTTCCCATCCCGAAGATTCGCATCAACCCCGGCAACATAGGCGAAGAGTGGAAGGTTCGGGATGTGGTGGCAAAAGCGCGCGATGTCGGAGCTTGCTTGCGGATCGGCGTGAACGCAGGATCGCTTCCACGCAATTTGCGGGCTGAGTCGAACCAAGCCTTGGCCCTGGTGCGAGCCGCCGAATCAGAAATGGAAATACTGGACCGACTCGATTTCCGTTCCGTAGTGTTCTCCCTCAAATCTTCCGATTGGGAAACGACGGTGGCCGCAAATGTCGCTTTCGCCGAGCGTTATGATTTTCCCCTCCATATCGGTGTTACCGAGGCAGGACCGCTTATCCCCGGCATAGTCAAAAACAGCTTGGGAATAACCAGTCTCTTGGACAAAGGCATCGGGGACACAATTCGAGTGTCCCTCTCAGCGACGGCACTTGATGAGGTGCGGACGGGAATCGAGATTCTTAACGCGTTGCATCTTCGTACCAATGGGGTGAGAATGATTTCCTGTCCCCAATGCGGGCGAGCAACCTTTGATGTTCAGAAGTTTCTTGAGGATGCATCATATTTAGCAACTCAAGAGATAAAACGGGTTACGGTTGCAGTGATGGGTTGTGTCGTTAATGGACCTGGCGAGGCGCGCCATGCGGACATCGGAATAACAGGAGCGGGCGACCACGTAATGATTTTCAGGCTGGGTGAGGTGATACGAGAGGTTGCCGCTATCGACGCTGTCAGTGCTTTTAGAGAGGAGTTCGAGAAGGCATGCGCAAGGCAACCCTGATTAGCATTTTAGCATGGGCCTTTACGTTTGGGGCTCAAGCTGTTTACGCCGTTGACACTCAGAACCAGAGTTGGATCATCTTTGAGCAGGGGAATGCTGCCTTTTCCGCAAAGGAGTTCGGTAGGGCCCTCCAACTTTTCAAAAACGCCATTACTTCGGCTGGAATCTTTCCCGAAGCCGAGCTCGCACTGGGCGATGTGTATCTGGAGGAGGGCGAAACCGACTTGGCGATCAGGCAGTACAATAAAGCATACGACATGAGAAAATCCTTTTACATTCCAGACGCGCAATACGAGGCTCTTTATAAGCTTGCGAAGGTCTATAAACTCCAACAACAATACGGGCAAATGGTGCAAACACTTCGGGCGGTCATTTCGGACGACAAACATTTCAATGAGACCCCTACGTTTCAGTTAAAATCTCAAATTGTCGGCAATTATAAGGAGAAGGGGCTTGACCACGTTCTTATGTTGTATGTTTTTGACGACCAATTTGCGGCGTCGGCGCATTCTACCTTAGGATGGTACTACTACAGAACAGGGCAACAAGCGGATGCCATTAAGGAGCTGCTCTTCAGCCTTATTAGTCGGACAACCGAGGTTGTATCATTCCTTCATGGGCAAGACGTGGATTTCGAGTTTTCAAACCTATCGGATCTGCTCGCCGCAGCTTTGAAGAGTAAGGACGCGGCAGCATTCATCAAAGAAGTTGATTTTTTTAAGGACTTGTACTACCTAGGCTGCGCAACCTATAGCAGCGGCTTACCTCAGTCAGCGGCGGTCTTGTGGAAAATGGTTGCCGGCACGCCGGCTGCCGGCAACTACCAGGATTTGGCAAAGCGCCAGCTCAAAAAGCCCTGGACCGAACCGGTACTTATGCCTGAGCCACCGCAGTAACAATAGTAAGCGAAAGAGTGGCAGTCGCGGCGTGAGGGCGGCGTCGCCAATTCACAGGCAGCAAAGTCTTGCCCTTCTATTAGTAGACAGAATATGTATTATAGGAAGTAGAATGTTGGGACAATAATGAGGCTGCGCTTACAGAACGCGCAGGCCATGCGGTCCCTACGGCAAATACAATGAGCCGGGAAGCCTCGCGTTAGTCGAGAATCTCCTGCACCCTGCCTACTTCACCAGATTCCAACCTCACTTTTATTCCATGGGGATGTGTGGGAGAGCTTGTCAGGATGTCCTGAACGACGCCTTCGGTCCTCTTTCCTGTCCTCTGATCCTGCTTCAGCACGATGGAAACACGCGTTCCGACTGAAATCCGCGATCTCACGGTACCGTCCATTCGGTTTCCTCCCTGCCTATCTTGGATAGCTGGCTTTGGAGAGCAGCCAGATCATGAGCAAGGAAGTAGCGAGTGCCGCGAAAACGTTCACCGAATTGACGTCGGACAAGTATTGAATCAGTTTTGTGAATATCTCATTTATCAAGCCGCCGAGGAATGATCCCACCAGTCCCACGATTATCGCGCCCCAGAGTTTGCCAAGAACGGGCTTTTTGACAATGAAGAAGAAGAAAACGGCGGCCGCGACACCTATCGTCACATACGTCAGACCGACTCTAAAATAGTAAAACCACATATGCGGGCCCCTTCCTGGTGTGTGCGTCTAGAATGACGACAGGGTCAGATATCCTAAGTATACCGGATACGAATAAATCGGTGTAGAGACATCCTGAAGACCGTAGCTTACGGCATACATCACGAGGTAGATCGTGCTGCTCTGGAGGGTTCCGAGATTCGTCATGTCAGCGTCGGCTGTGCTGTAGTTGCCGGGCAGCCACCTGATGAACGTGAAAGGCTTACAACCTCCCGTGGTCGTGTCGAAAACGTGCCTGTCGATCTGAACTTCAACCGTTCCCGCCGCAGCGGCGGTATAGGTATAGTTCACGAGCGTCGCGTCCGGCGATTGCGGGTTGACATTGATAGTGACCGAGAATGTGGTACCGCGATCCGCCTGCTGAATGGGTATCAAAGGGAGAGTCCGCTGCGTGGGCGTCGCGTCGCGGGTGCTATCTCCGCTGCAGACCGTCAGAAAACCGGCGTTTGTCAAAGTCGTGACATCGTTGGTAGAGTTTCCAAGATTGATCTCAGTGCCTGTCGGGGCGGTGGCGTCGAACTTATAGTACAACTCGAAACCCCGAAACTCTTCCTCGCTGTTCGCGCTCGTGCTCAGAATCTGGAAAAAGCCGGAGGTTGGGTCCCCCTGTGCCCCCCCGGGGCCGAGCGTCGGTGGGCTCAAATAATATGATGACGGCAGACCACAACTGACCGCTACGAGGACCAGCGCGAACAGCGTCACGAAGCGAAAAAAGCGCATGGACAGCTCTACGCCCGTGCTCCGACCTTGTCGGCCTGCTTCGCAGGTAGCTCGACCCCGTCAATGACATCCAGGAGCTCGTAGATGAGAACGGGCTTATTCTTGCCTTTCACACGGATGTTATCGAGCTCCCGCGCTACTACCCTGTCTTTGACCTGAGCATAGGTGGACTCGCTCATGATGATTGTCGTGTAATACTGCTTGTTTGTGCCTTCCAAGCGAGCACCGAGGTTCACGTTATCGCCCATGAGGGTGTAGTTCATGCGTCCGATCGATCCCATATTTCCCACCGTCATGATACCCGTGTTCAGACCGATGCCGATGCTCAGTCGTTTTTCGGGAGGCCAGTCCGCGTTCATCATGTTCAAGGTCTCTATCTGCTTGACCGCGCATTTGCAGGCAAGGAGGGCGTGTTCCGCCTCCGGCAGCGGTGCTCCCCAGAAACACATGATTTCATCGCCGACGTACTTGTCGAGCGTGCCTTGATAAGCCAGGATCAGGTCGGTCATCGCCGTGAGGTAGAGATTGAGGTGGTTGACCAGCTCCTGAGGGGAAAGGCTCTCCGAAAGCGTCGTGAAACCGCGAATATCGGAAAAGAAGACAGTGATTTCCTTATCGACTCCACCCAATTCGGGCGGATTCTGAAGGATTTCATCGACGACCGCAGGGCTGACGTACTTTCCGAACATATCTCGAATTCGCCGCTTGTCCCGCTCCTCGAACACAGTCCGGTAGGCGACAACGGCGAGAAACGCGAAAAATGCCCCGATCGCCGGAGCCGAGAATGTCACAATATAGTTGTTGAACTCGAATACGAGCATGAAGACGAAGAAATACACCAGGATCGCTCCGACTGTGACAACGAGGGACCAAATTGTCGACAGCCGCGAGACCATGAGGGAGACGAGCATGACGATGACGAAAAGAATAAGCGTGTTCACCCAGGGTGAAGCGTCAATGAGGAAGTTGCCCATCAAGATCGTGTTCAGGGCGTTGGCGTGCATCTCGACGCCGTACATGAGCCCGAAGGGTGTCGGCTTCTCGTCGGCGGCCATTCCTTTTGCGAACGGCCCCACCATGACGATCTTGTTCTCCAGCTTCTTCGTGGCCGGCCATTTGGTCGGATCCGAGACGGTCGGGGAGCCCGCGTATCCCGAATAGGAACGAACGGGGAATGTCTGATGCTCCTCGGGGTTCGCGCTCGACGGGTCGCCCATGAAATTGATCCGCATCGCCCCTGTGACGTCAATGGGAATGCGGAGCTCGGGCACCAGGCGTGACGTGCCCGGCTTGGTGACGTTGCCGTCCTTGTCTACCTGCGGCAGCGTGACGGTTACCGAATACGGCTCCCATTGCTGCGTGTCGGTATTGAACTTTTCCGGAGCCGGGATTCGAATGTACTTGCCGAGCACGACCTCGATATCGGACATCTGCTTGTGCATGTATTCGAGGGCGAGGGAGAGTGTTATGGACGGAAGGAAGGCGTCCTTATACCTTCGAACGACATAAAAGCTCTTCTGCGGCTCCGTATCCGTGGCCTCGACTACCTTCAGGGGTGCTTGGGCCGTCATGTCACTTTTGAGGCTCGCAAGCCCTGCCGCGGTGAGGGGATACGGAATGTCGTGAATGCCGTTGTTCTTATCCACCCAGGAGAGGTGCTCGAATCCGGCAGCATCTATTTTCGTATCAACGGTCAACTGATCGAGGGGAATTTCCTCCATGAGCTGCGAGAGTTTGGCCACGAGAGGCTGTTTCCTGTAGATCTGGTCGCCGTCGCCGAGGAAGTTCGCGTGTCCGTACCGGTATGTTGCCATGCCATAGGGCTTCAATGGCGGGGCCTCGAGCCCGTAAAAAGTGCTCACCTTGAGCCAATCACCTTGTATGCTCGCGATCGTTCCAAGACGGGAATCCAGCGTGTTCTGTCGCGAGAAGAACTCGTCCTCTGTCTGTGGAGCGTTCTCTCCCGGTGCAAGGACGGTTTCCAGAAAGACTTTTCCGCTGTTCTTGATGCTGGAGACCAGGAGCGCGTCGTCTTCGGGAGTTTCCGAGGGCTCGCTGAAGAAAACGTCGATGAACAGCGCCCTTTCGCGCTCGCCCTGATTCTTGATCCGCGACAGGGCGTTGATGAGATCCGCGTGTCGGTAGCGGGGGAATGGCCAGCGCCCGAATCGGTCCAGCGCCTTGTCGTCAATGCCGACGATCAGGATATCCGGCGAAATGCGCGGATTGGCCTCCTGGACAGAGACGCCTTCCTGGACCCGCGTGCTGCTTATGGTGTTCTTGAATCGGAAATTAAGGTCGAGCATTTTCTGCTCGATGCTGCGTACGAACACGGTCCACGAGCTGAGAGCGAACAGGAGGAAAAAGACGAGGAGGCCGATCACGAGGCCGAAATACTTTGTTTCCAAAAACTTCGACGCGGCCTTCTTTTCCGCCATACGGGCACCCTCCCCTATGTGTGGCCGCTCGCGGCCTCGGTTCGCCGCGCACGCGGCAGTCTGTATGCCCCGCGACTCGAGGAGGCGGGGCTTTCAATCATACTCGGTCTACTTTATCTTTCCCAGTACCTTCAACTCGACAATACGGTTCTTTGCCAGCTTGTCCCAGGCGCTTTGGGCGTACAACGTATCCAGTGACTGGTACTTGGTCTGGGCATCGGTCCACGCGTTCTTGGACTCATCTAAGCGCGCCGCATCGAAAACGGCACGAGGCGCCACCGTCGAGTCCTTGTATGTGGTGTAGACCTTCACATACAGCTTTTGCGCGTTGTCAGCATCGCCCTTCTCGTCGTATCCCGTGGCGGCATTGTACAAGCTGATCGGAGCCAGGTAACTCTTGGGAAATCGTGTCACCAGGGTCTGGTAGTCTTTGATGGCTGCGTCCCATGCCTTGTTCGTGTAGTTCACATCGCCCCGAATGAAGAGGGCTCGCTGCGCCCCATACTGATTCGGGTAGCGATCGATGACCGTGGTGAGCTGATCGAGAAGCTTCTTTTCGATGGGTGCTTTCCTGGTGGCATCCGTTTCCGCCTGCCAGGACGTGTAGGTGTCCTGGGCGGTTTCGACCAGCTGCGCGGCCTGTGCGGCGCGTGCATTCTGAACCTGGCCGTAGATGAAGTAGCCAAGCAGGAAGACCGCGGCCGCAATTATGACGACCCAGAGGACGATGCGGAATCGGCTCACTGTTCGTGCGAGAAACTGGTTGATCCTTCGGCGAAGTGGCTCCTGAGGAGCCTCCTTGCCGACACCGTGTTGTACTGCCTGCATGTGCTCTATACCCCTCTTTCCTTCATGATGCCCAATTCTTTTACGAGCTTGGACAGGTAGCTACGCTGGATTGCCAGGGCCTTCGCTGTCCGGGTCTGGTGCCACCCGTTGGACTCCAGAGCCTTCGTGATAAAATGTTTCTTGAATATATTCAATGCCTCGTGCAGGGTCTTTTCCGTATACGCTTCATCCGTAGATACGGAGCCGGCGCTGAGCGTAAGGGCATCGGGGCGGATACGCTCGTCACGGGCAAACACAACGGCCCGCTCAATTGCATTCTCCAGCTCCCGAACGTTCCCCGGCCAGCTGTACGAAAGGAGCACATCCATGGCTTCATCGCTGAAACCGATGAGCTGCTTCTTCGTCTCGCTGGAATGCCGATGAAGGAAGAACTCGGCAAGGAGGGGTATATCCTCGCGCCGCTCCCGCAAGGGCGGGATTGTGATGGGAAGCACATTGAGACGATAAAAGAGGTCAGTTCGGAATTGCCCGCTGGCCACTTCCCTGTCCAGGTTATGATTGGTTGCGGCAATGATGCGTACGTTGACGTGTGTCGATTCGCTTGCACCGACGCGTTCGAAGCTCTTGCTCTGCAGCACACGCAAAAGCTTCGCCTGCAGAGCGAGGGGCATGTCGGCGACCTCATCCAGGAAGAGGGTGCCACCGTCGGCGAGCTCGAAGCGGCCTCGCCTATCGGCGATAGCATCGGTAAAGGCACCTTTGACATGGCCGAAGAGCTCACTTTCAAGCAGAGCCTCGGGTATGGCGGCGCAATTCACCCTGACGAACGGAGCGGCGTGTCGCGGGCTTGCCTGATGGATTTGCTCGGCGAACAGCTCCTTGCCGACCCCGCTTTCGCCGAGGAGAAGGACCGATGAGTCGGTCTCCGCCGCCTTGCGCGCGATCTCCAGGCGCTCACGGATGATCTTGCTTTCGCCAATGAATGTATGCCAGCCCTGATCCGCCTGAACCCTGTCCTGCAGGGCGCTGAGCTCGTTGCGCACTTTCTGGAACGATCGAGCGTTCTGCACGGCTATAGCTGCCTGTGTGGAGAAGATTTCCAGCCACTGCAGGTCTTCCTCGGTGAACTTCTTTCCGCCCCTTTTGTTGAGGATCTCGATGACACCTACCAGCTCGTCCTTGACACGCATAGGGACGGCAAGGATGGAAGAGGTGGGAAAGCCGATTTTTTGCGCGATATCTGGGTAGAAACGCGCATCGCTCTGGACGTCATTCACGATCAAGGAAGTGTTCTTTTCCGCAACCCAGCCGGCGATCCCTTCGCCCATGTTGACCGAGTAATGCTTGAGGCTCGGCCCCTTGGGGCCGAGCGCTATCTCGAAATACAGCTTATTGTTCTCGGGATTGACGAGCATGAGGGAGGAAGCTTCTCCCTCGGTGAGCTCCGTCGCGGACTCTATGATCTGCGTGAGCAGAGTCTTTATGTCCGCATAGGTCGAGTTGATCCGTGCATAGATGTCGAAAAGGACCTCGAGTTTTTCTCGATCGGCGGCAAATCTCAGCATCCCACGGGTCGCCCCGCGCCCTCTCGGCCGGGCGCTATCCTTTTATCTTGTCTTTGAGAATGTCGCCGAGGGAAACGGTATCCTCTTTGGACTCGTCGTGAATGTATTTGTCCATCTCTTCGCGTTGAACGCGTTTCACGTAATCCTTGAGCGAGAGGGACAGTTTCTGCTTTGAGGGACTGACCTCGGTGACCACGGCCTGGACGGTGTCACCAACCTTGTACTTGGCCATGGCCGTCTCGATGGATTCCAGCCGATCGTCAACGATGTTCATCTTGTGAACGAGGCCTTCGATGCCACCCTGCACTTTCACGAAGAACCCGAAATCAGTGACGTTCGTGATCTCACCGCCGATCACGCTGCCGCGGGGATACGCGCGCGCGATGGATTCCCAGGGATCCTCGGAGAGCTGCTTGACACCGAGTTGGACTTTTCCCCGTTCCTTGTCGATGCCGATGACCATGGTCTCGATTTCTTCGTCCATCTTGGCGAATGACGAGGCGTTGCGGATCTTTTTTGTCCAGGACATGTCATCCACGTGCATGACCCCGTCGATGCCCTCCTCGATCTCGAAGAACAGGGCATAAGGGCTGGCACGCACGACTTTGCGAGTCAGGCGCATGCCGACGGGATAGCGCTGGTCGATATCGTCCCAGGGATTGGGCAGAACCTGCTTGAGCCCAAGAGAAAGCTTGCCCTGCTGGATGTCGTAATTGAGTATTTTCGTCTCTACGACATCTCCGACCTTGAGAACTTCCCGCGGGTGCTTTACTTTGCGCACCCAGGAAAGCTCGGAGATGTGGGCAAGCCCTTCGATCCCTTCCTCGATCTCGATGAAGGCGCCGAAGTCCGCCAGTTTCGTGACCTTGCCTTTCACCACGTCGCCGACATGGTACTTCTCCTCGAAGTGGTTCCAGGGGTCCTCGGTGAAATGCTTCAGGCTGAGGTTGATGCGTCCTTCCTGTGGCTCCAGACGGATGACCTTCAGCTGGATTGATTCCCCGAGCTTCACGAAATCCTTGGGCCGTGTCACATGGCCCCAGCTCATGTCGTTGATATGGAGAAGGCCATCGAATCCGCCGAGGTCTACGAACGCGCCGAAGGACGTGAAGCTCTTCACGATTCCTTCAACGGTGTCCCCGATGCGGACCTGGCCGAAGAACTCCTCGCGGCGCTTCTTGATGTCCTCTTCCATCCAATCGCGTCTGGAAACGACGATGTTCGTCTTGCCTTTCGCGTACAGGCGGTCGATGTAGAAGTTGGACTTCGTGCCGACGTAGTCCGAGTTTTCACTCGGCCGCTTCACGTCGACTTTGGACAGGGGGAGGAACGCCCGAATGTCGTTGCCCAGGTCCACCTCATAGCCGCCCTTGATCTTGTGGACGATGGTGCCTTGAACGGGCTTGTGCTCGTCAAACGCTATGCGAAGGTCCTTCCAGAAGATCTTCTCGTCGGCTTTCCGCTTGGAAACGATGACCTGGCCTTCACGGCCTTCCTTGCGGACGAGGATGACGTACACCGTCTCGCCCATTTGGGGTTTTACATCGAACTCATTGCTCGGGATCTTCCCCTCCGACTTGTATCCCACATCGACATAGACATAGTCGCTGTCGACTTCGATGACGCGGCCAGGAATCATCTGGCCCTCTTCGATGGGCTGGAGGGACTGCACGTACTGCTCCTGAAGCTGGTTCTCGGCTTCAGGAGCGAGTTTCTTCTTGTCTTCTGTGCTCATAGTCGGCGTATATCTCCCGGATTATTTCTGCTCACGAGAATAGCTGTACGTACTCTCTCACAAACTTCCTGGATGGTCAAGTGCGAGCTGTCAATTCGGAGGGCGTCAGGGGCGGCCGTAAGCTTCCCAACGGGCTTGGTACGGTCCACGAGGTCCCGTTCCTGGATGGCCTGCTGTATTTGCGCGAGGGAGAGATCACTCACCCCCTGTGCGTGCCGGCGAGCCGCGCGCGTCTCCACATCGGCGTCGAGGAACACTTTCACAGCCGCCTTCGGGAACACCACCGTCCCGATGTCCCGACCCTCCACGACCACATCGTTCTTCTCGGCGACTTCCCTCAGCTGTTTATTGACGATATCGCGGACGCCGGGAATGGCCGAATGAACGGCTACCCACGCATCAACGTCGGACCCGTGGATGCGCCCCTCGACGTCGCGTCCGTCAAGGACGAGGTTTCCACCTTCCATCTCCAGGGTTCTGCCCAGTGCCGCGGACAGGACAGATGCCCCATCTTCCGGGGAAACGCC
>Ga0265316_10003007_pt1 | contig 17246 bp, 8 predicted proteins | sample 4522metaG_FD_202092 | JGI IMG/M metagenome (GOLD analysis project Ga0265316, IMG submission 202092) | Rhizosphere microbial communities from Carex aquatilis grown in University of Washington, Seatle, WA, United States - 4-5-22 metaG | ecosystem: Host-associated > Plants > Roots > Rhizosphere >...
TTATATTTAACGATTATAAAAACGCTCTCATATATCTTAAAGAGGTTTCCGAAAAAAAGCCGGACGATATAAATATTCTTTATAATGTTGGCAGAATATATGAGGCGCTAAAACAGCCGTCAGACGCAATTAAGTATTACGAGAAGATCACCGATAACTACCAATATGATGAAACGGTTCTTGAGAGAATGGTTGACATTTATGAAGGATACAAAGATTACGCTAACGTTGCCGCTACTATAGAGAAGCTGCTTTCGCTTGACCCGACCGATATGCAGCTAAAACTTTCGGCTGCCGCAGCTTATCTGAAGATCCCCGATTATGATAGCGCTCTTAAGATATATGAAGATATTTTAAAGACCGACCCGAAGAATAAAGACGTACAGACTGAAACAATCAAGATATATTTCAGACAGCACAGAAATAACGAAGCGTTCGAAAAGTACGGGAAGATGATCGACAGGGATACCGTTGACTTCATGACAAAGATAGGAATTGCCGCGGCGTTTCTGGAAGCTTCGGCTGAAGACAAAGAATCTTTAGACGTAGCAAGATCGATTCTGGTTACATTGAGAAATGCTTATCCAAATGAATGGATGCCTGATTATTATCTTGCATTAATAGACGCAAAAGAGAATAACGTAGGCCTCGCAGAGCAGAAGATGAAAGATGTATTGGTTCGCGCCGATACCTCAATCGAAGCATATGTACAGGTGGGATTTTTCTATTATGAAGCAAACCGTTTTCCGGATGCGCTTGAAGTATTCAGAAAGGGAGTTGATAAATTCCCGCAGGATTTCAGGCTGAACTACTTTGCCGGAAACACTCTGTACAGAATGGGGAAAGAAAAAGACGCGCTCCCCTACCTGGAAGCGGCTTACAAAATAACGCCATCTGACCTGAATGTAATTTCAAATCTAGGATTGATCTATGATAACGAGCAAATGGATAACGATTGCGAGAGAATCTATGACGAGGCAGTGAAGCTTTATCCTGATAACGCGCTGATACTGAATAATTACGCGTACCATCTAGCCGAAAGAGAGAAAAGGCTTAAAGATGCTGAGGAAATGTCAAGAAAGTCCCTGGATAAAGAACCGAATAATTCCTCATATCTTGATACTTACGGCTGGGTGCTGTTCAAAATGAAAGATTACAAAAACGCAAGGAACTACATCGAAAAAGCCATTAAGGTTGGCGGCGATGCGACTTTGTTTGAACACCTGGGCGACATAAACGAAGCCCTGGGAGATATTGTTACCGCTCTGAAAAACTGGAATGAAGCATTGAAAAAAGAACCCGACAATAAAGATCTTATTTACAAAATAGAAAAATACAAATAACTAAACATCCTGGTATAAAATGACTGATAAAATGATTCACAATGTAATTATCATAGGTTCCGGCCCTGCAGGATTGACTGCTGCGCTTTACACGGGCAGGGCAAATCTGAAACCGCTCGTATTTGAAGGATTGCAGCCGGGCGGACAATTAACAATTACAACAGAAGTTGAAAATTACCCGGGTTTTGAACACGGCATCATGGGCCCGGAATTGATGGACATCATGAGAAAACAGGCGCAGCGTTTTGGCGCAGATTGCCGGTTTAACATCGTCGAAAAAGTTGATTTTTCAAAACCGCCGTTTAAAATTTCGGTTAGCGGGGAAGAGCATCTTGCCAATTCAGTAATTATTGCAACGGGGGCTTCAGCTAAGCTGCTTGGGCTTGATTCTGAAAATGAATACATGGGCTACGGAGTTTCAGCCTGCGCAACCTGCGATGGTTTCTTTTTTAAGGACCAAAGAATAATTGTAATAGGCGGCGGCGATACCGCAATGGAAGAAGCAAGTTACCTGACCAAGTTCGGTAAAGAGGTTTCAATCGTTCACAGGCGCGAAGAATTCCGCGCATCAAAGATCATGCTGGATAGAGCCGAGAAAAATCCTAAAATAAAATTGATTACCGATACTGTGCTTGATGAAGTGCTTGGGGTGAATGAACACGGAAAGAAAAGGGTCACCGGCGCGAAGCTTAAAAACATTAAAACCGGCGAAATTAAGATTCATGAAGTTGAAGGAATATTTCTGGGTATAGGGCATAAACCGAACACTGACCTGTTTAAAGGACAAATTGAACTTGAAGATAACGGGTACATAAAAACAAGCAAAGTAAATACCCGCACAAATGTAACCGGGGTTTTTGCGTGCGGCGACGCGCAGGACCATGTTTACAGGCAGGCTGTTACAGCCGCGGGTTCAGGCTGCATGGCGGCAATTGACGTTGAAAGATATCTTGAATCTATTCACGGTTAAATAATATTATTTTTTTCAAAGGGACTGTGACAGAAGATGTTTCAGTCCCTTCTTTTTTAGTATCCGTAATAGTTATATTAACAATTGATGGACAGGAAATTCGCAAATATAGCGCTCAATCTTCCGGTAGATTCGCTCTTCACTTATTCCATCCCGAATGATTTCCTCGATATCATAAAGCCAGGGTCAAGAGTGCTGGCGCCGCTGGGCAAAAGAACCGTTACGGGCGTTGTAATGGACTTTCCCGAAACAACAGCTTTCAAATCCACAAAACCTATTACAGAAGTACTTGATATTGAACCTATTATTTCATCTGAGATGATGGAATTTTGTAAGTGGATGGCAAACTACTATATATGCCCCATTGGGGAGGTTATATTTTCTGCTTTTCCGCGCGGCGCAATGATCGAATCGAAAATCCTTTATCAGATTAACACCGGCATGGACTTATCACATGAAAAGATCACCGATCTTCAATATGATGTAATTGATGCGCTTTCAAAAAAACCGCTTACAATAAAGCAACTGGAAAATAAGCTTAACAGTAAAAATGTGCGAAGCATTGTTGCTGCGCTGACCGGCAAAGGGATTCTGGCAGATGAAAATGTCATATCCGCGGCAAGATCAAAGCCAAAATTCGAAAAAGTTGTTATATTCAATTTGCTTGATGAATTCAGAGAGTATTCAGAAACCAGCTTTAACATTTTTATTCAGGAGAATAAGATCCGCTCAAATTGCCAGGTACATACATTAAAATACCTGATAGAAAACGACGTAAGAGAGATTCCCCATAATGAGCTGATCAAAAAAAGCGGCGGTTCAGTTTCGGCAATTAAAACTCTGGCTAAGAACGAATTCCTTTCGGTTGAACTCAGAGAAGTGAATCGGGATATATCACACGAATTCGGCGAGGACCTGAAGATCAAAGAACTTAACTCAGACCAAAAATCTGTTCTCGAAAAAATTAACAGTTTTGTTGATAACAATACTTTCAAGCCTTTTCTGTTATTTGGCGTGACCGGCAGCGGGAAAACGCAGGTCTACATTGAAGCTATAAACAATTTAACAGGACAGGATAAAACGGCGATCGTTCTCGTTCCAGAAATTTCTTTAACGCCCCAGTTAATACACAGATTCAGAGTGTATTTTGGGGATGTTGTCGGCGTGATTCACAGCAAGCTTTCTGAAGGACAAAAGTTCGATGTGTATAAAAAGATCAGAAGCGGGGAAACTAAAATTGTTATCGGCGCGCGCTCAGCGCTATTTGCCCCATTGAAAAATATCGGTATTATAGTTGTTGATGAAGAACACGATCAATCCTATAAACAAACCGAGAAGAATCCTAAATATAACGCTCGCGACTCCGCTATTGTCAGGGCAAAATTAAACAATGCAGTTGTTGTGCTCGGTTCAGCTACTCCTTCGCTTGAGAGCTTCTATAACTACAAATCCGGTAAGTATGAATTACTTGAACTCCCCCACCGCGCTTTAAAAACAAAACAGCCGGTGATTGAAATAGTTGATATGCTGGCTGAGCTTAAATCTTCAAGCAAATTCGTAAAATATGAAACGCCCGAGCAGAGATTTTTATCGTCTAAGCTGATTTCTTATATAGATGAAGCGCTGAACAGGAAACAATCTATTATACTGCTTCAGAATCGGCGCGGATACTCGGCTTACAGCGAGTGCCAGGATTGCGGCAATGTGAAGATGTGCGTTAACTGTGATATCACTCTTATTTATCATAAAATTAAGAATCACCTGCGATGCCATTATTGCGGGCATGTTGAGAGCCTGCCCGAAAAATGCGAGATATGCGGCAGTCAAAATCTGATGCTAAAAGGAACCGGCACTGAAAAAGTTGAAGAGGAAATAGAGAGACTTTTCCCAAAAGCAAGAATACGAAGGATGGATGCAGATACGGTTCGCGGCAAAGATGCTCACAGAAAAATTCTGAAAAGCTTTCACGACAGTGAGTTTGATATTTTGATTGGAACACAGATGATTTCCAAAGGTCTGGATTTTCCAAATGTTTATTTAGTTGGAGTAATATCGGCAGATGTAGGATTGATGAATCCTGATTTCCGCTCGAGCGAAAGAACTTACCAGCTGCTTGCACAGGTATCGGGACGCTCGGGCAGAGCAAGCGATTTTGGAAAAGTTGTGATTCAAACTATGCACAAAGATCATTATATCTTTCAATACATTTCAGAACATGATTACCGCGGGTTTTTCGAAAAGGAAATATCAACAAGGAAGATTTCAATCAAAAAAATACTAAATTACCCACCGTTTTCTAAGATGACTTTAATTGAAGTAAGCGGCCCCGAAGCCTCAAAAGCTGGTTCGCTGGCATCTAAAATATATTTGAATTTAAAAGATACATTGAAACATTTATCTAATGATAAAAATTCATACGGTGTAGAAATTATGGCGCCCGCGCCGGCGCTGATATATAAAATCAAAAATAAATACCGGTATCATCTTATTATAAAAACTATAAAAAGACACCCAGAATCAAACATCCTGACAGATCATTTATTGAAAGGACTTGAGAATTATCTGAACAGCCGTAAAATCTCTTCAAATGAACGCATCTCCATCGATGTGGACCCCTTAAATTTTTATTAAAGGCATATTTAACAATAACTTAGTTTTACATTTTTTTGAAACTTTAGCTTCAAAATTAACCTTTACTTAATTAGTTAATATATACCTATAATTTCAGAAGTACGACTGATACACTCTCCGTTCAATTTTCAATTTTCACGTACGGTTTGGTTTTCATTCACTATATCGACTGCCGGAATATCAGGCAGCCTTAACGATTGCAATAAATGAAACTAACTCTAAAAAAGAAGATCACAATTAGCCTTTTATTGGGCTTTGTTGTACTATTGTTGACGGGCTTCTTCTCTTACAAGATCAATTCTGAATTAATAACATCTACCGGAAACAGAAGCCAGGCTCACCAGGTTACGATTCATCTTGAAAACCTTCTTGATCTTGTAACCGATGGCGAAACAGGCGTTAGGGGATATGTTCTAACGGGAGACACTGCCTATCTGGAACCTTACATCAATGCTTTGGGGAAAATTGAAAGTGAAAGAAAATACTTCGGGCAATTGAATGAGAGAATTGATAACATCGGCCGTTTGGATTCACTCATAGAGTTAAAATTAGAGAGATTAAGTAAAACAATCGATACCAGAAGACAATATGGATTTGATAGCGCTTTGGGAATAATAATTTCCAAAAATGAAGGCAAAGTTCTTATGGATACGATAAGAAATAACATAGCCGAAATGAAACTCCGGGAAGAAAATCTTATCGCCCAATATGACATAGAAGTTCAAAGAGCGAAGACTGAAACAAGCATTATACTGCCGTCAACAACTTTTATTGCAATAATAATTGTTGTGATTGCCATTTTTGTTATTAGCAAAGAAATAAATTCCAGGAAGACTGCAGAAAACAAATTACTTATCAGCGAAACAAATCTGGGAAATGCCTATGACCTTAGAATGGATTTGTATAATAATGCGCCATGCGGATACCAATCCTTGGACAGAAACGGCTTAATAATTGAGATAAACAACACAGAGCTGAAATGGCTTGGTTATGAAAGATACGAGTTAGTAGACAAAATCAAGTTCCCTGATTTGATGGCAGATAGTTCAAATGTCAAGCGCTTTGAAACGAATTATGCGTTGTTTGTAAGCACAGGCAAGGCAAATGATCTAAAATATGAATTGAAAAGAAAAGACGGCACTACATTTCCGGTATTATTAAATGCGACCGCAATATATGACAGCTCAGGAAGGTTTATCAGGAGCCGCGCTACCATGACCGATATATCAAAAAGAAAAAAAGCTGAAGATGCGGCCGCTGAAAGCAGAGCTTGGCTTCAGGCAATAGTGGATTATTCGCCGACAGCAATATATTTAACGGATCTTGACGGTCGATTTTTAATGACAAACAAACATGCTGAAATATTGTTAGGGAAAAGCTCAAATCAAACAATCGGAAAAAACTCGCATGATTTCTTTTCAAAAGAAATTGCAGATAAATTTGATGAAAATAATGAAACGGTTATGAAATCCGGTAAAGCGCTGGAACTTGAAGAAGAATCGTTTTCAGCTGGCGGGAAGCATACGTTCATTTCATTCCGCTTTCCTATATATGACGCGAATAATAAGATATTCGCCATTTGCGGAATTTCAACCGACATTACAGCCAGGAAAAGAGCGGAACAAAGATTCATCGCCCTGCTGGATTCTGCGCCTGTTGCAATTGTAATAGTGAACGAAAAGGGAGAAATAGAACTTGTTAGCGCCGAATCTGAAAGACTTTTTGGCTACTCAAGAAAAGAATTAATTGGGCAGAAAGTCGAACTCTTGATGCCCGGCGAATTCAGAAACGCATATTTAGACCGCAGGGATGATTTCTTAGAAAACATTATCGGCGGTTTAATGGAAATTGAACTATTTGGCGAACGGAAAGACGGGACCAAATTCCCGGTCGAGATCAGCCTTTCCCCGCTTGAAACTGAAGAAGGCATTCGTGTTTCAGCGGCTATTAGGGATATTACAGACAGAAAAAATACTGAGAAAAACCTCAAGGATCTAAACCAGGCGTTATTAAGCAGCAACAGTGAACTGGAGTCTTTCAGCTATTCGGTTTCGCATGACCTGCGGGCCCCTCTCAGGCACATAGTGGGATTCGGCGAAAAACTACAGAAAAAACTAAACAACAGTAACGACCCGGAAGACAACAGGCTTGTAGGTAAAATTACAGCTGCTGCTGATAAAATGGCAAGACTGATAGATGATTTGCTGAATTTCTCACGTGTTGGAAGAACTGAACTAAGAAAAAAGAATGTGGATCTCAACTCACTTGTAAATGAAATAATAGAAGAAAACAAAGACGTTGAAGGTGACAAAAATATCGAATGGAAAATTGACAAGCTGCATGAAGTTTTCGCAGACTCGTTACAATTAAAAATAGTCTTTACTAATTTAATATCTAACGCTGTAAAATATACAAGCAAAAAAAAGAACAGAATTATCGAAATAGGCCAGAACGCAGATGGAGCGGAAAATGTTTTTTTTGTAAAAGATAACGGAGCCGGATTTGATATGAAATACAGCTCGAAACTGTTTGGAGTTTTCCAGCGGCTGCATGGAGATAATGAATATGAAGGCACCGGAATCGGACTGGCAACAGTAAGAAGGATCGTCAACCGCCACGGCGGCAGAATCTGGGCGGCTAGCGAGACAAATAAGGGAGCAACGTTTTATTTTACAATATCCAATAATTAATTATAACAAACTAATGGCAATCAATAATATCAACAGAATTTTGGTCGTAGAAGATAACGAGAACGATCTTGAACTTACAATGGATGCTCTTGCGGAACATAATATTGCAAATTTCATAGATATTGCAAAAGACGGAGAAGAAGCGCTTGATTATCTTCTCAAACGCGGAAAATTTAAAACAAGGGAATCGGGAAACCCGGTTGTAATTCTTCTTGACTTAAAACTTCCTAAAGTCGGCGGTTTGGAAGCTCTGGAGCAAATCAAAAAAACCGACAGCCTTAAAAAAATCCCGGTAGTAATATTAACTTCCTCTAAGGAAGAATCTGATATCATAAGCAGTTATTCTTACGGCGTAAACGCTTATGTTGTTAAGCCGGTTGAATTTGATAAATTTATCGAAGCTATTAAACACCTTGGCGTATTTTGGGCGCTTTTGAATGAACCGCCTAAATAACTTACAAATATGGATACAATAAAAATTCTCCACCTGGAAGATGATAGTAACGATGCCGAATTGATCTGCACTACCATGAACGAAGCTCTGTTCAGTTTTGATTACAAATGCGTAGAAAATGAGAAAGATTTTATTAAATGTCTGCTCTCTGCCAAATATGATATAATTCTTTCAGACTACAGCCTTCCAACATATGACGGACTTTCAGCGCTGGGCAAGTCAGTTGCAATACAACCGGACACGCCATTTATATTCGTTTCCGGAACATTAGGCGAAGATGTAGCCGTTGAATCTTTGAAACAGGGCGCAACTGATTACGTGCTCAAAAACAAGCTAACAAGGCTTCTTCCTACTATATACAGGGCTCTAGAGGAAACATCCCAAAAGGAAAAAAGAAAAAAAGCAGAAGAAAGGTATGGAACATTAATTGAATCTGCCAGGGACATAATATCTACAATTACTGTTGATGGAAAATTTACATCGCTCAATTCCGCATTTGAAGAAATTACGGGATGGAGCGCCAAAAAATGGATTGGAATAGAGTTTAAGAGATTAGTGCACCCGGATGATATGGCTAAGGCTGAACAGAATTTCAGAAACACTTTTGATGGAAATATTTCCAAACCCAATGAAGTCAGATTCTTGTGCAAGAATGGCGAATATTTTACCGGGGAAGTTCTTATAACCCCATTATACACAGGAGATAAGATAAACGAAATTCTTGGATTAGTAAGAGACATAACCGAACGTAAAAAATCCGAGGAATCGATAAGGAATTCTTTAAGAGAAAAAGAAACGCTGCTTAAAGAAATACATCACAGGGTTAAAAATAACCTGCAGATAATTTCAAGCTTGCTGCAGCTTCAAACAAACAAATTAAGCGATCCTTTTATAACCGATATTTTAAAAGACCTGAGAACCAGGGTTATTGCAATGACAATAATTCATAAACAGTTTTATCAATCGGAATTTCTTTCAAGAATAGATATCAAAAACTACGCTGAACAATTAACTCAGCAGCTGTTCTATATTTACGGAATAAATCAGGATTCAATATCATTCAGCGTAATAAGCGATAAGATTGAATTGGATATGGAAACAGCATTACCATGCGGGCTCATCATAAACGAAATTATTTCCAACTCTATAAAACACGCTTTTAAAGGAATTATTAAACCTGAAATTATACTGGATTTCAAAAAAACGGAAGATGACAGATATGTTCTGAATATTAAAGATAATGGGATTGGCTTTAACAACGCCGTCAATTTTAAGAACGCTGAATCAATGGGATTACAATTAATAAACACTTTAGTAAACCAGCTGGATGGACAAATACGTTTAAATTCCGAAAACGGGACTGAATATACTTTAACATTTTCATCTTTGAATTATAAAAAAAGACTATAAACAGGCTTAACTGGAATAGGCTAATCCTTTACATTTCTTCAATTCATCCTGTAGAATAATTATCATATTATTGATATATTTGTTTATAATTTATCTTTGAAATGTGAATATTTTAAGAGAGGTTAAAAGATGAGTATAATTAAAGATTTCAAAACCTTCATTGCCCGGGGAAACGTAATTGACCTTGCCGTGGGCGTAATTATCGGCGGCGCTTTCGGAAAAATTGTATCATCGGTTGTTGGGGATATTATAATGCCGCCAATTGGTTTTATTTTGGGCGGCGTTAGCTTTGCCGATCTAAAAATAATTCTAAAGGGCGCAACTGTGGACGCAGCGGGGAAGCCGGTTGAAGCAGTATCTTTAAATTACGGAATGTTCATTCAGTCAGTGATTGACTTTTTGATTATCGCGTTCTGCATATTTATGCTTGTAAAGATCATTAATAAAATTGACGCTGTAAGAAATGTTGAGAAAGTCGCGGCTCCTCCGCCTGCGGAAATTATGTTACTGACTGAAATAAGAGATCTGCTGAAAAAATAGTATTGAACCCGTCCCTCCCTATCGCCTGCTTGTTGCAGCACAGGGATACCTATCTCCTTAAAATGAGAAGAGTAGGATAAGGTGACATATATTTATTACTTATCCAATTATTACAAAATCTATCCACTTTTTTTCTTTATCCAGTCTTTGCACCCTGACTTTAACTTTGTCGCCAATCCTGTATTTCTTTCTTCTGTGGCGGCCGACAAGTTGAAAATTCTTTTCGTCAAGAATATAATAATCGTCGTTTAAGTCTTTCAGACGCACCATCCCTTCAATCAAATTTTCAGTTATCTCAATATAAACGCCGTACTCTGAAACCCCCGAAATAATTCCCCAGAATTCATTTCCCACATGGCTTTCAAGATACTGAATTTGCAGAATTTTTATCGCATCGCGCTCAGCCTGCACTGCATTTATTTCCATGTCAGTTGATTGTTTGCAGATTCCCGGCAGCGCATCCCTGTAATGGCTTATCCTATCCTGTGAAATTCCATTAAGTACTTCAAACAGGATTCTGTGGACAATCAAATCAGGATAGCGCCTTATAGGCGACGTAAAATGAGTATAATGCTTAAACCCCAATCCGTAATGTCCAATATTCTCCTCAGAATATATGGCTTTAGCCATTGATCGGATCGTTATATCATTAACCAGGTATTCTTCCGGCTTTCCTTTTATTTCTTCCAGCATTTCCTGGATAGATTTCTTGCTCTCCGGGTTGAGATTTATCCCGAATTGTTTTACAAACTGGGATAGCTCGCGTATCTTTTTAATATCCGGCTTATCGTGAATTCTATATACGAACGGCGGTTTTGGGTCCTGCCGCTCTATGAATATCGAAATGCACTTGTTTGCAAGAAGCATAAAATCCTCTATCAAGCGCATTGAATCAAGCCTTTCTTTGGGCTTAATACTTTCAATAGCGCCTTCCTTATTTATTGTAAACGAAACTTCCTGCGTTTCAAAATCAAGGCTCCCCTCTTCTAGCCTTCTCTTAAAAAGAATTTTATGAAGCTCATTCATTAAATTGATCTCTTTTAAGAATTTTCCTTTCTGCGAATCAATTATTTTCTGAACTTCCTCGTATGTAAAACGTTTTTTGCTGTTTATAACCGACTTTGTGATTTTGTAATCGCTCACATCGCCTTTCCGGGTAACTTCCATGAACACTGAAAAAGTAAGCCTGTCAACGCCTTCTTTTAAAGAACAAACATCATTTGAAAGCTTTTCAGGCAGCATCGGCACCACGTCGTTCATTAAATAAGCGCTTGTTCCTCTATGCAAAGCCTCACCGTCAAGTTCCGAGCCTTCCGTAACATAGTGGCTTACGTCAGCTATGTGCACGCCAAGCATGTAAGTTCCGTCTTCTTTTAATTCAATTGAAACCGCATCATCAAAATCTTTCGCGTCAACAGGATCTATTGTGAAAATTGTGTATTTGCGAAGATCCATTCTTTTCTTAACCTCAGCGCCCGAAATCTCAAAATCACTTTCTCCTTCAAGCCGTTTCAATTCATCTTTTACATTCTTGGGGAATATTTTTGTAAGCCCGTATTTTTTTATGAGCGCTTTGAACTCAGTTTTAACGTCTCCTGCTTTTCCAAGAACCTCAATTATCTTTCCTTCCGGCGATATATCCTGGTATTCCCAAAGGATTATCTCGCATACAACCTTATCTCCGTTGAGCGCTCCTTTTAGATTCTTATCAGAAACATATAAATCTTTTCTGAATTTCCTGTCATCCGGAATAACAAATGCAAAGCCATTACCCATTTGCAGCTTGCCCACAATCCTGTGTTTTGCCCTGTCAACTATTTTCTCCACAATGGCCTCGCGCTCGTTTGTTCCCGAAAACTCGACAATCGTAACCTCGACAGTATCTCCCACCAAAGCCGTTAACAAATTCTTTTTCTTAATTAATAAGCGTTCGAACCCATCTTCTGTATGCAATTCAACGGAATATTCGTTATCCCTGTCGAGAACAATCTTGCCTTCGTAGCTCTCGCTTTTTTGCCATAGCTCGTAATATTTTCCGTTCTTAACCAGAAGCCTCTCATCAATTAATTCCCGCAGGTAATCTCTTGCCTCGGCCTTTGCCGTTTTATTTACCGAAAGCCTCTTGCACAGCGCGTTAAACTTTATACTTGTTGATGGATTCGCTTTGAAGAGGTTTATAATTTGGCTCTTAATATTATTTTGTTTCTGTCTGGGCAGCGTTATATGTGTTTAAATTTTTAAAAATTGATCTTATATGTAAGTCCAATTCCGGTTTCAACAGAATTTTTTATTGAAAAATCGGTGTTCTTCACTTCTCTTGTAATTTCAAGCAGCAGGTTATTAAGTATGTTCATTCCTAATAGCTTATTCAGCGGATACTCTATGCTCACTTCAGCGTTGTTAATATCCGAAAGCACTTTTCCGCCAAAGCGCACTATTGCGCCTCCAATTTCAGATGTGATCCTCAAATCAGTGCCGCGAGTGAATCCGCCTCCTTCATAAATAACTTCGGTATTTAAAATGAACGGGGCTACCTGCCGAACCAGGCTTGATAGGTATGATGAGCTGAAAGTTGAAATAGCGTTATTACCCAGAGACCCCAAAATATCCGTACGCGAGCCCACTGTGACGCTGTTTAGCGGTACGCCAAACAACAGGTAAGAAAGTGCGTTTGAAGTTTCATTCGCTCCTCCCATTTCTACGCCCTGTTCATTTAATAGCTTGAACGTCAGAAGAGGCTTTTTCTTTGTGCCTGTTATTGATAAGACAACATACACAATTTCCTGTTCATTATTCTGAATCGTTCTTATGTTCTGGTATTGTGCGCTGATAGATAGCGTAGGGTTATCATAAGGCCCTTCAAATATAAGCTTGCTGTTCTGAATTTTAAAATTCTTATAGTAGATCCTGTAATATGAATCTCCCACAATATCCATATTTCCGAAAAAATTTACGTCTTTGCTGTCTTTATTTTCGATCAAAAGATTGCCGCTGATCTCTCCGAACAATTCTTCCTTAGTGAGTTCGTTAAAGTTTATAGTAACATAAACGTTCTTTTCAGTCTTTACCGAGAGATTATATACAATATTATCGGCAAATGATGCCGGTTTATTTGCAAGCTGAAACTTGTATTTAATGAACGGGTCAATTTCGTTCAGCTGATTTTCTTTTACAACCACTTCAGTATCCAGGTACCTGTTGCCAACAGTATCGTTAAGGATTCTGTAAACATAGTCATCCGCATAAATATTATATTCAAGCCCCTGCAGTGACGGAAAGATCAGGTTGCCTTCTTTTATTAAGAGCTGGCCTTCAACATACAGTCGGTCCAAATTTCCTTTTATAGTAATAGCCGGCGATCCAATGCCCGCTATCATATCGCCATAGAATCCAAACCTGGTTTGTTTTGAGGACCTGTCCAATACCTTAACATCACCGGTGGTTGTCAGGTCAATATTATTAAGCCTCAATCCTGAGAAATTTATTCTTCCGTTCACATCAAGATGCCGCCTGTCGTCATCTATGTAATAGACTGTGAAATTTTGCACTATTAAATCCGAGTTCTCGGCTCTTAATGTAGTGTTGAACCTGTAATACAAATTATTTATCTGCAGCAGAAACCTGCCTTTATCAACTTTTACTTCGCCTGTTAATTGCGGGTCTGTAATTGTTCCGGTTGAGGCTAATTCACCATTCATGAATCCGTTTATTTCCGTAAAATTCGGAATAAGCTTGCTGAAGAAATTCAGCTGGAAATCCTTGGCCTTCAATCCAAGATTCATAGGAGACTCAAGAGCTGAAAAATAAGAAGCGCTATCGGGTGCAACCAAAGGATTATTGAAAGGAACATCCCCCGTCAGCCTTAGGCTGCCCTTGCCGAGGTCATTCAGTACCAGAACATCTGTCGAGAGTTTCTTATCCGCATAATCCACAAACGCATCAATACGCCCTATCTTTGTGCTTTGATACCTTATCATACCCGAGTTCAATTCAATTCCTAATTTCGGATTATCAACTGTTCCTTTATAGGTCAGCAGGAACCTTGTAATATTTCCGTTAACGGGCGTCTTAAACTCATCTTTACTTCCTGCAGGAACGTAGATGGATTGAGGATCATATACATATTGCAGCAGTTTTGGAATATCAATATCATCAAATTCAGCGCTAAAATCGCTTGAACCGCTTATAGAATACTTACCTTCTATATCGACTTTAAGCTTATCGCTTGCCAGTCGGAACCTGCTGAAATTAAACGTTCTTTCGGACCTTGTAGGGTCATAGTTAACATAAATATCCCCATCATTCTGAACCAGAAACTTATTATAGTATACTCTGAAATTCTTCATCACAAAACTAATAGAGTCTTTCGAAAGATCTATAAAGCCATTAAAGGCTACATTGAAAGTCGTATCCTGTTTTGCTTTAAATCTGAACAACTGGTTTTCATCCCGAAGGTCCCAATTGATCCTAACGCTGTCAAAGTTTGAAGTTCCATAATGAACTTTATCGGCGGTCACATCTATTGTAGAATTGAACGGAGCGAAATTCCCTTTATCTTTTTCAGCGGCATTGCTGTAATTATTGGTGTGATGCATCGAAATATTCGCCTTTTTCAGCACAAACAAAGAATCAAAATACGAGAAATCTGCAAGGTTTATCTCGGATGCGGCATCAAAGCCATTGGCGTTGTTCCTGATATATCCTTTCGCTGTGCCATCAAATCTGAAATCCTCAAAATAGAACAGCTTAGCTATGGCGTCAGAATTTTTGGTCTTAAACTCATAATTAAAATTAACATTCGAAGTTGTTAAAGTCACCGGCCGCTCAGGAAGCAGCGTGTCAAGATTGAATTTCCGGCTGATTTGATTATTGATCAGATTAATATTGTTCATCACAGTTTCGGCGATCTGTTCGATCTTAAACTGCCCGTCTGCTTTGAAATCAAATAGATTTGAAGTAAAAGTAATATTATCTGTTGTGCCCCCGGTAGATACTTTGAGTCTCACCGGAGTTGCAGGAATATCAAATTTCCCATAATATGAATTGGCAAAATCCATTTCATAATTTCCCTCCAGGTTCTCAGGAGAAATTCCGTTCCCGTTAATGTTAAACGTACAGTTTATATTGCTTTTATCATCAGGTTTTTTTGTAAACGCGGCTAAATTGAAATTAGATATTTTCCCTTTTAAATCATATTTAGGGTTTTTAAGATCCGCGATATTTACCGTTCCTGCAATTTGTGCATTAGCATCATGAGAAACATATTTTAGATCGGTTTCGATATTATAATTGTTGAACGAGATTGTCCCCGAAGAATTATCAATAGCATATTCTCCGAATTTTGAAGAACTCAGCTCGTAGGTCAGCTTGGTATGAATATTCGCAAGCGTGAACCCGCTTCCGCTGAACTCTACTTTACCATTCAGATTGCTTTCGAGTTTCTCATCCTTTAAAACCTTCCCTATATTTGCGCCCCTGGTTTCGCACGCGCAGCTATAATCAAATGCCGGAGTAGTTAAATTCAAATTAAAGAACCCTTTGGCATCTCCTGCTGTTGAATGGACATCGTAAGTAGTTTGAAAATTATTTGGCTCGCCTTTATATGTTAATGAACCTGTCACTTTTCCCAAATACGAATAATCGGGGATCGGTAAGCCCGGCAAATGAACTTTTGTATCAGCAGGATCCATTACAAGATTATCCCCGGCCATTTCAAAATACAAATGATCGGGGGTTATCAGATTCACCATCCTGCCATGGAAGTTCATATCGCTGTTTTGGGTTCTTAATAAACATTTATTAACTTTAAAGTCGTCAAATTTCCCGTCGCATTCTATATCGCAAAACACTTTGCCGTTAAGAAAATTTAGCGGCTCCAGAAAGCTTTTCAGGTCATCAAAGTCTACTGTCTTCGCTATCATATGCATTTTCATATCCTTGCCCTTAAACGATGGCAGGCCTGCAATATTCATTATATCCATTTTATCAATAAAAACATAATCAAGCTGGATCCAGCTTCGTGATGTTTCTATATTGAGCTTATTTACCTCAGCCCTTGAGCTTGAGAGGAAAAAATTACCCGTGAGTCCCTTTAAATCAAAACCAAAATTGGAATTAAATCCAAGATACCCTATTTGAAGCTGCGCCGAATTTTTATCATAGTAAGCGCTTGTTTCGATCGTGAAGTTACTGATCTTAAGATTATTTAAGTCAAGAGATTTTGATGGAGCGATTTTTAATGCCGAAACGGGCAGATCCTGCGGTTTAACGCCAAGCATAACTAAATTCAGATTCTCTATTCTTAATCTTTCGACGTTTATTTTCCACTCAAATTCGCTTTTAGTTGTATCCTTTTTTTCGGAAGAAAACAAATAAGCAAAATTCCAGACAGAATCGCCTTTGGCATCTTTAACTTTTACGAAATTTACTGTAGGATTAAGAAGTATTACTTCTTTCAAAGTAACCTTTTTTTCAAGCAGCTGGAAAATATCAAAGTGGACCTTCAGCCTTTCAAATTCGACCATGTCGTCATTCTTCACCTTTAGCTTTGCGTCGGTGAGGATAATTTCGCTGAAAAAATTTCCCTCAAGCGAGCCAAAACTCAGGTGAGAATCCTTTTCGCTGAACGATTCGTTGATCTTATCGGTGATGTATCCGGATAACCAGTTTCTGAAGACCCTGGTTTGTGTAGCTGAAACGAGCAGCGCAATAAAAAGCAGAAAGATAGTAAAAGTCATTAAGATAGAAAGAAGAATTCTTCTCTTCTTCTTCGGCTTTACCGTCTTGGGTGTTTCTGCTTTATTTTTAATATCCGCCAATTATACTTCTTATTCCGGTTTCAATAATCCGGATTTACTTGCAGTACTTTTCAATAACAGATTCAATGATATTTGTGGAAGAATTATTTTCCACAAATTTAATTGTCTTTACTTCCCCCCCGTTTGCAATCACAACATCGCTGCCAATAATTTTGTCTTTTTCCCAGTCGGCGCCCTTAACCAATACATCCGGAAGAATACGTCTGATCAATTCAAGAGGGTTATCCTCGTTAAAAATAACAACGTAGTCCACCGGTTTCAGGTTCGATAAAACAAATGCGCGGTTTTCTTCACTCACAATCGGGCGCTTATCGCCTTTAATGATCTTTACAGACTTATCCGAATTCATCCCTACTATTAAAATATCCCCAAGCTCCTTGGCCGCAGTTA
>Ga0265316_10003009_pt1 | contig 17243 bp, 12 predicted proteins | sample 4522metaG_FD_202092 | JGI IMG/M metagenome (GOLD analysis project Ga0265316, IMG submission 202092) | Rhizosphere microbial communities from Carex aquatilis grown in University of Washington, Seatle, WA, United States - 4-5-22 metaG | ecosystem: Host-associated > Plants > Roots > Rhizosphere >...
GCCCTGCTGGATCAGATCCTTGACCGCGCCAGCCACGTCCTCGATGGGGACGTCGAGGTCCACGCGGTGCTGATAGAAGAGATCGATGGCGTCGATCTTGAGCCGCTTGAGCGAAGCCTCCGCGACCTGCTTGATGTGCTCGGGACGGCTGTCGAGGCCAGTCTGCTTCCCGGATGTATCAAAGGCAAATCCGAACTTGGTCGCGATGACGACTTGGCTGCGGAAAGGTGCCAGCGCCTCGCCGACGAGATCTTCGTTGATGTACGGGCCGTACGCCTCCGCGGTGTCGAAGAAGGTGACGCCGCGTTCGACGGCCGCCCGAATGAGCGCGATCATCTGCTGCCGGTCGGCAGGCGGTCCATAACCGAAGCTCATGCCCATGCAGCCAAGGCCCAGAGCAGAGACCTCCAAGCCGCTTCTCCCCAGTTTTCGCTTTTCCATGATTTCCCCTCTCATGCGTTCGTTGGTTCCTAGTCCTTTCCTGATTGCGATGTTGCCAAGCTAGCGCACGAGCCAACGCCTGACATCACACGGTCCTCGACACTTCTTGCCTAATCCTGCAGGCTAAGGGCCCAAGCCATGGAAGCGTCCCTCAATCTTGCGCAGCTGATCGAGCGCCAGACCGGTGGCGTCGACGGCAATTATCCAACGGCAGTCGACGGGCTCACGCTGTATCGGCGCTCCGCCGATCCCGCGCCAGCCGCCATCCTGTATGAGCCTGCGCTCTGCGTGATTGCGCAAGGCTCGAAGCGGGTAACGCTCGCCGGTCGCGAATTTCGCTACGACGCCACGAAGTACTTGCTCATCGCTGCGGACGTGCCGGCCATGGCCCAGATCGTGGGAGCCACTGCCCGGATGCCCTATCTGGGGCTGAAGCTGTTGCTGGACCTCGGCGACGTGAGCGACCTCGTGGCCCAGATGGATACGGCCCGGCAGCCAGTGGCGACGGCTCGCGCCCTCGCCGTGGGCACGCTGGACGCAGCACTCATCCAATCGGTGTGCCGCCTCGTCGACATCCTCGATAGCCCGCAGGATGCCGTGGTCCTCTCGCCACTCCTGCGCCGGGAGATCACCTATCGCCTGCTGATCGGCCCGGATGGGCAACGGTTGAGGCAAGTTGTCGCCCGAGCAGGACAGGCACACCGGCTCACGCGTGCGTTGAGCTGGCTCAAGGGCCACTACACCGAGCCGTTGCGGGTGGAGGCCCTCGCCAAGCAAGCGGGCATGAGCGCCTCGGCTCTTCATCATCAGTTCAAAGCATTTACGGCGTTGAGCCCGCTTCAGTACCAGAAGCACCTTCGTTTGCATGAAGCGCGTCGCCTGATGCTGGCCGAAGCGCTGGACGCGGCCGAGGCCAGCTTCCGGGTCGGCTACGAGAGCCCGTCCCAGTTCAGCCGCGAGTACCGGCGGCTCTTTGGCGAACCTCCGCGACGGGACATTGAGCTGCTGCGAGGCAGAGCGACGGCCGGGACGCCTCTACCTGCTGGCGTTTCGGCTCGCAAGAGCCCAACCCGGCGTCCGGATCCGGGCCTCCACCTCGGCGCACTCGCCGAGTACTAGCGACGCAACCGCGCCAAGGCCAACTGAGGTCACGGCGGGCTACGCCGCCACGCGTATCCAGTGCCGACTGGAGGACGAGACGCTCTGGCTGACCCAGGCACAGATCGCGGAGTTGTTCCAGACCACACCACAAAACGTGACGTTGCATCTGAAGTCCATCTTCGCCGAGGGAGAGCTGGCGGAAGAGGCAACCTGTAAGGATTGCTTACAAGTTCGCGACGAGGGCAAGCGCGCGGTCTCGCGGAGGCTGCGCCACTACCGCCTGGAGGCGATCCTCGCCGTGGGCTACCGCGTGCGCAGCCACCGAAATACGCAGTTCCGCCAGTGGGCGACGGCGCGTTTGGGTGAGTACCCGGTGAAGGGCTTCACCATGGATGGAGATGATCTCTCAATAGCGCGGCGATTGGATCGCGGTTTGCGCGATCGAGCGCGGGGCTGGATAGACGACGGCCCAGCGCGCGCAAGCACGCCGGGCCTGGTGTGATGGGTGAAGGACGGCAGACGCCGCGAAGGGTTTGGGCTACTCCCCGACCTTCTCATTCGAGCGTTTGGACTTACCCAGGATCCTGATGAGTATGCCCTTGTGGACGAGGCGGCGATGATGCCCCCAACCCAGCTTGGTGATAATCTAGCACCCATGATCTGTGGGCACGAGTGGCTACCAATCGGTCTGGCCTTATCGCTATCCGCACTTGCTTGCTCCCGGACACCCATGGATGAGCATCAGGTGGTCACGCCAGGTACCACCGGAGGCTCAGGTGGAGCAGGCACCGCCGCTGCGAGCGGAGGGAACACAGCTACCATCGGAGGAGCGGGTGGCATCGCAGGTGCTGGCGGGAACAAATGTGCGACAGACCAGAATACGTGTGCAACAGACGATGACTGCATCATCAGCTTTTACCGACCACCCATATTGTCGCCAGCAGACTGCTACTGTTTCGAGTGTGGCTATCCCGTGGCCAACGCAATAGTTGGTGACTGTCAGAATGCGTACGACCAGTTCTGCGGCCCAAACTGGGAGCAAGAACACGTCTGTGGAGCTCCTCCTTGCCGAGTTGCGTATGTTGGTTGCATCGCGGGTATGTGTCAGTATTCCGACTGACCCATTTTGGTCGCAACCCTGGCATTTTTCTCTCTTGTAGCGCCTGCCCTCGCCGACCAGGTCACACCTAACGAACGGGTGAAGACGAGGCTACGGGCAAAGGACCAGCCAGGGGACAACGGCTACCCGAGCGCCGCGCACACGGCAGCCACCAACTGCCACATTTTCCACACCGCGACCGACGAGCTGCCCATGCTCGCCGCGCCGGCGACGGTAGCTGACCTAGCACCGGAGCTACCGATGAGCGTTTCCGACTGCTTGGGTAAACTACATCCCCTCCACCTGGAGGTCTTGCAATGACTAGCAACCATCGAGCTGTTCTCACGTTCGCGCTGGCCGCGTTGCCATTGGTAGAATCCCCAGCTGCTCTAGCGACTACCTCAAGCACAACAGGCTTGGACCAAGACCGCATCACTCAAGTCGCTCAACGCCAACGAGACTTCGAGAGTGGCGTCCAAACGCAGTTGTTGAAGATTGAAAGCGAGCGGCGCGAGGACCTTCGACACAATCCCGGACGCAACTGCGACGGTGCTGGAATTATGGAGGAGTTTGCGGCATTGGCAGGCCGGCTTCCCACCCGAGGCTGAGCACCGTGTAGATGCGCTTGCGCTATCCCTCGGGCGTGCGGTCGCGCATCGATGCGAAGTCAGGCACCAACTGCAACACGGTTGACTTCGCGCCCACGCAACTGTAGCTTGCTTCGTCCCCACCAGTTGAACCAGTAGGAGGATCCCATGACCTCAGCAAGAGTGTGTGTTTGGAGTCTTTTCGGTCTCTCGTATTTGAACGCATGCTCAGCGGCACCGCTTTCGGATGGCACGACCGTGACATCTGACATTCAGGCACTGAGCGCCCAGACGATCAGCGCACAGATGACATTGCCGTGGACGTTGGGCAATGCCGCGCTTCTAGTCGCGCAGAACAAAGTGCAACTGGATTCCGGCGTGAGCGTCGTTGGGGCAGTATGGAGCGCCGGCACGGTCTCCATGCAGCCCGACGTGAAAGCCCAGACCGTCACTTGCCGGCGGAGCCAGCCCCCAAATCAACTGCTCCGCAGGCACCTGGGATAACGACAGCAATCCAGCCACGACGTGCGTGCCCAAGACCAACTGTCTTGCGGGCGCCTTCGTGGCCAGTGAGGGGACGGCGACCACCGACCGGGTGTGCGCGTCCTGCACCAGCGGCATGTTCAGCACAGCACAGAACGCAGCTTCGTGCACGGCCTGGACTGTCTGCGTGCCGGGGACCTATGTGACCAACGTGCCCTCATCAACGACCGACCGGGTGTGCGCAGCGTGCGCGAGCGGCCAGTATTCGAGCGGCAACAATCAATCGAGCTGCTTGCCGGACGGGACTTGCGCGGCTGGCACCGTGCAAACGGCGGCGGGGACATCGACCTCGCCCTCTGTATGCACCGCCTGTAGTGCAGGCCACTACTGCGCGGGAGACACCTCGCCCGCGGTCGCGTGCCCAGCCGGGACATGGGACAACGACGGCGATCCTGCCACGCCCTGCGTGGCGCAGACCGTCTGCATGCCTGGTAGCTATGTGGCGACTCCAGGCACCGCGACCACCGACAGTCTCTGTGCCCCGTGCGCGAGTGGCCAGTACAGCACCGCTTCGAACGCGACGACCTGCGCCTCGTGGACTTCATGCACGCTGGGCAGCTTCGTGAGCAACACGCCTTCGAGCACCGTGGACCGCGTGTGCGTCGCCTGTGCCGACGGCGAGTATTCCAGCGGTGACAACCAGTCGAGCTGCTTGCCGGACGGCACCTGTGCGGCAGGCACGGTGCAAACGGCGGCTGGTACCGCTACATCGCCGACCATTTGCCAAGACTGCCTGCCGGGCCAGTACTGCTCCGGTAACACGGCACCAGCCGTCTCGTGCGCCGCGGGGACCTTCGACGATGACCTCAACTCTGCCACCCCGTGCGTAGCGATGACGGTCTGTGGTCCCGGCACCTTCATGGTGAACGACGGAACCCCGACGGCTGATCGCGTGTGTGCGTCGTGCCCGAGCCAATCGTTCAGCACCGGCGCCAACACTGCGAGCTGCACGACCTGGACCGAGTGCCCGGCGGGCAGCTACACCACCGTCACGCCTTCGCCAACCGCCGATCGCACATGCGCGTCGTGCGCGCCCGGCACGTTCACGGCAGCCAGCAACCTCACAGCGTGTGCGGGATGGACGGTCTGCGCGCCGGGATCGCACATCACCCAGGCCGGCACATCGATCGCCGACCAGACCTGCGAGTCCTGCTCTCCCGGCAGCTTCTCCTCGTCGCCCAACGCGCTCGGCTGCACGCCCGATGGTGCCTGTGCGCCAGGCACGTACGTCGGCGTCGCCCCAACTCCGGTGAGCGACGCGGTCTGCATCGCGTGTCCGGCTGGCAAGTTCAGCGCCGGCACCAACGCGCAGACATGCACGGATTGGACAACCTGCGCGCCGGGCAGCTCGGTCGTCTTGCCGCCGACGGCGTCTTCGGATCGCACCTGTGCGGTCTGCGCGCCAGGCACGGTCAGCGACACCACCGACGCGGCGGCATGTGCGGCATGTTCGACCGGCACGTTCGATCCGTCGCAGGGCGGAACGACGTGCCCCCCATGGACGACCTGTTCGGCTGGCAGCTACGTGGCAGCAGCCGGCAGTGCGACCAGCGATCAGACCTGCAGCGCATGTCCCGCCGGCACGTTCTCGACGTCGGACAACCAGACGGCATGCACGACGTGGTCGACCTGCGCGGCTCGCACCTACGTCAGCACGCCGGGCACCATCACGAGTGATCGCCAGTGCAGCCCGTGTCCCGCAGGAAAGACATCGACGACGACCAATGCGCCATCGTGTTGCACGGCGGGCACCCTTGCCACGCCGGTCATATATCCGACGACCGCGACTCCCACCTATGTCGTGCATGCGGACTTCAACGGCGATGGGCACGTCGATCTCGCGATCGCCGACGAAGGCACGAACCAGGTTGGCGTCTACTTGGGGCGTGGCGACGGAACCTTCGGTCCTGCGACCAACTATCCGACCGGTGCGGAGCCGAACTCGCTCAACGTTGGCGATCTCAATGGCGACGGCCTACCCGACTTGGTGACAGGGAACACGAACGCCGCCAGCGTGAGCGTACTGATCAACAACGGCAGCGGTTTCAATGCCGCCGTAGGTTATTCAGTCGGTAGTGAGCCGCGTGGCGTGGCGATCGCGGACTTCAATGGCGACGGTGCCGCCGACCTCGCGGTCGCGAACTCCGGAACCAATACAATCAGCGTGCTTCTCAACACCGGCGCGGGCCACCTCGGCGCTGTGACCAATTTCGTTGCCGCAGCCGGGAGCTTCTCCGTGGTGGCTCGCGATTTCGACGGTGACGGACACATGGATTTCGCGGCTGCTTCCAACTCCACCGTCACCCTGTGGTACGGCACAGGATCGGGGAGCTTCTCGCGCACCACGCAGCTCCTCATGCCAGTCGCCTATGTTACTGCACCGGACTCCTTTACGTCCTTCGACGTCGATGGCGACGGCCGTCCCGATCTGGTGAGCACCGAAGCCGTTCGCCTGAACACGGGGGCCGGCGGATTTGCAGACCCAATCACACTGCCGATCGTGTCCGAACCGATCTCTCTCACGACGGGTGATTTCAACGGCGACGGTCGGCCAGACTTCGCAATCAATTCGTACGAGACGTCGGTAACCCTTGTGTTCAATGGGAGCACATTCGTCAAAGGCGCCACGTACTCGCTGCCCGGGGCGAATTCGGCAACGGCCGCTGATTTCAACGGCGACGGTCTCGACGACCTCGCGGTGGTCAGTGATACCGGCGACCACCTAGCGGTCTTCCTCAATACCTGCAGGTAGGGGCCGTGGCTCATATAGACGCCTTCTGGGCGTGTCAGGTGCGATGGCAGGCTGAGGATCTGCGGCCTGGAAGTCCGGAGCATAGGCATCATGGAAGTATGGCGTCCACGAGGGAGATTGGATGATTGGAGAAACGAACGGGTTGCTGGTCATGGCCAGCTGCGGCCGAGCGGGCGAAGATAGCCTAGAACGGCACCTTTACCCTTCGTGTCCACAGCAGACACCCCCTCCAAGCTTCAGTCCCATGCGACACAGTCTTTCGGGCAAGTTCACGATCCTTCTCTCAGCTACTTTGCTTGCGGGCTTTGGTGTGGCGTGTAGCTCATCGAGCGGCACAGCACAAAAGGGGAATTCAGGCGGCGGCGGCAGGAAAGGCGGAGCACTCGCCAGCGGTGGAGTGAACGGCAGTGCCACGGGCGGCAGCAGTGGGGCGGGTGCAAGCAACTCAGGTGGAAACGCAACGGGCGGCAACGGCACGACGACCGGCAGCAGCGGGATAGGTGGCTACTCGTCGGGTGGTATGTCAAGTTGCACCGGCAGCGGCGGAGGCACCACGGCAACTTGCTCGGCCCCAGCCAGCGCTGTCGACGGCGTTTGCGGATTGTCGTACGGCGTGGCCGAATCGAGTGCGCCGACAAGTGGATTGTGCGCCGCGGGCAGGCCTTCCCAAGTGAGCGGCTCGGGTCCCTGGATCTGGACCTGCACCGGAGTCGAAGGAGGCGCGACTGCGAGTTGCTCGGCGTGTGTGGGACCGACTGTGATTACCGCATCCACGGCGGGAGCTTCCAGCTGGGCAGCCGCCAAAGCCAAGCAAGCGCCCGTCAATGAGCTTCCCGGGGAGTTCACAACGCCCTACGCGCAACCTCTGTCCACCCTGGCGTGGGAAGACGGCATTTACATCAGTCGCGACGGTCTGAGTCTTTACGCGACCTACATCCCGATGGATTTGCTCAAGGCCGTACTCGACAGCGTATCGCCTACCCTGTTTTACCTGTACCGACGGGGACCCACGCTGGCGGGACAGGTATTTCCGACCAACATCTCACCGCCCAATCCCTGGCTTCACGCCGACGTGGCCATCGCTCAGCGCAGTGCCACGAGCGTCCCGTTCACGAGTTGGTGCCTGTCCAACCTCCATATGGCGACAGGCTACGATCTGGGCGCATTTCAGGGAGACCTGAACACGGCACATACGGGGTATGACCGGGTGGTGTACACAGACGATTCTCTCGCTCCAGGCGGTCCAAAGATCGCCCTGCTGCAAAACGTCGGATTGAGCCCCAGCCCCACAGGCATGGCCCTGCCGTCGCCGCTCAACACCGCCGGGACAGAGTTTGACAATCCCCACATCGAGTTCGTGGGCGGCGTCCTGGTGTTGTTTTTCGACAGCCAGGACTTGCAAGGAGTGACGGGCGGCAAGCACGTGTTCTACTCGACCAGCGCCGACAATGGCGTGTCGTGGTCGTCCCCAACCGAAGCCACGACTGTCAACGACACAGCCATCACGAACCTCGGTGGGCCTGCCCAGCAGCCGCACCTATATAATGATGGCTCGGTTTGGTGGCTGTACTTCAGCGCTGCGAACCCAGCCGATTTCAAGCAAGCCATTTATCGGGCCCCGCAGGGCACGCCCGGCAATTGGAACAGTTGGGGCGCCCCGACTCTCGTTGTTTCGGCGGGCACGACGATGGGGGTTGGCGAGCCAACGGTCACGTCCCACGGAGACTTGTCCTTTGTGGTGATCCATCAAGACAGCTCAGGCACGGCTGTCGATACCTACGATGCAGATCCGTGGTACCTACCGCACCAGTAGAGGCAGCTCCACTTGCCCGCACTGTTCGCGGAGCATAGGAACAAGCGCCATTTTGCCTTGGCCGAATCGCATCCGCAGGATGTCAGGCCCAAGTAGAAATGTCCCCCCTGAGTCCCGATGGAAGATACCACCCCCGGGGCTCGAGACGACATGGGCCTGTTATCCGTCGGCCTTTGGGCGGCGGGTGCGGAGACGTGGGGAGGAGGGAGGGGGAGGTAACCGATACAAGCAGGTGTCGTGCGCGGGAAATGCTAGCAAGAGACATGGGTGCATGGAATAGTTGGCTTGGACAGCCATTGTTGTCAGGATTGTACGCATGACCAAACTCCCATCTTGCATCGCAACGTCTGTTTTCGTATCGCTCCTCGTGGCATGTGGGCCTAGCATCGATCCCGCGGCCAAGACGGACATCGATCAGCGTATTGCCCGGCTCTCCCCTGGCGGGCAATCTTTCTCCGCGCCGGTGGCTTTCGCCCCGCGGCCTCTCACCGTTGGCCAGTGGACACAGCACAAGATGGTGAACGACAAAGGTGAGCCGTCTTTCATGACGTACAAGATCGTCGGCGAGGAGAATGGCGCCTACTGGATCGAGGTCCTGCACGAAAATTACACCGGCAAGACCATTACCAAGATGCTCCTTTTCCTGGGCGACCGCACGAATCCAGCAACGATGGAAGTTCGTGCGCTCAAGACGAGAGACAAGAATGGACACGTTAGCGAGTTGATGGGCCCGATGCTCCAGCTGATGAAATCCGTGTGGCAGGGATCCGTGAATATGCTGGCAGTGGCCTGGCAGGGGCTGCCTCAGGAGGATTCGGAGGTCGTTGCAGGCCGCTTTTCTGGCTGCTTCAAGGCACGCACCGATGCCAGCTATGGTCCGTGGCACGCCGCTTCGATGTCGTGGTCCCATCCGGCAGTGCCTATCTCGGGCCTGGTGCGCAGCCAAGGCATCGACCATCCCACAACGATGGAGCTCGTCGCCTTCGGCGACACCGGTGCTACTAGCGAGCTCCCATAGTCAGGATCGACTTGCAACCGGAGGATAGGCATCAAGCGCCATTTTGCCTTCACCGAATCGAATCTGCAAAAACGTCGACAACAGAGATTCTGTAGACCACACCCACCTACGCGCCCAAACTATCCCTATACCCAGGCATCACTGACGACCGACACATTCGCATCGCCACCGAAGGCGTTTTCTTGGGCTCGGTGCTGATGCAGCGACACCTTCGCTAGCCTCAAGAAGACCTGCCGCAAGCTCGGCGTGTCGTTCTGGAATTTTCTAACCGACCGCATTGGAGGCCAATGCCTCGTCCCCGCCCTGCCGGCGCTCATTGAAGCGCGATCTCTCTCACCGTGAGTCCCTGGCGCTGGCCATCGCCGCGCCACCACTTTTTGAGAAGCTACGCTCAGTTGTTGAAGAGGGACTCGCGACTAAGTTTCTGCCCGAGGGCGAGCGCGTGGCCAAATGCTGGGATCAGTAGAATCCGAGATTGGAGATGGTGATGTCCACCAGATGGGTGGCGCCACGATCATTGAACCAGTCAAAGGCGAAGTAGAAACTCGTGATGCCCGGTCCAGGAATGGACCCGCATAGCCTGTCGTTCTTGAAGCAGGCCCAAGGTATCCTAACAGTCTGCGTTCCGGCGGTGAGAACAGCCTGATAGTCAGCGGTATTGCCGTTGGCCAAAGTAATACCTATGTCCAAATGATTGCCGGCAGGGAGTGTCGCTATATTTGCGTCCAGCGTCAGGCCGGCTAGCCCTGCTCCATCGATCATTTCGCATCCGGGACCAGTATCGGGGTACGTTGTGTCCAAAAAGGCTCCCCATCCGCCATTGCCATCCACGGTTTCTAGTCCGCCACTGCCCAAATACGAGCCCGTGATGTGTATTGAGTTTGTGGCGCAGGTCATCGTCAGATTGCAGTCGCCAGCGGTGGGACTGTTGCACCACGGTTGATAGAAGTATCCGGATGAGTTGTTGTCGTTTGCCCAGAAACCAATCGTGCAACTGGCATCGATGGCAAGTATCGGCGGATTCGGCTTGCAAGCGTTTCCCGTAACTACGCCACTGGTCAAGCTGCAGTCGGGATACCGGGTGGCAGTGCATGCGGTGCTCGACCCACCTGCGCTGTTCGATCCACCCGTTGCCGTGCTCGTACTTCCCCCGGTATTGGCGTTGTCGGTGCCGCCTGTGCTCCCACCTGCCCCACCGACCGTTCCGCGCGCGTCTGCGTCGCATCTGGGACAGGGGGCGTCGGGCGCGGCATCTGGTGTGCCAACAGGCTGAGTTCCAGCGGAGGTAGCCGAGGCGGTGTTTCCTCCCGTGCTGGGGGGGGCGGGCGCGGAGGCATTGCCGCCAGAGCCCGCGGAACCGCCGGTGCCGACAGGATGCGCGTTCCCGCCACTTGCGCCAGCGTCACGAACAGACGACACGCGGAGTCCGCTGGAATTGCACGAACCAATCGCGAATGCGCACGAGAGGGCGATGCCAGCACTACTGATTGAAGTTCTTGAACTGTTGCGCAGAACGTTCGCCATCGACGTCAAGTGTGAAAGATGTCGAGCACGAGCTTTATCACGCCGGGATTCTCGCCGTCCACCAACTCGAAGGCTGTCGCGGCGTTCTGGATGGGCATGTCGTGCGTGATGAGCCGCTCGGGGTGAAGTGTGCCTCTGCGGCAAGGATGCTCGACTTGAGTGCGGTGGGCATTTGGCGTGAACCCCCGGCAAACCTTCTCGAACGCTCCCGGGCACCATCGCGGTGTCCAAGCGAGTCGACGAGAAGCCCGATGAAAACTCGCCCACGCAGCTCGAGTTGATTTCTGCTTGGCCCTACATCCGTGATCTGTTAACGGCGCGGGGCAGAGCCCCGCGTTGGTTGCGGCCGAAGGCTGCGCTAGTCCGAACAAGCGCCATTTTGCCTTCACCGAATCGAATCTGCAGAAACGCCGACAACAGAGATTCCGCAAACTACACCCACCTACACGCCCAAACTATCCCTATACCCGCACGAGGCTTGTTGATATGCCCGGACGGCTGAGGCTGAGGCTGAGGCTGGGCCTATAACCGCCTGTGACCCCGCTGTGATAACTTCGTGGTGCCCATTTCCTACGACAACAAAAGCAGATTTGGAGGATTGCAATGTCCGCATCGTGGCCACGCTTTCTTGGCTTGATGGTCTTTTCGTCTTGGCTCGCGGCCGGGTGCACTTCGCCGATGAAGATCGACGCGGGCGGCACCTGCATCCTCAACAGCGACTGCAACCAGGGTTTGGTATGTACCTGGGGCAAGTGCCACGTCGTCTGCAACGCCTCGGCGGATTGTCCTTCGGGGGGAAGTTGCGTCACATCCAGCGACCAATCGAACGTCTGTCAGCTTTCAGGCGAGACCTATTGTATCTACAATCACGACTGCCCGGCAGGGCTCATATGCGGCGTAGATCAAAAGTGCCGCAAGCAGTGTCAGGTTGATGTCGACTGCCCCTATGGCGAAGTTTGCACGAGCGAGCAGATCTGCGTCGATCTGAACAACAACCCTGTTGTGCCCGACGGTGGCGTCAGTGGTACGGGTGGCGCTTCGGGCACGGGCGGCACCGGCGGGTCAGCCAGTCCCACGCCTGATGCTTCATCAGATCTTCTCGCGGACGCCCCAGGTGGCGGCGGGGGCACAGCCGCGACTGGCGGGACGACTGCAACCGGGGGCACTAGCACTGACGCCCAGAACCCTGACGCTCGGAACACCGACGTGTCAAACCCCGACGTGCCGGTCGCGAACATCGACGCGGGGCCCGCACCTGTTATCGTGATAAGCCTTGGATTGGCCGCCCCGTTTGCGATTGCGGCGACAGCCGGAGTTACCAACACCATTACTGCGCCAATCACCCATATCAACGGGAACGTGGTCCTAGATCCCAATCCCACGTGCAACGCCGTAGCCGTCGATAATGCCGGGGGATTTGGCCTTTGCGGAGGCATGCCTCCGACAATCAGCGGAACGGTCATCACCAGTTCATATCCCGACACGACCACTGCAACCGCTGTCAAGGCCGCCTTGAATGCGGCCTTTCTCAGCATTACTCCCTTGGCCGGTCCCCCAGCCGTCGGCACACTGGGAGGGGGCACCCCTATCGCAGCTCCCACTACTATGGGAAATGTGGCTGGGAGCCCGCTCGTGCTCGGCGACAACTGGTTCACTCCTGGCGTCTATACATCCACCACGTCGATCCTGATCACTGGGGATGTCACGCTGGACGGCCAGGGCGACCCGAATGCGGTCTTCATCTTCCAGTCGGCGAGTTCACTGACTACCGCAGACGGCGCTTCAAGTCCCGGAGCCCACACCCGCATTCTCCTCACCCACGGCGCAAAGGCTTCCAACGTCTGGTGGCAGGTCGCAGGCTCAGCGACTATTGGACTGTACTCTGAATTTCAGGGCAACATACTGGCAGCCTTCGATGTCACGATGAAGACTGGCGCAGCCGCGTGTGGCCGCTCGATGGCAGGCGCGTGGGTGGGTGGCTCTGGTGCGTTCATATTCGACTCGAACGTTGTCTCGGTGCCTGGTAATGGTTGCCCGTTGTGATGATAGATAGCGCCACGCCTACGTTGGTTAGCCGCAAGGGTGGTGCCAGACACTTGCTGAGCACCGCGGTCATCAGGCAGAACCTGGATCCGGCGCACCCGGACGCAGTTCTCTCATTCAAGAGCCTGCTCGACAGTTGATGACCGGCGCCGGTCGCATATCCCGCAGGTTGCCCTCGTCGTGCCGCTGGGTCTGGGCACTCGCGTTGCTACTCTCCGCGTGTGGCACGACGGCTGGATCCCAATCCCATGATCTGCCGAGGTCGTCTTGCACCGCAACTGCTGCTCGTTGCGGTGATCACCCTTGTGCCTCTTCACAAAGACCCGAAACGTCCGAACGGTTCGGTGAAAGGCAATCCCAGTCCCGCCTACACGATTCGAATTCCAGAGCGCATCCCGAGAAGTGTCATGCCGTAGCAGCGGCGGCAGAGGTCTTCCGTGCCCGACTTGGCCTGGCGTGGGGCCGATTTGGCACGAAGGCCAGAGCCAACCCAAGGGACTTCAGGATCCCCATCACCGTGGCCAACGTAGGATTCGGCGCGTCGGTTGTGAGCAAGCGCCGCATGGCGGCCGGTTGCGTGCCCGTGAGCTGCGCCAGCCTCGCCTTCGACACCCCGGCCGTGGCCCGCGCTTCCTCAAGCGAACGCATGAAGGCATCAACCGAGTCGATCCCGGCACGGGCTTCGTTGTAGGCTGCGGCGAATTCGCGGTCCTTCATCCTCCCCGCGACGTAGCGGTCGAACCCGGTCTTGGCGGCCTTGCTCTTCATAGGATCAGTGTAACATATGGGTTACGCACATTCCAGGGAGGTTGGTGCTCAAGAACTGCTTCTGAGCGCCTCTTCCAGCTTGTCGAGGTGTTTCCTGAACACGCGGCGATGGGAATTCGCTTTGCCGTCCCGGTAGCGCAAGAAGTCGTGGGTTTCCGGGGGCAACTCTGGGGGCAACTCTTGCCGCCCGCCTTCTCTGTGCTGGAGGCAGACATCGAGTCCTTCTTCGACAGCATCGACCGCAAGACCGCCAGATTCTAGCTACGGGATCTTGATGGGCGGTGGCGGCGGTGGTGGCGGCGGCGGTGGTGGCGGTGGCGGCGGCGCCCCGCCGGCGGTTGGTGGTTGGGCCGGGGCAGAACTGCCGCCGACTGGTGGTGGCGCGGGAATGCCACTGTCGGGTATCAGGCATGAACTCAGGTCGAGGATCATGAACTCCAGGGCCTTCTCCGGTGCGGACAGGTCGCGGGTGATGACACAGTTGCTGGGAAAGGTGCCCTTGGCATCGGGGTTCGAGATCACGGCGGTCGCCACATGCAGGCCGGTGAACACGAAGCGACCGCACTGAGCCGTGGCTGGCTGGCCCACCGGGGCATTGAAGGTGAAGTAGTGAACATAGGATGAAGGCGCGGTCTGGTAGATCCACTGTTGCGAGATCCCCGGCAAGGTGGTAAGCGCGGTCGACTTCACGTCGCTGCCGAGCAGGATCGAACCTGGGGTAGTAGATGCATTGACCGAGACCAGCCACTGGGCAAAAGCCTGGCCCTTGGCGAAGGAGGTATCGACCGAGGCGGTGATGCTGTTGCCGAGAGAGCTGCTTCCGCCCGTGTCCCAGGTTGCCACCTCACCGAAGGGGGCGTGTCCGTCGGGCGCGATCGAGGCAGGGTTTGAGGCGCTGCCGGCCGGATACTTCGTGGTGTCCTTGCGCGGCGGGTAGGAACGCAGCCAACCCCAGTGGTAGTGCTCGGCGAAGGTACGGCCGCCACTGTTCACGTACTGGACCATGTTCAGCTTCATCGCGTCGGTGAGGATGTTGCCACTGCCATTCGGCGGAAAGTAGCCGTTGGCATCAGGAGGCAACCCAACCTTGTCTCCCTCATAGCGCTCATTGCTTCCGCCACAGGCCATGAGGATGACGTCGTATTTCATCATGGTATTGATGTCGCTCCACAGGACGTTGGCCGACGGCCAGAGTGCCCCGCCATTGAACCCGCTGTCATAGCCAGCAGTCGCACTCACCGAGTAGTTGTCCTCGTAGATGTTGATAGAACCAGCTCCGTTGGGGTTGGTGAATTCCGCGGTATCAATGCCCATGCGGGTAAAGATACATTGCAGCCGGTCGGCATCGCCGGCAGTTATGGCCATCTTCGGGATACTGCCTTCGTTCTTGTTGCGCGGCAGACGCAGGCGGCGGTCCTGGCCAGTCGACGCGTCCGCAATGGCATTGGTAGTACATTGGCTGACTTCCGACGCCTTGATGGTGACCTGGCGACGCCACTTGCCCACCTGCATGACCAGCGGAAAGTCCACGCCCACTGGAACATTGTCCAACTTGAAGTTGCCACTCGAATCCGTGAGTGCAGTGGTAATGGGCTTGCCCGACACTGACGCCGAGCAGGTGTCGCAGGAAGCGCCGGTCGAGATAGTGGCCAGCGGCCCATCCGGAACGTAGACGATCACGTTGTAGAGCGGGACCTTGCCCGCCGGATCGTAGACAGTTCCGGTAATGCTGGTAGTGCCGGTGGTGCACCGGACCTGCGCGGCACACATCGAGCCGCAACTCAAGACAGGACAGACGCTGTTGGAGCAGATCCCGCTGCCCGGGCAGTCGCCGCAGTGGAGCGTTCCCCCACATCCATCGCCGATGTCGCCGCAGTACTGGCCGCCCCCCGCTGCCGTGCACGCGTTGCGAACACAACTGGGCCCGCCGGTGCACAGACCTTTGCTGCTGTCGCACACCCAGCCGGCCTGGAAAGTCGAACAGGTATCCCCGCAGTCGACAATTCCGCCGCAGCCATCACCGATCTTGCCGCAGTACCTCGCATTCGGGCTTCCATCGCAGACGAGTTTTTGGCAGCCCGCCCCGCCTACGCAGGAACTGGTAGTGGTGTTGCACAACCAGCCCGGCTTGAGGCTGGCGCACTGGTCGCCGCAGTCGATTCCGCGTCCACAACCATCACCCACTTTTCCGCAATAGCGCGCCCCGACCACCGGATCGCAGGTGGTGGGTGTGCAGACATCGGAGCCGCCCACGCAGAAATTGCTCTCACACAGCCAGCCCGGTTTGAGGCTGGCGCAGTTGTCGCCGCAGGGGAGCTTGTGACCACAGCCATCCGAGATGTCGCTACAGTAGGAGCCGCTGGCGGAGCCAGCAGTGTAGGCGCACTGGAAGGAGGGCTTGCAGTTCGCACCGCCGACGCAGGTGTGAGTGGTGGTGTCGCAGACCCAATCGACGGGGCAGTTGCTGCCGCAGTCGATCTGGCCGTTACAGCCATCACCGATCAGGCCGCAATAGGAGCCACATGCACTGGCCGCGGTGGTTGCCACGCAGGCGTCAACTATCCCTGCGTCAGGGAGGACGAGTAGCCGGCCTCCCGTGCCTGCGCTGGTCCCTCCGTCATTGCCGCCAAGATTCCCGCCGTCAAAGGTCCCTCCGCAGCCACCGCTGCCGCTTGCCGAGACATTTGCCGAACTGCAGGCTCCCGCACCCAGCAAAGCTGATAGGGAAAGCAGACAGGCAGGCAGGGTAGAAACTGGCAGGACAAATTGCATTTTCCCCTCCAAGGCGAGACCGGAGTTGCTTCTGGTCGACTTGTAGGTGCCCGATGTGGTCACGATTCTTCGCAACTTCCGAGCCGCCCATAGGTTACCCGAGATTGGGGAGACAGCGCAGCGCTTCGCCGAAGCCAGCAACGCGCTGCTCAGAAACAGTGTGCCGCTGCAGCAGCTCGGCCTGAGACCACCGATCCTGCGGTGGCCGCGCGCGAGGCGGTCGCGAATGCCTGAGGGGCTATGGGCGCCCCTGGTACGATGCCGTAATGATCTTGTCGGTCTCGCCAATGACCTGGTTGAGCTCTGCAGGGCTGACCCTGAAAGGAGCCGTGGTAAACTCGGCGCGTTGATAGCTCTTGGTGAACCTCTCATAGAAGCGCGGATCCTGCTGCGGCAAAACCATCGGTTTGTGCGCGATACCATTGTCGTCGAGATAGCTAAGGAACAACCTTCCGAATATTCCATCGCCGCGTTTACTGGTGAAAACGATCCATCTGCTGTTGCTTGACCAGGCATGATACGAGTCGGAATGGTCGCTGTTGATCGCTAGCTTCCGGAAGCTCTTCTTCTCAAGCTCCATCAAGTACAAATCGGTACCTTGCCGGACGATCGAAAACGATCCACGGTCGGTCATGCAGAAGAGCAGAAATTTGCCGTCCGGTGACGGCGCCGGAAAGGTGGACCCGAGGCCCGTCTTCTCTGCCGAGACAAGCGTCTCCACCTCTCCCCATGTATCGTGGTCCGCGTCGTAGCCGATGCGCTGGAGATCGTATTGTACTTTT
>Ga0265316_10003013_pt1 | contig 17219 bp, 7 predicted proteins | sample 4522metaG_FD_202092 | JGI IMG/M metagenome (GOLD analysis project Ga0265316, IMG submission 202092) | Rhizosphere microbial communities from Carex aquatilis grown in University of Washington, Seatle, WA, United States - 4-5-22 metaG | ecosystem: Host-associated > Plants > Roots > Rhizosphere >...
GGGCTGAGTGCACGGCGGGATCAACGACCATTCGGAAGGGCGGGCTGGAAAACCGCGCTGCAAGGTTCTCCAGCCCACGCACGAAGACGCCTCCTGACGGCGACGGACAATCTACTTGCTACGCGCTGCTCCTTCGATCTCCGGCTTCGAAAAGCGCGCTTCGTCCAGCTTGGGATTCACCACCACCTTCTCCACCACGATCTTTTCCACCGGAACCGGCGGATCCTTCAGACCCATCGCCGTTCGGCCCACCGGCAGCACCTTCGTTTCCAGAACAAACGGAACCTGGAGGCCGCTTACCGGCCGGTAGTCGCGGAAGTAGACTTCCACGGGATGGTACGCCCCGTCCAGCCGCCGCGGCTGCCCTTCGATCTTCGCCTCCAGGAAGGTCTGCGCATCAATCCAAACATGGACCGCTTCCCCATTCTTCATCGTCAGGGTCAGCTTATACGTGTCGCGGTCCTCCACCTTCTCCATGCCGGCCAGTTCGACCTTGGTGCCCTTGGCTGCGTAATCCACCAGGGGGCCATCCAAATCCGCCTGCATGGAGGCCACCTTCATCTCGTCCGCCGTATAAGCCTCCACCTCACGCCGATTCAGAAACGGCCTCAGCTTCCAGCCCTGGGAGCCATCGAACACCTGCACCGCCGTCTGCCCGTTGAACTGCAGCTCAAACCGCATCTTGCGGGGGCGCTTCAGTTCCATTACGAAGGGCAGTTGAACCTCCTCGGCCGGGCGAGAGGAAAACGCCGGTTGGCTGGGCCGGCTGGCCCTGCGTTCGGCGCCTGGCACGGGGAGAGCTGCCCGTTGGTTCCCGCCGGCGCCCAGTTTTCCCTCCAACGACATCGTCTGGACCGCCCGCCACGCCTGCAGGCCACCTCGGGCCGTGACGTTCTTGCTCACGATATCGGCGGCGGAGAGGTTGGCTGCCGCCGACGGCGAAACATCCGCTGCCGCGGCAAACGAAACGGCAACCGCCAGGGAAGCGCAAGCTATCGGCGACTTTCGAAACATGCTTGTCCTCGTTGAGTGATTTCAAACGATCGGGTATGGCCGGAGCTATTCCACCACGAGTCCCTCGGCTCGAAATTGCCCGATCACCACCGTGACGCGGTCCCCGCGTTTCACCAGCCTGCCCTTGTTAGAAAAAGCCATCCAGTAAGACTTGCCCGCAATGGCTGTGGAACTCTGCCGCAGCTTCCCGATCTTCTCCAACTCCGGGACCACCAGCTTGACCCCGGCCCGCGGGTCGATCAAGGAAGGCTCGGCTTTCTTATCGTTAAGCGCCTGGGCTCTGTCGGCGTCCAGCACGCGGTAGGCAAATCGAATGATCTCTCCCTGCTCCGTCGACTTCACGCTGAGCGAGTCGACTCCCCAGATCTGCCCGTAATAGATGACGGCTCGTTTCGAAAACCGATTCGGCTGATACGGCCATGGGGCCCTGGCCCCCGCCGGCTTCGGCGCCGGCGTGGGAGACTGCGCCCCTGCCGGTACAACAGAAATGCCGCTGGCGAGAATCCCCGCCAGCAGCATCGCTTTGCTACTCGATATTGCGTTGCGGTCAAACATCGCATGCCCTGTTGCAGAAATCACCAAGTTTTGGGGGTCGGCCGCTGGCGCCAACCCCCAATCCTCGTTAAGCATGCTGCTCGCCGGCGGCCGGCCAGCAGCATCCCCTGCGCTAGTTACCCGCCAGGCCCACTAGCTGCGGGCTGCCAACAGCGTTATCGGTTACGGTCAGCGTTCCAGCTCTGATCGTTGTGTTGTTCGGAGTGAACGTCACCGTGATGGTGCACGCGCTGCCCACCGCCAACGTCGTGCAGGTGTCGGTACCCTCGGCAAACCGCGGGCCTCCGCCAAGCAGGTTCGCGACGGCGGCCGCCGTGAACGTGGTGGAGGCACTGCCCGTGTTGGTCAGGGTCACCACGGCGGTGGTCGTCGAATTCGTCGTCTGGGTTCCGAAGTTCACTGTCGGGATTCCCAGAAGGGAGATCAACGTCACACCTGGGCTCGTACCGGCGCCCAGGCTGAACGCAATCACGCCCTGGAGTGTTCCAGTACCCGAGAGCGCGACCGGCGAGCCGGTGACGGCAACATTCGCCGTGATGGTCAACGTGCCGTTCACCAAACCCGCTGCGGTCGGTGTGAACACCACGTTGATGGTGCAGGTCGCCCCGGCCGTCAGGCCGGCAGCCAGGTTGCAGGTGCCGCCTGGCACTCCGGCCGGCCGGGAGAAGCCCGCCGTGAAGGCAAGAGTGATACCGGTCAGGGTGGCGTTGCCGGTGTTGTGCAGTGTCAGAGTCCGGGCCGCACTGGTCGTACCGACCACCACGTTCCCGAACGCCAACGGCCCACCGGTGACGCTCGCGATCGCCGCCGGCGGTCCCGCCTGCCACTCGACCGCGCCGGCGTCCACCGCGTTGTTGGTCTTCCTGGCAGCGCCGAAGAAGTCCAGGCTCGGCGCCTCGGCGTAGTTGACCGTAGCGGTGCTCGGAATGTAGTTGATCACCGGCGAAAGTGCCGCCGGCCCGTAGTTGCCCAGAATGGCCCCAGTCACTGCGTTCGTTTGGGCCAGCGGACCCCAACTGATGTTGATCCAGTTGTTGCCCTCATCCACGGTCGCGGCCGGCGTCAGGTTGAAGACCGGGTTGGGCACGGTCGCGTCCGAGATACCCGGAGGCACCTGGTAGCCCATCGACCCAAGTTCCGGCGGGACCCGCGAGCCGTTGCAGTATTGGCTGACAACGGTCGGGTTGGAGCCGGTGTTGTGTAGGGCGGCGGTGGAGTAGTCCGCCACGTCCGTGATTACCGAGTACGACGGGGCGAGCGGCGTGGCGGTCCCGCTCCCGGCGTGGTTGGCCGGTCCCGTGTCGCCGCGGACGCCGATGTCCCAATAGTTCGGAGCGGCGTTCGGAGTGGTGCAGGCTCCGGTGCCTCCGCTGATGATCACGCCATTGCCGTTGGCCGTCGTCGCGTCCGTCTGCGGCTGGCTCGGTGCTGGCGTCGAGGTGAACCCGTTATAGAGCGTCACCACGTTCTGCTGGTTCAGGACCCCCGAACCGAGGCCGCCCACGCCGATGTAGAACGCCCGGTTCTGCCAGAACACGTCGTTGGCCAGAAGCGGGTACGAGAACCGCCTGCAGGCCCCGTTCGTCAGTCCGCCGGTGCCCGTCCCGCCCGCTCCGTGGCCCGTTGGGCAGGTGATCGATGTGGGCAAATTCGCGACCAGAACCGCGCTGTTCTGGATGGCCACCAGCCCGGCCGGCTGGGGCGTCGAGGTGGTGACGCAGGGGCTGTTGGTTCCCGTGCAGCCTGGTCCCGAACTGCTGGCCAAGGGAGCGCCGAGAGTATTGAAGAGCACTCCCGACGACGCGGTGGTGTCGTTGGAAGCGATCGTGTTGTTGATGATGCTGACATCCAGCGCGTCCTGTAGCGAAACGCCAGCGCCATCCCAGCCTGCAACGTTGTTGACGATGATATTGTTGGTCACGGTCGGGGCGTACCATCGCGTCGGAGCCGTGGGGAACGTAACAACGTCCGTGCCATTGATGTTCTGGAGGCGCAGGCCGCCGCCGCTGCCGCTTTCCGCGGCGTTACCTTGAATCAGGTTGGCGTTGACTACCAGATTCGGACCCGCGCCGTCGCTCGGCGCAACAGCGCCAGGGGCCGACAGGCAATCCGTGTCGATCGTGCCGCCGCAGGGAGGATCGACATCGGGCGCGCCCATAATCACGATGCCGCCGCCGTTGGCTGCAATCGTCGGGTTGGTGCTCTGATTGAACAGGATCGAGTTGTGCTCGATGTCACCGTTGTAGCTGAAGCCAAGGTGGCCCAGGCCGCCTCCGTCGCCGGTGCTCAGGTTCCCGCACAGCCAGTTGTAGTTGAACTTGTAGAAGTCGGCACCCGTACAGAAGCTGACTCCGCCTGCCCCAGCCGGCGTGGCCGAGAACAACTCGTCGCCAGTGGACGAGTTCGACGTGATCGAGTTGTGATGCACGTTCACGTTTTCGTCGAAGCAATACGGCAACTGAGCGTTCGTGGCGCTCACGTAAGCGGTCGTCTGGCAGGAGCCGGGATCCGCGTTTGCGGTGCCGCCCTGGACGTACGCCGGAGGGAATTCACCCTGTCCGACGTTGAGGCCTCCCGAGAGCGTTCCCGAATTGTTGTAGATCCGGTTGTTGGCGATCTGCAGGTTGTGCCCCCAGGCGTGCACGAAGACGGCGCCACCACCCTGGGAACTGTCGGTGATACCCAGACCGTCGATACTCGACGGGTTGCACCAGAAGTTGCTCGGGAACGGATTCTTGGCGGTGGCGGTGTTCGGCCCACAACCGCGGCTGGTGCTGGTGGTGTTGTTGAGCAGCAGGGTGCCGACCGGGAAGATGTCTGATGCGAACGGACTCGATCCCCTCGGGAACACCACTCCCTTCGACAGCACCGTAATCGCCGCTCCTTCCAGCGCGCCCATCAGAGTCGGCTCCTGCAGCAGTTCGGCCAGGTTGCCGCTGAGCGTGGCGTCCCAACCGACAGTCGCCTCAAGCGGCAAACGATCGATTTGCGGATTGGTGGCAGTCGGGGCGAAGCCAAACCAGGCAGCCCCGCAAGCCGGGTTGTATCCGGTCGTCGTACCATTGGGCGCCAGCCCAAACAGGCAAACGACCTGCGTGCGCCAGGCGTCCAACTTGCCGGCCGGATGGGTATTCGCGTTGATGATGCTGGAGGCAGCTCCGACGCCCTGCAGCCGGACCGGCTTCCACATCAGCAGCAGTTCCTGATGAACGCTCTGGGAGTGGGCCACACCGGCGGTAGCGCCGACGGGAGTGCACGCAACCTGCGCAGTAGTCGAGGTGCAGGTCGGGTCGATGATGATCAGGTCGCCGGGCTTGGCCGCGTCGATAGCGGCCTGGATCGGGTTTCCGGCCAGGACGTGCGTCGGAGCCTTGCCGCCGATCGTGACGGTGACGGCGTCGATCGACTGTTTGCCGTTGGCTGCCGTGATGACAAGCTCACCGCACTGCGCGGTAGAGCCGCCATACTGCAACTGTTGCTGAACGGCGCAGTTCGGCACGCCGCCCGGCACAGTGCCCGTGATGGTCGTGTCGCTCCAGGTCACAGCGGTCAGCGGCCGAGCAACGTTATCGCTGCCGACAAGGGCTACGGTACCCGTCGCAGTACCAAACCCGTAATGACGGGTGATGGTCTTCGCGTTGTACGGAGCGGTCGTAACCGAGGGCCCGGAGTACGCGTTGTTGGGAACGGCCTGGTCGCCCAGCGCAGTGATCGTGAGAGTCTTGCCGGCCGCGCTCACCCAAGGACCGACTCCATCGCCATCCACTTCCTTGATCGCCGGCGTCGCATCCGGATAGCTGCAATCCGGATTGTTGTACCCTGCGCCCGCGAAGGCGGACGTGGGCACGACGGGCGTGTCCATGTACTGGGTCTGCCCCGGCATGAACGGAATCTCGTAGCAGAACTGGCTGTACTGCGGGTTGAACAGCGGATCCGGAGTCGGGCCGGTCCCCGGATCGTTCATGCAGGTGACCATCATGGTCGGAGCGTAGCCAGTGGGGTTGGGCGGGTTGACTTCCCAGGTCGAGTAAGTCAAGCCGTTGTAGGTTCCCCACTGATCTGCGTAAACGCGGGAGATTTCGGTCCCGGTCCAATCCTTGATGGCGACCGGCAGGTTAGCCGGCGAGAACTTCTCGCCGAATTGCGGCGAGAACGGATCGAATTCCGAGGTGAAGTCGTCCGTGATCACGCCCGTGAAGTGAGCCGCGGCGTGGGTCGAGGTGAAGATGTAGAACTTCGCCAGCGCCGACGTCTGGTCGTCCAGAGTGACTTCTTTGCGGTCGCACAGATTGCGGGTAGCCCCGGCAAACGGCGCAACCTCGGCCGACTTCGGGAACAGGCTGATGTAGTCGGGAACGATACGCGACTGGCCCACGCACGGCCAGTAGGACTCGATTTCGCCAGTGTCACCCTCGTGGCTTGGCAGATTCCCTATCCTTCCCAGCCGTTGCGTCGAATTCTGGGCGTTGTTGGCATTGTAGAGGGTGCCGACCTGCGCCTGGTCGGGCAAAATGAACACGTTCCCCAGGCCGCCGAACTCCTGAGTAACCGGCGCGATGTAATTGTCGCCGATCAGAATGTTCTTGTCCTCTTCCTTCACCAGTTCATAGCCTGGGGGCACAACCACTTCCACCACGTACTTTCCTTTGGGCAGCATCTGGGTGCCGTCGCCGGTTGGGTTCGCGCCGCAAATCGTGCAGTTCGTCCCCGTAGGCAGTCCCGTCGTGGTGCTCCTGGCGGTAACGCTGGGGAACTGGTACATGCCGTCGTAAGGCGCCGGCTGGATCTGATTCCAGTTGTGCATGCCGTCGTAGCACTTGAACTGGGAGTTGTTCGGGATGGTCCCAGCCGGAGTGCCCCCGTTGTTGTATACGTCGAGCCACATCGGCTGGTTATACAGGGTGAAGAAGAAGGGGTCGCCGGCCGTTGTCGTGGTCGGGGCAGGCAACTGGCCCGGGCAGTTCATATTCGGAACGCCATCGGACCGGAAGCCCTGCGCCCAATCGTCCCAACTGCTGGTCTTGGTCGTGTCTACCAACGTGAGGGTCTGGCTTATACCATCCTGCGCCGTGCCCTCCTGGTAAAGGTTGATGGTCACACCCGGAACCAATGGCTCCCAACTGGTCTGCAGGAGCAACTGCGGGTCGTCAAACGGACGGGTCGAGGCATAAATGACGTGGCCGCGGATTCCGCCGTTCTCGCCGGCAGCGAAGGGCTTCTTGCCGAACTCGATGAACGAATTCTGTCCCGAGAAGCCTTGCCAGGCCTCGGTCTGAACCCAGGCCGGGTCGACGCGGCCGGTAGAGCCGCCTGCGTTGTCGCCCGTCGGACAGTCCGCCGAGGCGCAGTACCTGGCTCCGGGAACTCTCAGGTTGGAGGGCATCGAAACCAGTTCATGAGTGTTCGCCATATGGTCGGCGATGTTGGAGCTTCCACAAGCTGCCGTCGCAGAGGTGCACGTTCCGTCCGCAGGGCCGCCCGCGTCGTAGACCACATGGGTACCGGTATTCTTGAAACGGGTGGTGTCCGTTTCAACTACGTACCAACTGAACAGCGGGAACACCTCGTTGAACCCGGCGTTACCGCTCAGGTCGGTGTTGTTGAAGTTGGAGAAGCTGCCATCGCGGAACCGGATGTTCGTCGGCACCAGCGTGAGCCCGGCCTCGTTGCTATCCCGAACACCGTTGCCGTTCGCGTCGAAGAAGGTCGAGGTGTAGATGTTCGCCTGCCACTGGTTCATGGCGATGTCGCCCAGATTGGTGGTGCCGCCGGCCAGCCGGACGGGCGTGGAAAGGCCGTCCACCAGCATGTCGTTCCACTGGTCGAAGACGGTGATCCTCCAATCGCCATTGGGAAGACCGGAAAGGGTGAAGGTTCCATCGGCGTTGCACTTCGTGAAAGCGAAATCCTCGCCGTCCGGGTCGCCGAAGCTCACGTAGCACTGGGTGAAGGAAAAACTGGAGTTGTCGCCGCTGCTGTAGAGTCTCTCATCCGGCGTGCGGCTCATGCGCTCCGTTGTGACCAGGCCCGTTACGGTATTGGTGCAGCCGGTTCCCGTCACGTTCGGGTCGGTGCCGTTGCAGACTGCCGCCTTGCGGCCGTTGATGATGGCCGGGTTGGCGAATCCAATGGACACGTGGTATCCCGCCGGCCCGAACTCCTGGAAGAAGCTCGGCTCGCCGATCCGCAGGAACGAATCGTGGGCCTTCTGGCCGTCCAGAGTGTTCGTCTGGAGCCACTCTTCTCCTCTGCCAATCCGGTCGGCCCCTGGCGTGGCTACCACGCCGTACCTTCCCGGCATCAGGTTGGCAACCACGGCCTGGCCCGCCAGCGGGGACAGCGTTGCGTTGTCCGATTCGTACTTCGGGCAGGTAACGATCGTTCCGGTGATGCCGGTCTGAGTCGGATCGTTCACACCAATCCGCGAGATCTTCGAAATCGGGCACGCATCCTTGCCGGTGGCCGGGTCGATTGTTCCCGCCAGGCTGTTGGACAAGGGCTGATTGAACATGTCGTACGTCATCTGTCCGGTTGCATCGCCCGTGCCGCCGGCGTCGTCGAAAAGGGTGATGTTGAAGCCACCCAGACCCGGTTCATTGGGCGACAAAACGTCGACTCCGCCGCCGCCATCCTGCTCGCCGTTGAGCGGGAAGTCGTCCTCGAACACAAATACTGACAGCTTCGAAGACGGGAATGGCGTGGGTTGCACCAGCACCGTGACTGGCGAGAAGGAAGCGGCGCACGTTGTCGCTGGCGGCACCGGAACGCAAGACGCCGCCGGGATCGGAGCGCCTCCCATGCCGTGGCCCCCGCTCGCGTTCCCGGTTTCGAACGGGACAGCCGCGTCGCCCGGCAGCACCGAGATGTAATAGCGCTTGGTCGGATCCAAAACAACCTGGCTGGGATCTACCGGCGTCTGCTGCGCGGCAGTGGTCCGGCAAACGCCGTTGCCGCCATCGCATACCGCCGGCGCTCCGAGGAGGGTCTGGCCCGATTCGCAGGCAATCGCCCCCGTTGGCCCTACGCAGCCCGTCGCCACGACCGGCATGTAGCTGGTGTGGAAATTGGTGCCGAAGGTCGGAACCACCGTCGTGGACGTCGTGCCGCCGCTGTTGGTCGTCTTGGTGGGGTCGACGTAGAAGGTTCTGTCTTCCTCGATAATCCACCGATAGTCGGTGATTTTGGTTGTCTTGTCGTAGCCGTCCAGAACCGTCACTGCCAGATTGCTGGGCTGCGGGAAGATCAGCGTGACGGTCGCGGCAGCAGTGCTGAGCGTCCCCTGCGAGTTCTGTGCGTAGTAAGTGAAGCTGTACGTGCCGGGCGTGGCAACGGACGCGTTAAACGCGCCGCTCTTATCCACGGAAAGCGTGAGCCCTGCCGAGGCCACCGGGGCATGTCCAGCCGACAGGGCAACCGAAAGCGGGTAGCCCGCACCGTCTTTGTCAACCGACAGGACGCCGGGGGACTTGATGCTGATCGACGTGGCCACCTTCGACGTGTACGTGATGGGGCTCATCGCGATCCCACCGGCCGCCTCAACTGTCGCGGCGCCTAATGTCACCGTCGCCGTGGGCCCGCTGCCGTTCGCCTGGTAGACGAACGAGTCCGGGGTAACCCCGGTGGAGTTGGGAGTATAGGTGAAGGTGCCGTCAGCGTTGAGAGCCAAACTGCCGTGAGCCGGCGCCGTGGAGACCTTCACGCCATAGACATTGGTATCGTTGGCGATCACGCCCTTGGCTGGATCGGACACCGCGAACGCAGGGCACGGCGTCGCCGTGCACGCAACCAGGAAGTTGTAGGTATCCGCCCTGGCTACCGCACTGCCGAACGCACCGGCGCTCGGCAGCCCGGCGCTGTTGACTCCGATGTACGCCAGCATCCCGGCGTCGCGCGCCGCGGAGTTGCCCGAAAGGCTCAATTGGCGGTCGAACACCGGAAGGGCCGTCCCGCCGGCGGCGGGCACGTTGATCATCACATCGTAGGTCTTGCCCGCGGCCATGAACACTTCGCTCTGCACGCGGGCAACGCCCGGCAACGGGTTGCCGTCTTCCGCGATGAGTGAAAAGCCCGCAGGCGGGAGGGCCGGAGCAACCGCAGTGCCGATTTGCGCTCCCACGATCGAAGGCACGTGCATGCGCAAACCGGCATTCACGAACCGGACCAACACCGTTCCGGCTACGCCCGTGGCCGGCGAAGGTGGGAACAGCGAGGTCGAGGGGTTGGTCTTGTCAAAAGCGACTCCATTGAAAAGGTAATACAGCGGCGTGTAGTTCACCGCCGGCGGATAGCATTGATTGTAGGTCGACGAGCTGGGATTGCCGCAGCCGCCAGGTTGGCCAGACCACACCATCGTCTCACTGAAACTCGCGGTGTTTACCGCAGTGTTGACGGCGTTGTTCTGGACCGGATCGATCTCACTGAGAAGAAGCGGGACCTCCGCGTTGTAACTTACGGTGCTAGCGGCTGTCGCCCCGGGATACGCGACACCGGGGGTCGTTCCCACGGGAGCCGTGGTGACCACCACCATCCCGTACAGGCCCATGGGACCCTGGATGGATGGGTGCGTGCCGGATTCGAGCAGGTACGTCCCCGCCCGCGGAGCTGTCCACGTCAGTGCCGTTGTCGCTCCCGCCCCCACCTCCGTAGAGAACGACTGCACGCGCTTCCCCTGCGCCGGCGGCGTGTTCGTCGGGCCGGTGGGGCCGACCGCGATGGGCCACGTAGTCTCCTGGGTGCCGTGGGGCGGGCTCGCCACGGTTGTCGCCGTGGTTCCGAGGCCGCCGCCCAACTGGCCCACGATGACCAGGGAGGTCGGCACGCTATTCGCGCCGAACGTGAGATTATTCGTGAGGTTGATCGTCAGGCTTTGTCCCGTGGGAACCGTGATGATGACGGGGGACCATTTGCCCGCTGCCAATGGATTCAATGCGGCGCAGGTCGCGGTGGAGCCGCCCACGGCCGTGCCGCAACTGTAGCCCCACATCGGCACCGATGAGCCGTCCGGCAGGGTAACGGTGGTTGGCCCGGCGGTCAGGTTGACCTGCTGCTGGCCAAGAGCCACAACCGCCCCGGCGAGAAGAACACTGGCTACTCGTACCGCGGCCTTCAGGAGAGTGAAATGGTTCATTCGCATGGTTCCGTCCTTGTCGTCAGTCGTTCTGTCCTCGTCGTCAGTTGGTCTCGTCGATCACGAATTCCCGGGAGTCAACCAGCATCATCATCAGCATTCCGCCGGGGAAGATGTTGTTGGTGGTAATCTCGCGCTCGTTGTGCGAGTGCCACATAAACGCAAAGCCTGCCTCGCCGGAGGGCGAGTTCGCTATGGTGCCCGAAGGCGGGGTCGTGCCGGTGGGGCCGGTCGCCCGGACGGTCGCATCCGGACCTAGATAAGGACTGCCGCTGTACCAGGCGCCGTTCGTGAAGAGGTTCGGATCGGGCAGGGTTACAGGGCCGCCGCCGGCTACGTCGCCGAACGGCGCGGCTTGAACCGGCTTGTTGTGGTCCTGGCACCACTCCCAGAAGTTGATCGCGGTGGGAGACCCGGTGTTGTAGCCGTTGGCGTCCGGAGTGCAGGGAAGCGTTGCGAAAGAGTCGCTGGAGCCGGGGTGGTGACCGTACGCGTCCCAGTTGAGACCCCTGCCCGTCCAGTAGAAAATCCCATCCATGGCAAGCCCTGGAGTCGTCGTGGTGGTGAACAGCAGAGGTCCCGCGAGACTATTCGGATCGGTCGCGCTGACTATCAGGTTCCCGTCGCGCGCCAGAATGCGCACATGGTTCCCGTGCTCGTGGAACGGATGTTGCCACCGGCCCTGGCCGATGATGCGCAGCAGCACCTGCTCACCCGGATGCATGTGAGGATCGCCGTTGTAGGGCTGGTGCGGATACTGGCTCGCGTAGTTGGGGTCCATGTCGTCGGGCATCGAGCGTCCGTTGATCATGAAGTACGCCGGATGGTAAGGCTCTGTCGGAACGTTGAGGCTGCATCCCGGAGCCCCGGCAGTACAGTTTCCCTTTGCCGTCACTTGCGCCAGGGTCTGAGTGTGAATGTTGGGATCCATCTCGGAGAACTGGAACAGATATTCCCGGTCGTAACAGGTCTTGGGGTGGTCGTAGGCGGCCGCCGCCAGCCGGAAGTCCGATTCACCCCAAGTGGCTTCCGCCGTCAGGTTGGCAGAGGCCAGCCCGGACGTGCAGTTAGGGGCAGCGGTGGCGATGTGCGCCGGGAGCACGATGACCGCACCATAAAGGCCCATCTCGACCTGCAGGTCGCCTTGCGTTCCACTGTAGTAGGCGCGTGTCCCCGGCGACGAGGCAGTGAACGTGTAGGTCACCGTGCCGCCAGGCGCCGCCTCCGTCGTCAGCAAGCCGGCTACGCCGCCCGTCGCCGTGACGTTAAAGCCGGGAAACAGGATCGACGTGTTTCCCGCCGAGGTGGGGAGACCATTCGTCAGCGTCACCGTGACCGTCTGTCCTTCCGTGACGATCAGCGTCGGGCCAGGCACCTGCATCGAGTTGCAGGTCGCGCCGGCAACGGCCGATGGGGCAAAGCCGCTTGGAGTGCCGTTGCAGCCGTACCCCCAGGAGTAAACCGCCTGCCCATCCGGCTGGGTGAGGTAAGCGGACTGAGCCGTCAAGTTAAAGGTTGGCCCCGTGATGCCAGGAGCCGCGGCTTGGGCCGTCGCCGTGAGCAACAGCGCCGCCACCGGCGCCAGAAACAGTTGTGTCTTCGAGATGGTGTTTTTCATGTTCGTCGCTCCCATTGCCGCTCTCCTAGTTGATGTGGACCTCAGTCATCAGCCCGCCAAAGTTCTCGGCGTCGTTCGACAGGTGGTCAAGATTGGGGGTGTAGAGATAGTACACGCTATTCGACGGATACTTCGTCGTGTCGCTAGCATCCAGAATCACGTCCAGCGACTCGCCACCAGCCAGCGTGATCGAATTGGTGTTGTAGTACAGGTTGTTGCCCGCTTGATCCCGCAGCAGCTTGGCGTTGTACCCGACCACCTTCATCGGAATCCCCAGCGAGGCCAGCGTCTGATACTCCGAAACGTCCAGGTCGGAAATGCGCAGGAGCGCCTTCTTGCCCGCCGGAATGTTGATGATCGCGGACAGCGGCTGCGAGAAGTGGTCGCGGCCGTCGGCCGACTGCGTCTGCAGCGGACCGGTCGTGACCGTGTCGGGGTAACTCCGCCCGTTCAGCAGGAAGTACTTGTCCTTCATGTCCGCAAACCCTTCCGGGTTGAAGGTCATGCCCACAAAGTGGAAATTCGGGTCGAAGCCGTGGATCTGGATCGGGTACTCGACATCGTACGCGGTCGAGCCGTCGCCGTCGTTATAGGCGTACTTGCCGTTTGCTACCTGAGCCGCCCCGGTGTTGACGGCCGGCAGGGGATTGCTGCACAAGATATCCGCGGCGGAGTTGCAGGCCGTGCGCAGATCGGTCTGCTGTGCCTGAAGCGAGGCATAGAGACTGCCGCCGGCCGGGACCCGGTTCTGCCGCGGGCGCACGTAGAGCTGCCCGACCATGCCCATCTGCAAGTGCTCGGGAGGCGTGATGTGGCAGTGCCAGAAGTAGGTTCCCGCATCCGGCGCCAAGTAGTAGTACGTGAAGCTGGCGCCGATGTTGATGGCGACCGAGGCGTCCGGCACACCGTCGTAGAACGCCGACGCGTTGGGATAGCCATGGAAGTGGACCGTGTGTTGCTCGAACAGATCCGGCCGCATAATCATGCCCACGTTGGTGAGGGTGAGGAAGAACTCGTCGTCCTCGTCGATGGCCATCAAGGGCGCCGGGATGTTGCCGTTCATCACGCCGACGTCCATGATCTGGCGGGCATCCACGTGCCCATCGACCGTCGGGGGAGTCGCCACGGTTGCGGTCTGAGATTCGTTCACGTCAGCCAGCCCTGTGGCCGTCGTGTTGTAGGTGAAAGTGAAGTTGCTCGGGAAGGCGTAGTTTGTGATGCCGGTGCTCTGGGCTGCGGCAGTCGGGAAGCCGAGGCCGGTCACGGTGAATGTGCCGTTATAGCCGGGCGCACCCGCGATGACCACCGTGTCTCCTATGGACACGCCCAAAGGAGCGTTCGCTTGAACGACAACCGTGTACGTAGTCCCGCTCGTGGTGTTGGGGGTGGTCGATTCGGCGAGGTCGTAAATGCTCACGAGGTTCGCAATGTCGAGAGCCAGCCCAACGGCGCCGTTAAACGAAAAGACGCCGCCCTTGTCTACGGTCGTGGCCGGATCGCCGGGCAGCGGCGCAGGCGAAGCCGTCGTGGCCGGATAGAGAGCGTTGAAAGTGCTCGGGAACTCCGTTCCCGGCTGGCCGTTGGCGATATCGGCAAGCCCGGACAGCGGCCCAAAGGAGAACATGTACGTCTGCGTCCCGTCGCCCATCGTCGAATAGCCGTCGCCGCCCGAGATCTGTTGGCACTTGATGGCGCCGTTCACACTCGCACTCGGCACCAGATATCCGTTGGGGCCGGCCGTAAGCGTTGTCGGGCCGTTATAAGCAGGTTCCGCGTTATTGTTGGCCGCCGTCGGGTGAGTGATCGTGCTGGTTGGACATTGAACCCTAAATGACTGAGCGCTCGCGGACAGTGCCGCCACGCAGATCAGCACCAACAGAAGCCCCGTGGTGCCCAAGTTTCTCCTGGCCATGCATCCTCCTCCTCTGATCTGCCGACGCGCTTTGCCTCCGCCGCGTTTTCGGCAGTGTGTTTCGTATATGGCATGTATAGCCTGCCGCCCTAACGCCCTCTTTGCTCACAAGCAAGGACTTGCAGCCCGAGACCCAGGCGTTCGGCTAGTCTCTTGATCCGGTGGCCAGCCATTCGACCACTCGCGCCCGGCGCAGGGGGAATCGTTTCATTAAGCCACTTTCATGGGCGGCCCAACTAAGGCATAATGGTGACAACGACGGGGATGCTCGGATGGGAAAGCTAGAACAGCTAGGCCACTTTCGCAATCGAACCGCAATCTTGACGATTAGCGCCGCGATCACTCTGGCGATCGCCGCTTTGGACTGGTGGACGAAGCCCTACGTGGCTTTCGGCTTCCTCTACCTGTTCCCCGTCATGCTTGCAGCGCTGTTCCTGCCGCGGTGGCTCGCCGCCTTGCTCGGCGGTCTCTGTGGGATTCTGACTGAGGCATTTAGCTTCCTGCCCTTCTCGATCATTCGTCTGACCTTCGAGTCTCTGGCGCTTGCCGGATGCGGGTTCTTCGTTGGAGAATTGGTCCGAAGCCGGCGCCGGGACTTGGAATCCCATGCAACGCTCAATGCCTTGGTGGAGACCAGCACGGCGGCAATTGTGACCGTCGATCACCGCGGCTTCATCGACCTGGCCAATCGCGCGGCTGTTGAAATGATGGCTCCCCGGGATGGACATTTGATTGGCCATCCCATTGCCGCATTCCTGCCCGAGCTCCACCATGCGTTGCGGGGCGAAGAAGGTCCGCAGTTCCGGGCTTCTATGCAGTGCCGGGGTCACCGGGATAAGGGTGAGAGTTTTACCGCCAACGTTTGGTTCTCCACATACAAAGAAGGTCCGACCCCCAAGCTGGCTGCGATCATCGCGGACGCTGGCGAAGAGGAATTGGTGATGACGGCGGGAGCCGGACTGGCTGCATCGAGCTCGCAGCCGGTGGAGGATCGGGGACGGCCCGCCTTGAACAGCAGAGAGACTGAAGTCCTGCGGTTGTTGGTACAGGGCTTAGCCAACAAGGAGATAGCCTCCCAAATGACGATTTCGGAAAGCGCCGTCAAGAACGCGATTCAGCAGTTGTTTTCCAAGACGGGAGTTCGAACTCGGAGCCAGCTCGTCCGGGTGGCGCTCGAACAATACCGCACCGCTCTGTGATCCGCCCCGCGGCGCGGCGCCCGACCCGCCTGCCGGCTAGATAGAACTCCCCTGTAACCCGCCTGTCATCTGGCCGAGCTACAATCCTCACTACGATGAGTCTGAAACGCCTCGCCCTCTTCCTGCTCGCTGCCACGGCAGTATTCGCACAAGCTCCACGAAAGCCGAAACTCGTGGTCACCATCGTGGTTGACCAGTTCCGCTACGACTACCTGACGCGCTTCCGCGCCGACTACCACGGCGGCCTCGACCGCATGCTGCGCGAAGGCGCCGTGTTCACCAACGCCCGGTATGCGCAGTCGCCGACTGTCACCGCCGTCGGGCACAGCCTGGTAATGACGGGCGCCATGCCCTCGGTCAGCGGGATCGTGGGCAACACTTGGATAGATCGCGAATCGGGCCGGCAGGTCACGAGCGTCTGCGACGACCGGTACAAAGTGGTCGGCGCCGAGACCCCTCAGCCGGGTCTGCGCTGCGAGGACTGGGATCCTGCCTCGCCGCGCCGCCTGCTGGTAAGCACCGTCGGCGACGAGCTCAAGAACCGCGACGGGCGGTCCAAGGTGATCGGCATCTCGCTCAAGGCGCGAAGCGCCATCCTGCCGTCCGGCCACCGCGCGGATGGAGCGTTCTGGTTCGACGACAAAAGCGGCTCTTTCATCAGCAGCACCTTCTATTTCTCGGAGCTCCCCGCCTGGGTCCAACGCTTCAACGCGCTCGGGCTCGCACGGCAGTATCTCGACAAGAAGTGGGAGGGGTTCGAAAGCTGGGATTTCCACACCGATGCGAGCAGTCCCCGGCTGTACGAGCGCATCCCAGCCAGCCCCTGGGGTAACGAACTGGTCGAGAGTCTGGCGGAGGCCGCGATCGACGCCGAAAGCCTCGGCCAGCGCGGAACCACCGACCTGCTGGCGATTTCCTTCTCCTCGAATGACTACGTGGGGCACCAGACCGGCCCCGACGCCCCCGAGGTCCGCGACATGTGCATCCGAACCGACCGGCTGCTGGCCAGGCTGTTTGAAGTCGTGGGCCAGAAGGTGGGCCTCGAAAACGCGCTCTTCGTCCTGACCGCCGACCACGGCGTGTCGCCGGCCCCCGAGGTGCAAGCCGAGCGCAAGATGCCGGGCGGTTATATCTACGCGGACATCGAGGATATCGTGCGCTCTGCCCTCTTCAAGAAGTTCGGCGCTCAGGACCTGGTGCTCGGCAGCGTGGACAACGCGATCTATCTCGACCACAAGGCGCTCGAAAGGACAAAGACCGACGCCGCGGCGGCTTGCCAGGCGGCGGCCGAGGCGCTGCTGGCCGTGCCCCAGGCCCACGTGGCGCGAGTCTTCACCAGAGACCGACTGCAGCAGGGGATCGCAGGCGATCCCATCGCGGCCGCGGTGATGAACGGTTTCTATCCGCCGCGCAGCGGGGACATCGTTGCGGTCTTCGAACCTTACTGGATGCCGGCCATGAAGGCGCCTGCCAAAACCACGCATTTCACGCCCTACAACTACGACACGCACGTGCCGGTCATCTTCTTCGGGGCGGGAGTCAGGCCGGGGTGGCATCGCCAGAATGTCCAGGTCAACGACATTGCTCCGACTCTGGCCGCCTTGATCGACGTCGAGATGCCGGCCGGGGCCTTTGGGCGGGTGCTTGCCGAGGTGCTGGACCAGCGCCGGCCCGCGCCGTCGAGTGCGGCGCATTGAGCCCTCATCCCGGTCCGCTCTCGTTGCCAGCAGCCCCGCGCTCCGCCTGCACCTTCGCTGCCAGTGCTCCCAGCAGCACGAACAGCCACGCGCATAT
>Ga0265316_10003015_pt1 | contig 17212 bp, 16 predicted proteins | sample 4522metaG_FD_202092 | JGI IMG/M metagenome (GOLD analysis project Ga0265316, IMG submission 202092) | Rhizosphere microbial communities from Carex aquatilis grown in University of Washington, Seatle, WA, United States - 4-5-22 metaG | ecosystem: Host-associated > Plants > Roots > Rhizosphere >...
TGAGCGTAGCCGGATCGGCAGCCACCACCCCTGTGCCGTCGTCGTTGCTGTCGACCAACGCGCTGGAGGCAGTGAGGCCGCCGGTGGCGTCGAAAAGCGACAGGACCGGATTGAACCCGCCGGGCGCTATGGCGTCGCCGGCAGCGTCGTTGCCGCCAGCATAGCTCCAGGTTCGCATCACCACGTCGCTCGACGGAGCGGTAAACAGGAACAGCTGCCGCTGATCGTCCTGTGTGAAGGTGCCGCTGAACGAGAAACTGGCGGCGGACGCTACACCCGCGAGCATACAGAATGCGAAAGCACCGATTTCCAGGCGTCTCAGGCGCACGGGCAAACCTCCGAACCGGCTGTTCATGGCAACTAAGTGGAGGACAGACCGAGCCGAAACGCCAACTCAGACGCAGCCGCAGACGATGCGTCCGAGCATTCAGCCCTCAACCACTCATTCTTGTAACGGGAGTACTGTGTCCATATTCGCATAAGTGCCGCCGCGCGGGAAGGGGGTGAGAAGAAAAAAAGAGCCGGTTTCTAGTCCTCCGGCGGATCCCAGGGAAGTCGGTCGGGCGGGGCCGGCACCCGCACCGGCTCGGGCGGCGATTCGCCGGCATTGCGTTTCAGAGTCCGGTTGGCCCGCGCATAGACGCGGTTCGCTGCCGTCGTCCGCCACCGCGCCTGCGTCTTCTTCCGCCGCGCCGCCTGGCACTCCGGCTTCGAGCAGGCCCGCTGCCGCGCTCCCACCCGCGCATCGCATCGGAACCAGTGCCGGCAGATCGAGCAGGGGCGCTTGGGGACGCAAGGTTCGGATGAGGGTCAGTTGCCGCTCGCGCAGGTCACTTCTGGTGAGCGCCGAAGGCCATCGTCCGACATCAGATAATTATCAGAAGCAGGGCCCGTTGGCGTGCCGGCATCCCCGCCAAGCGTACTCCTTGAAACTGCTGGTGGTGCCCTTCGGCGTGAGGCTGTGCCGTCAAGCAGGGCCTGCCATTCCGGCCTATACGCGCATTTGGGGCGCGCGCAGTAGTGGCGCGCAAGCGTCCGCCCTCTCACAGTCGCGGTGCTGGGTGATGGTAGAAGTCCCTCGCGGATGCAGCCTGCGGTTGGTCGACTGTCCCTCCTTAGCACGAGGTGGTCCCGGGCGTGCTCCCTGCGCTTAGAGGCAGATGCCGGCGGGCCGAGATGCAGAACCTGCATCTGGAGTGCGAAATCTGCCGCGGCTCACGCGTGAGGGCGCCGGGCAGCGCTCGCAGGCGGCGGTGGTCACGAACGTGCCTCCCTTCAAGGGAAGCCATGACACCATATGAGGCAACACACCGATTCAGGTACTCAGCCGCGCTTGGGCTGTTGCTCTTCTGCTTAGCACCGGCCGCATACTCGTACTCCGTCCTTACCCACGAAGCCATCATCGATTCCACTTGGGACAGCGCGATCCGCCCCCTGTTGCTGAAACGCTTCCCGGCTGCCACCCCGGATGAGCTGAAGCAAGCACACGGATACGCCTACGGCGGGTGTATTATCCAGGATCTTGGGTACTATCCGTTCGGCAGCAAGCTCTTCAGCGACTTGACGCACTACGTCCGGAGCGGCGATTTCGTAATCAGCCTGATCCGCGAGTCGCAAGACCTCAACGAGTACGCCTTCGCCCTGGGAGCCTTGTCGCACTATGCCGCCGATAACAATGGCCACCCCATAGCCGTCAACCGGGCCGTTCCGATGTTCTACCCGGCGCTTGGCGTGAAGTTCGGAAAGCAGGTGACGTATGCGGACGATCCGGCTTCTCACGCCGAGACGGAGTTCGCATTCGACGTCTTCCAGGCGGCCAGGGGCCGCTACGCCTCCGCCGCGTATAAGAGCTTCATCGGCTTTGAAGTCGCAAAGCCGCTGCTCGATCGGGCGTTTCAGGACACCTATGGATTAAGGCTTGAGAAGGTGTTCCTGAGCGTAGATCTCGCCATCGGATCGTATCGCCGCGCGGTTGGGACGGTGTTTCCGGCGATCACGAGGGTAGCCTGGCAACTCAGGAAGCAGGCAATCAGAAAAGAAACGCCCAGCATGACGCGCAAGAAGTTCCTCTATAACTTGTCTCGCTCCAGTTACGAGAAGAACTGGGGCAACACCTATACCCGGCCGGGCATCCGGTCGAAGTTCCTGACAGTGGTACTTCGCATTATGCCCAGGATGGGCCCGCTCCGAGCGCTGTCGTTCAAGAGGCTGACACCGGAGACCGAGAAGATGTACATGGCCAGCTTCAATTCGACCATCGACCGCTATCGCGAACTGCTCTCGGAACAGAATGCGGATCGTCTGACTTTGGCGAACGCCAATCTGGACGTGGGAACCCTGACCGCACCGGGGACATATAGACTGGCGGATTCCGCTTATTCACGCCTGCTGGACAAGTTGCAGGGCCACTACACGGAAATGCCACAAGGGCTCCGGACCGACGTTCTCGCTTTCTACCACGACCTTGACGCCCCCATTTCGACCAAGACGGACGCCAGCGACTGGACCCGGCTGCTCAAAGAACTGGGCCAGTTGCAGGCTGTGGACAGCGACCTGCGGCATGCTCCCGCGCTCGCCGCCGCCGGTCTGCCTGTTCAGAAATAGGCGCGAGACCCAGCCTCCCGTCCTGCGCCCCCAGCACGGAACCGCGAGCGGACCGGGCGATGGGGCATTTCGGGGATGGGCCCACCGGCTGCTATGCGTCGGACGCACCGGCGGCACCCGAGTCCGCTTGTCGGTAGATCGATCCGCAAAGCCTTGCCGGTTCCCTTGCGCCACAATCGCTCAGAACGTTCATTCTACGGCGATGAAGGAAAGGGCCGGGGGGCGCGGAGCGGGAGGAAGGTCTGTCACGACGATTGCATCGGCCGGAGCGCCGTGCAGGTACGCGTCGATTCTCTGTTCCATCGCCGCCGGAAACCGCGGTACGGGCCCTAGCCGCTTCGCGCCGTACGCGCCGAGCACGATCTCTTTGAACACCGGGAGCGCAACCCTGCCGCCGGTCTCTTTCTCTCCCAGGGAACGGTCGTCGTCAAAACCTATGCGGACGGCCACGGTGATTCCTTGGGGGCCGTAGGTGGATCCCACGAAGAGAGCATCCTTGAACCCGGTTGTCGTTCCCGTCTTGCCCATAACTGCGAGCGAGTCCAGTGCATGAGCCGTGCCTCCGGGAAGCCGCACCACTCCGCGCAGCCCTTCCTGAATCAGCGCCAGCGCATCGCCATCGACGGCCACCGGGAACGACCCGCGCTCGCCGTCGGCGATCACTTCGCCCGAATCCAGAACGATCTTCTGAATCACATGCGGCTGGGTCAGAGTGCCCGAGGCGATCGTGCGGTACGCATTGGCAAGCTCCAGCAGGTTCACTTCGGACGCTCCCAGGGCCGTAGTGGCATAAGGGCGCAGGTGAGTTCGAATCCCCAGATGGCGCGCCATATCGAGAACGCTCGAAATGCCGATCTGCTGGGTGATCCAGACCGCGACGGCGTTCCTGGATTCCGCCAGCGCCATCCGCAGGGGGATCATGCCCTTGAACTGCCCGTCGTAGTTCGAGATCCATTTCGCGTCCCGCGTGCTGCCCTGAGAAACGCGAATGGGCTCGTCGGGCACAACTGTGTCCAGATTGAACGCGCCTCTGGAAAAAGCCGCCAGATAGACGATGGGTTTCATAGCCGACCCAGGCTGCCGCAGGGAGTTCGTCACGCGGTTGTAGTCACTGGATACGCTGGAGCGGTCCTTGTAGGACTGACGGCCGCCCGTCTCGGCGAGGATGCTCGCATCGCGGTTTCTCAGCACGACCACCGAGCCCTGGACTACGCCGGCGGCCCTGGGGTGCCGCTTCTCATACAGCAGCAGGCCGTGCTCCAGTGCCTGGTTCGCAATTTGCTGCACCTCGGCGTCCACTGTCGAGTAGACCTGGATGTGACCGTTCAACAGGTCTTTTTCGCTGAACTCGGCGTGGCGGCTTTTGATCTCGTCCAGGACATTGTCAACCACCGCGGACGCTCCTACGGCCTGGTCCTTGTGCAACTTGACCGTCTCAATCGAGCGCTGCCTGGCTTCCCTGGCCTGGTCCGGAGAGATGAAACCGCTCGCCGCCATGATCGCCAGTATCTGATTCCTGCGGTCAAAGACTCTCCGGATCTTGCTCACATTGGGCGCGTAGTTGCGCGCCGACTTCAGCGTGCCGGCCAGCAGCGCCGCCTTGTCGGCATCCTCTGCGGTAAACGTGGCGAGAGGCCGGCCAAAATAGTATTCCGCCGCCCTCGCGAACCCGTACTGACCGTTTCCCATGTAAATGAAGCTGACATACCGGGCCAGAAGTTCTTCCTTAGCGCGACGTTTGGAACCGAAGCGCGTCCGCATCTCTCCTTCGAGCCACAACGATAACCGGATCTCCTCCAGCTTCCGAAACAACATGTTGACCATCCGCGCGCCGATCACGCTCGCAAATGCACGCGCCAGGATCTGGCTGTGCCGGAGCTGATCGCTGTCTTCCTCCGCTGTCATGGCCTTGAGGAAGTAGCCGCGCACGAGCTGTTGGGTGATGGTCGATCCGCCCTGCGGGAAGATGTTGGCGGTATTCGCGGAGTCCCGGCTTCCCATCTTCGTAAGCCGCCCGATCAGATTCCCGAGCTTGAGTTTGCAAACGACGCGCACAAACCCGGAGTAGTCGACTCCGCTGTGCGAGAAGAAGTTCTTGTCCTCCGCGGCGAGGATCGCGTTGCGAACGATGGGCGGGATGTCCGCGTACTGGGTCACCTGGCGGTATTCCACCGCCATCTCAACCAGCGGACGGCCGTCGGCATCGTAGACATGGCCGATGGTGGGGAGCTGAAACCGGCAGAATGCCTCGATGTCCGGCAGGTTGCTGCGATCCAGGCAGACGTAGTAGATTCCCCCTGCAGCCAGAGCGGCGGCAGCGATAGCCGTGCAGACGAGAGTGCGCATCATGCCACGCCGCCAGGGCAGTCTGCCCAAGCGGCTGCTCTGGATTCTCCTGGCCGCCGTCAGGACGCCCACCCGCAGGCGTCTTGGCATGACGCGCCAGACCCGGTACTGAAGCCGGGAGCAGAAGCTGCCGGGGGACCATAGAAGCATAAGGGAACTTCACTTTGGCGCACGCGCGCCGGTTTCAAGCCAGAGCTGAGATGACGGCCCGGGGGCTCAGAAAGATGCCGAGGCGACCCCTACGGCTGTGGCTCGGCGTGACCTTCGGAGCCACCGGTTCATGAGCAGGCTGAATACTGCGACACAGGCTGCTCCGACAGCGATCCGGGCAGAGATGGCGTGGACCGCCACCCCGAGCGCAGCGCCCAGAGCAACGCCAACTGCTATTCCCACGCCCATGTAGCTCCTCATCGTTGCCTCCCAATCTCGTGTCTTCATCGCGCCGCCGGCGGATCCTGGTCCGTCGGAATTCCGGCTAGCGAGCGATAGAACGCAATCGCCCGGTTGATCGAGGACGCCGCGTGCCCCGTGGACAGCCGGCTCGCGTTTGGTCCAGTGCGCGCGATGCTGTAGCAGCGCCAGACGTCGTCCGATTCGCGATCCAGAAAATAGATCGATTGGATCTCACCCGGGTGGAACAGTGTTATCAGGAAATATCGCATCGTGCTGACATTCTCGACATCGAAGACCAGCCGGTTGGGCGAAGCCTCGTCGATGCGCATTCGGTAGATGGCCGCTCCCGAAAGATTGTCGACCTGTTCCAGGTAGAGTTCCGTGCCTGCCGTCATCTCCGCCGCAGTAAAGTCCTGGCGTCGGACTCCCTGGGCGCCGGTTAAAGCGTGGGCGCTCTCCACGAGCGTCTGCCATCGCTGATGAGTGGTGGACCAGTAGCGCATACCCGCGCGCTCTGAAATTGCCCCAACCTTGCGGACCAAGCCTTCGGCGCCCGCGGGATAACGAAACCGCGCAGCTGTGGTTACCAGCGTCGCGAAGCCCGTCGTAGTCCAACCCGTGCATGAGGGGGGCCTCCAATCGCGGCCGAAGTCAGACTGGCTCCAGAACGTCACGTTGGGAGGACTATCCAGACCGGCATAGGCCGGAATGGGGTCGCTTCCACATGGCGGCACGGGCCCTGTTTGCGCGCGCCCGTGGACCTGGCAGACCAGCAGAACCGTGAGTGCAAACCGAATGCGGCGCCCGGCTCGAGTCCGGACAACTGTCTCGTGGAGTGGATCTGCGCTCATTTAGTTCAAGCCAACCTTGTTGCAGTCGGGCGGCTTAAGGGCCACCTGCCGGCAGCCCGGCCTGCCGGCATATGGAGATTGCCTGGAAAGTGGAGATGGCTCGCCTAGCGCCAGTGCCCTTCCACCAAAACCCACCCGCCCCTTTGGTGGACATAGTGGTGCGCTACCCAACGGGCGTGCGGCCGTGGAGGCTGTTCCCATCTGCCCGGCGTCCAGGCGTATGAGTTGTTGTCGTAACGCTGGTATCCGGAAATCCACACGTGATCACGGCTCGGACGCGGCGCCCGCCTCTCGAATTCAGCCCGGGGCGGTTTGACGCGAATCACAAGCTCGCCGCCCAAGGCGCTGAATACCAGAGCGCCTGCAAAAACCAATCCCATCAATCGTTTCACAAACATAACATCCCCTCCTCGTTCTTAGTTCCAAATTGCAAATGAGTCCAGCGGCAGTTGCACTACCAGGCTCGGCGTCGGCGGACGGCGTGATAGAGAACCAGCATCACCACCGAGCCGACAACCGCCACGAAGAAACTGTAGACGTTGAGTCCGCTGACGCCGGACGCTCCGAACATGCGGAACAGCCATCCACCGGCAAGAGCGCCGACAACGCCCAACAGGATGTCGAGTACAATTCCCTCACCTCTCCTGTTCACAATCTTGCTACCGATGAAGCCTGCAATCAGGCCGAGAACCACCCAAGCCAAGACTGACATAGTGTCCGCCCTTTCCAGTCGATGAACGCAGCGAGAAGGGGACCGGCAGAATACGCCAAGGCCCGCTCTCCGAGGCTTAGCAGTGCACGTGCATGGCCTTACTCAAACACGCACACTCCAGCAGCCAGGTACGCGGGCGCAGGCAAAACCTGCACGCAAGTGCAGTACACGTCAATCAGCCGGAGGCAGAGTGAAGTGGAACGTCGATCCAGCCCCGGGCGCCGATTCCATCCACATTCGGCCGCCATGCCACTCGATGGCCTTCTTGCAGAATGCGAGTCCCAGCCCGTTCCCAGGGTGTTCTCTTCCGTGCAGGCGCCGGAAGACGCCGAAGATGCGGCCCTGGAATACCGGGGCGATGCCAGGGCCGTTGTCTCGCACGGAAAACACCCACTCGGCGTCCTGGCGTCTGGACGAAACGTGAACGCGCGCAGGAGGTGCGTCGCAGTATTCGATGCCGTTCCGGATCAGGTGATGCAGGACCTTAGCCAGCATTTCGAAGTCCCCCATTACCGCCGGCAGAGGGTCGTGGGTGACGATTGCCCCCCGCTCCACTGTCTGTTTGTCCGCGTAGAGCAGCGCCTGGCTCAGCACCGCTTCCATGTCCGTGCGGGAGGCCTGCCGGCCGCTCCCGTCCGTGGCCCAGTAGTCCACCATCGCGGCGAGCTGTGACTCCATGCGCGCCGCTCCCTCGCGGATGTGGTCGAGGTACACGCCTGCATCCGGATCGAGCCGGCCGGCATAGGTCTCGGCCATCAGCTGGCCATAGGCGGCCACGTCGCGGAGAGACTCGCGCAGGTTGTGCGCCGCCCTCGAGACAAACTCCTCGAAGTCCGCGTTCGCCTGCTCCAACCGGTGATCAGAGTCGCCCATTTTGAGTGCCCGCGCCGAGGTGTATCGGAATCGTGAACTTGAACGTGGCGCCCCGCCCTGGTTCCGATTCCACCCAGATCCTTCCGCCCTGGCGCTCGACGACCTTCTTGCAGAGCGCAAGGCCCATGCCGGTGCCGGGGATTTCGCTTCCGTGCAAGCGCTTGAACATGCCGAACACCCGTTCGGAGTCCTCCGCACCGATACCGGCTCCGTTGTCCCGCACCGCGAACAGCCACCCTTCCGCGTCTCTCTCCGCCGAAACATGGATTCTCGGCACTTCCTTGCCTCTGTACTTGATGGAATTGGAAATGAGGTTCTGGAAAAGCTGCATCAGCATAACCTCATCAGCGGCCACCGTTGGCAATGGATCGGAAGTTATGGTCGCGCCACCCTCCTCGATGGCCGCCTGGAGGTTCAGCAGCGCCTTGGCGAGAACGGCGCCGGAATCGATCGCGGCGACTCTGCCCGGTTCCCGCTCGGTAATTTCCCAATAGGCAAGCAGGGCCTTGAGCAGCGCCTCTATCCTCAGGGCGCCCTCCACGGAATAGGAAATGTACTTGTCCGCGTCGTCGCCCAGCTTTCCCTTGTACTCCCGGCCCAGGAGCTCCGTAAAGCTCACGACCATCCGCAGAGGCTCCTGCAGGTCGTGCGTGAGCGCATAGGCAAAATGCTGCAGTTCGGCGTTGGTTTTCCGAAGCGACTCTTCAGCCACCTTGCGGTCGGTTGCGTCCTCAATCGCCAGAAGGATCGTCCGCGCCTGCGCATTCGGATTGAACACCTCGCTGGCGTTGAGCAGCATCACCTTGCGTCCGACATGTTCGAACTCGTGTGTCACCTCGAAATCGCGGAACGTCGAGTGCGCCGGCAGAATGTTCTCCAGCAGTTCGCGCAGCTTCGGGATGTTCCATTGTCCGTTCCCGAGGTCGTAGATCAGCCGCCCCTCCGTATCCTCCCGCGCTGCCCGGAACGTGCCGTAGAACGCCCGGTTCGCCTTCATGACCTGCAGATTCTGGTCCAGGATTACCAGAGGCTCCCGCACCGTCTCGACAATCGCTTCGGCGAAGTCCAGCCCGCGCTTGGCGGCATCGATATCGATCAACATCAGAACGGCGCCGTCGATCTTGCCATCCGTCCCCACCGACGGCAGGATGCGGAGCGAATACCAGCGGCCGTGCGCATCGCGAACATCGCGCGGCTTCCGGTTGCCGCCTTCCATCGCATCCAGCAGCAACCGCCGCAGGTCGGGCAGCTCCATTTGCGGCTGAAGGTCCGTTAGCGACCGCCCCACATCGGAAGCGATGAGATTCAGCAGGGGCTCCATGGCGCGCGTAAAGCGGCGGATGCGCAAATCGTGCCCCACCATCACCAGGGGGATGCTGATGCTCTCGAGAAGATTGGTCAGGTCGCGGTTGACCTGGCTGTATTCGACGTTGCTGATCTTGAGCTCCTCGTTCAGCGTGTTCAGTTCTTCGTTGGCCGATTCCAGCTCCTCTTGCGCGGTTTCCAGCTCCTCGTTCCCCGCCTGCGCCTCTTCATTTGCCGCCTTCAACTCTTCCAGGGTGGATGCATGATCCTCAACGATCGATTGCAGATACTCTTTGGTCGCTACAATCTCGCGCCGCAGCCGCACGCTTCCCCCCTTGTCCTGTGTCGCGGGCTTGCGCGTCGCCTTCGGGCCACGCCTCGGTTCGACGTCTTCGAACAGGACCAGGAAATGCCGTCCCTTGGAGGCGGATGAGCCCGTAAACGGGATGACTTTGATCTTCACGTCTCTCAGCTGGCCGCCGTCCTCGATCCGGAAGCCCTCTTCTTTGGCTGGGGCGTTCGTCTGTCTGGCAGCTCGGATGGCCTTTCCTAGTCCGGCAATCAGGCCTTCGCGCGCTAGTTTCAGAAGATTCTGAGTCGGCTCGCCCGGCGACAGTTCCAGGTACGGGGATGTGCGGCCACGGACCTGAACGATGTTCATGGCGTCGTCAATGACGGCTCCCGGGGGGCCGTGCTCGGCCAACACCAGGCGGTCGGCTTCTCTCGCCAGGTCCGGCTCCGGCCTCCCCTCGGCAGTCCTCGGCCGCAGATCCAGCCGGCCCTCCGTGCGGCGGCCTGTGCCCGAGTGCGGCGCCGGTCGATCCGTGACCGGCCGCACGCTATAGATCCTGTGGCTCTTTTCTATCTGATGAAAGGACTCGGAAAGCGAGCCGATGCTCTCCGACGGCCCGAGCACCAGGAAGCCGCTGGGCTTGAGCGCGTAACGCAGGATCGACAGTACCTTGTGCTGTAACATCGTTCCGAGGTAGATCAGCACGTTGCAGCAACTGATCAGGTCCAGCTTGGAGAAGGGCGGGTCCTCGGTCACATTGTGCCTGGCAAAAATGCACACGTCACGGATGCACTTCGCGATCTGGTATCCACGTTCGGTCGTGGTGAAGAACCGCGCCAACCGCTGCGGCGAGACATTCTCCAAGGCGGCGCTCGTATACGTGCCGGCGCGGGCTTTCTCGATCGCCGCCTCGCTGATATCCGTGGCGAAAATCTCGAACGGAACGCTGACTTTCCGGTCCTCCAGGACTTCCATCAAACAGATGGCCATCGAATAGGCTTCCTCGCCCGTGGCACATCCAGCCACCCAGATCCGGATCGGATCGTCGGGCCCCCTGTTTTCAAGCAGGGCCGGAAGCACCCTCTTCTTCAACTCCATGAAGACCGCTGGTTCCCGGAAGAACGCAGTGACGGTGATCAGACAGTCCGCGCACAACGCGAGTGCTTCCTCGCGGCTCTCCTCGAGATGCCGGCCGTAGCTTTCCAGCGTTGCGAATCCGCGCATGCCCATGCGCCGCTTGATACGCCGCTGGAGCGTGCTGTGCTTGTAGTGAGTGAAGTCCACTCCCGTGGCGGTCCGCACCAGCCGGAGTATCGCGGTCAGTTCCGGATCCGCTGCATCGGCATCCTCAGGCTCGATCGGGACCCGGGAACCCCGCGCGATGGCCACCAGTTGCCTCGCGATTCCGGCCAGCGGCAGGATCGAATCCGCCACACCCGCTGCGATGGCGCTTCTCGGCATGGCGTCGAACCGCGCGGTCTGCGCCTCCTGAGCGAAGGTGACACCGCCCGCGCCCTTGATCGCCTCGAGCCCGAGCGTCCCATCGGATCCGGTCCCCGAGAGAACAACCCCGAGCGCCTTGCGGCCCCGGTCCGCGGCCAGGGCGCGGAGAAAAGAGTCGATCGGCATGTTGCGGCCGGTGGCCGGCCGGGGCGGGGTCTGGAGGATACCATCGGAAATGGCCAGGTTACTGCGCGGCGCGATCACATAGACATGATCGGCCTCGGCGCGCATCTCGCCATTCACCTCGCACACAGGCATTCGGCTTGCCCTGGAGAGCAGCTCCGTTAGATGGCTCTCGTGACCCGGATCGAGGTGCTGGATGAGCACGAATGCCATCCCCGTATCGTCCGGCAGATGGCTGAGCAGCTCTGAGAATGCCTCCAGCCCCCCGGCGGAGGCTCCGATGCCAACAACAAAGGGACTTTCCTCGACGGCTGGCGGCAAGATACTTACGGCTGCAGTGGAGGTCTTCGCCTTCGCCGGGGCATGCCGCGAATTCGTGACTATGCCTTGCCGGCGACTGCCGATCTTCTTTGCCACCCGCCACCTAACCTTTCCCGCCGGGAGGAGCGTAGCACGTGTGGTGCCAATCTCGCGCCAGTCGCGGTTGGCGGCCAGCCAATGGATCGATTGTAGCGCCCTCAGCCAGCGGTGGCTCCCGTGAGCAGATCCTTGATGATCTTCCCGATCGCCATGAATTGATCCAGCCCGGAAGGCTTGGTGATGAATTGAGTAACGCCGAGGTCCTTCAGAAGCGCTTCGTCGCGCCGCGACTGGGAAGAGCTCCACACGCACACCGGAACGCCGCCCAGGTGCCCGGCGCTTCGGATCTCGCACAAGATGTCTTCGCCGGTGTACTTGGAAAGATTCAGGTCCACCAGGATCAGGTTGGGAGCCGCCGTATCCGAATAGGCTCCCTGCCTGCGGATGAACGCGAGCGCTTCGCCGCCGCTGATCAGGTGGATCAGTTCAAACCGGAGGTCCTGCTTCTTCAGTGCCCGATCGAGAAGGAAGACGTCCGAGGCGTTGTCTTCGATGACAAGGATCCGCGCTACGGGAATAGCCGAAGGGTCTGTCACTCTGACTCCCGGCGGTCGGCCATTGCACTTCATCATTTCACAGCCACCCGTGCCAGCGTTTGCGGCGACACCTGCCTGGCCCTCACGATGAACCGCTCGGGCGCCGCTCCGATATAGAAAAAGGGATAACAGGTCACCAGCGTCAGCACGTTGTCGTGCGAGGGTGCGAGCACTCCAACGTCGCGCGGCTTCACAACCATGAGCGACTCAACCTGGTATTTGAAATCGCCCGTCAGCGTCGAGAGCTGAATCTCGTCCTTGATCTTCAGATCCTTCAGTGGGCGAAAGAATGTGTCCCTATGCGCGGAAAGACCTACGTTCCCTGCCTCGCCCGGCAGCGCTGTGCCGGGAATATGCCCGATCCCGCGGCGGAGGGTTTTTGCGTCCACGCCTTCAACAACGATCGTGGAAAGGCCCAGACGTGGTATCTCCAGGCGGCCGACCAGGCCGTCCGTCGCGGCGGCAGGCGCGCCGGCGCTCGCCGTGCGCCGATCGTGCAGCATGCGGTCGAGATCCATGCTCTCGCGGCGTTGGAACGCCCAGGTGTCCAACAGAACCAATCCACTGTAGCCCAGAAGCAGGACGGCGCAGGCAAAGAAAGCACGCTGCACCCACTTCATTTGGCGCTCGTCTCGGCAAGCCGCGGCTCGCCACCGGGTATATAGCCGGTGCGCGTGCGCACGGACAGCTTCTCGTGGCCTTTGGCCCGGGCGACTACCCGAATGGTGCGGTAAGCATCGTCATGGGCATGCTTGAGTGGAACATATCCGATCGTGTACTGGTGGCGAATGTCCCGGGCGATGCGCCCGCAGATGGCCACCACTTCGCTGATCTCGCCAGGAAGAAAGGCCTCGCCACCCGTCGCCTGAGCCAGGTGTTTGAGGACACCCGGATTCCGGTCCGGATCGCTGGCATCGAATAAACCTACGGTGTAAATCACGGCTGTGGATTGCGCGGCCAGCCTCATGACCTGAGCCAGGCTGAGCCTGCTCTTGTTGTCACCGCCATCGCTGATAACGATCAACACCTTCTTGTCCCGCGTGCCGGCCTGCAATTCGTCCAGCGCCTTGGCGATCGCGGCGTAGAGGGCAGTTTGGCCGCCGGCATCCACCTTCCAGATCGCGGCTTGAAGCTCGGCGATTTTATTGGTGAAACGCGTCGTAGGGGGCAGGCCCAGCGACACCTTCTCGTTGAAGTTGACGACGAACATTTCGTCTTCGGGATTGCTGGACCGCGCAAAAGTAAGGGCGGCGAGGGTCACCTCTTCGAGTTTCGGCGCCATCGTTGAGCTGTGGTCGATGACGAGTCCCACTGTGACCGGGACATCTTCGCTTTCGAAGAACCGGATGGACTGCGGGGCACCGTCCTCAAAAACCCCAAAGTCCTGCTCGCCCAAATCGGAGACGAAGCCGCCTTGCCGGTCGGTCACCGTGGCGTGCAATACCACCAGGTCGACGTCCACCGAGATTCGGAAAGCAGGCTGCTGGGCAGCGTGGCCTGGCAGCACCACCATCGCGAGGAAAAACAGGAGAGCGACTGCCTTTGCGACGCCCTGCTTTCCTAGGCGCGATGGTCTGTTCTTCATGGCTGCTCTCTAAGCCTTCACTTTTCCAGCGACCATCGTGCCACGGCCCCCCACGATCATCACGGCGCTCAGGAACGGGGACATCACCTGCGCACGCTGGGCTTCGATGCCGATCGACACGCCGTCAGCCGTCAGGCCCTCCCTCTGGCTGCAGGGGACCGGCACAAAGATCGAACCGATGCCCAGAATCAGCACCGCCGGACCAGTCCAAAATAGCGTTGTCATCTACTGTCCTCTCCTGCCGCCGGCGCGCCACACAAATCGGCGCGCCGTGTAGCGGACCTGGCTCCTTACGAAAGGCGCTTCTGCACCAGTCGGAGCGTAAAGCCGCCGCACAAAGCGAGCAAGCCGAGCAGTTCGATCAGCGGCAATTCGCTACCCGTCTTGGGGAGCTGCGCCGCGGCAACCTGCACCGGTTCTGCTGGCGGCGGCGTGACCACCTGGGCCAGTTCCACTTCTTCTCCCGTGGGCTTGATCGCCATGACGGGCGCCTGTTTCAGTCGCACCACCACCGGCTCGTCGGCCGTCTTGATCGGCTCCGCGACTTCCAGGGGCATTTCCTCTGCCGTGAAGAGCACGGGAGCGTTGGAGGTCTTCGCCAGCTCCATGGCCTTTGCCTTCGGATAAACGAATTCCTCGCCCCAGTTCATTCCGGGATAGAACCATGCCCGCAGCGCTTCCGGCTCACCGGCCGGCCGCTCGCTGAAGGTAACTACGGTCTTGCCCGTCGCCGTGAGGCGATAGTTTGGGATGGCCAGGATGGTGGCGTAGATCTGCGTTTCGTCCTGGTTGAAGATCTGAACGATGTGGCGGTCGGTCTGCGAATCCAGGATCTTGAACACATAGGTCCCGGCCGGTAGCACTCCCCACCCCTTCAAGTGGACGCCCGGAATCTCGACGGGCCCGCTGAAGGTCATCACGGTCTTCCTGTTCCACTCACTGGCATTGGCGACCGGCGAGAATACTGCTCCCATCAGCGCCAGGCCAAAAACGGTCGTTGTGACTGTTCTCAAAATGCTCATCTGCTGCCTCTCTTTTGACTCAGAATCTGTGCGGCCGGCTTTTCGCTCTGTCCGGCATTGTGCCTGCAGATTCGGCTGGCCGGTCGCACGTGGTGGGAAGAAGCACTCCGAGGTCCATCGGCGGAAACAGAGCTTGCCCTCTCGTTCCAGCGTAATCTTGCCGGCTGGGCCACCGGCTCGTGCAGGTATTGCCATGTGGAATGCAGGAATTGCTGCGGATCGGAGGTGGGACCAAATGCGAAAGAGCCTGGACTTGGCGCCCAGGCTCTGCGTTTCAGGTTGAAGAGGTTTGCGGTCAGTTCCCCAGGTACTCGACGTGAGCGTATGTGCCGAATCGCGGGTTGTATGCGAGATACCAGCCATCGTGGTCGGGGTCCTCGTAGATCACGATCTGATCTCCGGACCAGTTCCAGCCGCCGACGATGCTGTAGTCGTACGGGGCGATATCCCAGTAGTCATTGCCAAACCAGAAGCGTTCCCGGTTTCCGCCCCCAAGCACGAACACATGCTGCGGCCCGAAGCCGCCGGTGAAGCGCCCATGCGCCCACGCCCGATCGACGCGGTAATGCGCATCGTTGCGGCCACTGTCGTGTCCCACCCATTGATCGTTCGTGGCGTGAACATGCGGGACGTCCGGATGGCCTCTCTTGTCCACGGAAATGCGGTTTTCGGCCGGGCCGTTCGACTGATACCGTCCGGACCCGGAAGCCCTCGCGGGAGCAGGACCCCGTGCAGGAATGTGGCCGCCTCCAACCGCCTGATGGCCACCGCCGCGCGACTCGCCGCCGCGTCCCTTATCGCCTCTATCCTGCGCCCAAGCGGCAACGCAGATCACAACTGCCAGCAATACAATCTTCTTCATTGAATCCTCCCTAGGTACGCATCGCCGTCCAGTTCGATCTTGTCTACGAGCGTGCCCTGGCGACGGCTCGCGGAGCGGGGGCCATAGCCAGAACAAGCGTCAGCAGCACCAAAACAGCCAGCGCATTTGCTACGAACATTGGATCCTCGATTCCGTTGTTGTCGCGAAGCCGCCCTGGGCTCGCATTTCGCGCGGCGGTGGCAGGGCGCGTGACAACACGGGTTGAACTTCTTCCCAGCATACCCGCCGCCGCCCGCACGTCCGGCACTCGTACTGGCCGTGCGAAGGCCACATGGGCTCTGAATGCATCAACCTGCACCAGAGGTCCGCAACTCGCGCCTGGGTCGATTTCATAGGTCCGCCTAAGGCCGACGCGCCGCGGGGCTTGCGCAACCGCAGTCCGTCAGCGCGAGCGACCATTCGTCGGCCTGCCTCTCGGCGTCGGCTTTCGCCACTCCATACCGCTCCTGGATTCGCCCCACCAGCTGGTCCTTCTTGCCGGCGATCGTCTCCCAGTCGTCGTTGGTGAGCTTCCCCCAGCGCTCGCGTGCGGAGCCGGTGAACTGCTTCCACTTGCCTTCGATCTGATCCCAATTCATTGCGTTCTCCTTGGCCTAAATGCGTCCCAAAAGCACCAGCGCAATCACGATCGCCAACACCACGCCCAGACCTCCGCTGGGGTAGTAGCCCCAACCTCCGCTGTATGGCCATCTGGGTACGGCCGCGAGCAGCAGCACGACGAGCAAGAGTATCAGTAACACAAGGAACTCTCCTGCCACGTTTCCGCCGTTACTTACCTGTGCACGTTGGCCTCCGATTGAAATAGGCCGTCAATGGGCCCTATCCGGTCTCTCGACGCGGCCAAATGTGCATTTCAGCGGCAACTTCTGCATCGAGGGAGCCGGCGCGCGATGGCCATGGCCGCCCAGCACCGAACCGCGACCGTAACGGAGTCCCCATGGCCCTGCGGGCCACCGATGGCGATGAAGACGCGGCCGGCGCAGCCGGGCGATGTCCGCCGGAGCGGACCCTGCCCGTTCGTTACCGAGCCGCGACCGCAAGGGAGCGGACCCCGCTCGTTCGTTACCGAGCCGCGTCTTCAACGGAGCGGTCCGCTCGCCCACGCTCGCGGTTCGGTGCCCTGGCGCAGGGTAAGCCTACTTCGGAGACAGGGCGCTAGAGCAACGCGTGCCGCCGGTAGAACCAGGTCTTGACGGCTTGCACCAAACCCAGATACGTCAGTGCAAGCAGCGTAATCGCACCCAGCAACGACAGCGGCAACGGTGTGAACCCCAGGGGAGCGCCGAGGGGCGTGTACGGCAGCACGGCGCCGACAAGGGAAACCGCAACCACTCCGATTACCAGCCTCCCGCTCGGACGGCTCTTGAACGGATTCCCCGCCGTCCGGATCACAAACACCACCAGCGTCTGTGTGACCAGGGATTCCACGAACCATCCGGTCCGGAACAGCGGCGCGTTTTTGGCCGCGTGGAACAGCAAAAGCAGGACCCCGAACGTGAGGAAATCGTAAATAGAGCTGATGGGGCCGATGATCGTCATGAACTGGCGAATGAACCCGATCTGCCACCGCTTGGGCTTGTGCACCAGCGTCGGATCGACGTTGTCGCCGGGCACGGCGACCTGCGAAGTGTCGTAGAGGAAGTTATTCAGGAGTATCTGAGTCGGTAACATCGGCAGAAATGGCAGGAAAAGCGACGCCGCGGCCATGCTGAACATATTGCCGAAGTTAGAGCTGGTGCTCATGATGATGTACTTCATGATGTA
>Ga0265316_10003016_pt1 | contig 17209 bp, 16 predicted proteins | sample 4522metaG_FD_202092 | JGI IMG/M metagenome (GOLD analysis project Ga0265316, IMG submission 202092) | Rhizosphere microbial communities from Carex aquatilis grown in University of Washington, Seatle, WA, United States - 4-5-22 metaG | ecosystem: Host-associated > Plants > Roots > Rhizosphere >...
GGATCCACGTTCCGCCTTGCGGAACGGGACCAGCTGAGTTCCGAAATAGCAAAATATCTTTGCTATTTCGAGAATGCTCGAAAAAATTGAAATCTTTATTTCATATTTTTCGGCACTATGGGCCCAAAAATTCAAAAATCCATTCATACGGCCCCTCCTGAATAAGATCAGGTGCTGCTAATCCCGAAAATCACAATATTTCGCAGAAATATTGACTGATTTTCGAGGATCCACGTTCCGCCTTGCGGAACGGGACCAGCTGAGTTCCGAAATAGCAAAATATCTTTGCTATTTCGAGAATGCTCGAAAAAATTGAAATCTTTATTTCATATTTTTCGGCACTATGGGCCCAATAAAAACGGACTGCAATATTAGTTATTTGAATGTAATTATGCAAGTCCCCTGTAAAAAGAAAATTTGTTAATCCTCTTTCTTTAAATACTCCATCAATACATTAACTGCCTCATCCATATCATGACCGAATGTGAGTATCCCGGCTCTGTCTCCTGCCATTATGATTATTCTTTTCTCATAAACATCTGAATCCTTGAAAAGGCGCAGGATGTCTTTTGCCAGTCCTATTGTTCCATAATCCATTGATGGATTTGTTGTAGGGACTTTATAAATAAGCTCATTCCAGAGTTCTATACTATGAACATGAATAACTGCATTTGCCCCGGGATCAGCTGAATATATTGCAGCATGTGTCAATGATTCGGAGGAAGCTTTTAATGGTCCTACACACTGAACAGCATTGTCTTCAATATTAAATGAATTTACCTTAACATAATGACCGGGTTCCAGTTCAGGAATTTCTCCTGTTGCAGAACCAGTAATTACGAACTGGTTGCCACCTCTTATCCTCATGCTTATATTTCCAAAGCCAACTCCATTCTCATAGGCTCCGATAAGATCCATATTGTACAGAACTTCTCTCCAGTAATTTATGATTTCGTATTGCTCATCAGAAATTACAGGTCCCGACTGATTCCAATGACAATTGAATTTAACTACCCCTTCCATATTAATTGAATTTATATGAAAACATTTCTTTAATATCCTTTTCTGTAGCCCTGCATATTCCTTTTTCGGTTATTAGTCCGGTAATAAGACGGGCAGGTGTTATATCAAAACCATAATTGGCCGCAACAGTATCCTCCGGACAGATCCGGACCGACTTGATTTTTCCTTCTGCAAATCCGGAAACATTTGTTACCTCTTCAGAGTCACGCTCTTCAATAACAATTTCCTTCACCCCATCGCTGATATTGAAATCAATTGAAGATGATGGTAATGCACAATAAAACGGGACTCTATTATCAAAGGCGGCGAGAGCTTTCAGATAGGTTCCGATTTTATTTGCGACATCTCCTCTTCTGGTTGTCCTGTCACTGCCAACAATAACAATGTCAACTTGCTTTTGTTGCATCAGATGACCGCCTGAATTATCGGGGATCAATGTATAGGGAATACCATTTTGGCCGAGCTCATATGCAGTGAGTTTTGCACCCTGGTTTCGTGGTCTGGTTTCGTCGACCCATACATGTACAGGAATTCCTTTCTCATGAGCAAGATAAATCGGAGCTGTAACGGTACCATAGTCTATACAGGCTAACCATCCGGCATTGCAGTGAGTAAGTATATTCACCGGTGCACCTTTTTTCTTCTTACTTAAAGATTCAATCAATTTTAATCCGTGCTTCCCTATCTGCCTGCAGTTTTCTTTTTCTATTTCACAAATCTCAAGTGCGGCATCAAGAGCTGATTTTGTCAGGGAAGCTGGAGAATCGAGATTTTTCAGTTTCTCCATCACATAATTTACGGCCCATGAAAGGTTAACTGCTGTTGGCCGGCAGGAAATCAGGTATCGTTCAGCATTCGAAAGATGTTCCCTGATATTAGTCTGGGAGTTGATCTCGAGTGTAGCAAGATAGATGCCAAATGCCGCGGTAGCGCCAATAAGAGGAGCTCCCCTGACGGTCATGTTATCTATTGCATTAAAAACATCGTCAACCGACCGGAGATCCTTTATTTCAAAGAAGAAAGGCAACTTTTGCTGGTCTATGACCCTGACAATGGCAGGATCACTTTCATCAATCCAGATGCTCTGATAATTCTGATTGCCTATCTTCATTTTTTTATGTTCTTCCCGTCCCCGAAGTAATAAAGCATCAAAAATACAAAATATTGGAGTATAAAAATGCTGTGCACCATATTTAACAAGCTCTTCAAATTCAAATGTACTCACCCCCTTTATTCCCCCTCTCTACTTCGTAAAGAGGGGGAAACTACTTGATATATTGTGTATTACGCCCCCTCTCTAAATATTAGAGAGGGGGATGGGGGGTGAGTTCATTACATCCAGAGAGATGTTGGGGTTCAAATCAGTTTCGAATTGTCGACCAATTTATTCGAAGGCATTGATATTTTTTCTAATTGTATTATCTTTGCATTGAAAAAGAAAATATACAAAAATGCATAGTATATGATTAACAAAGAGGAGTTTAGAAAGAAAATTATCGTTTCAGCAGGACAGATTTTCAGCCATTATGGCTTTAAGAAGACGACCATGGATGAGATAGCAAAAGCGCTGAAAATGGGTAAAAGTTCAATTTATTATTACTTTGAAAGCAAAGAAGATATCTTTGAGGCAGTAGTACTCTATGAAGCCAATGTTCTTAGAAATGAGCTTACTACAGCAATTAAAGCTGTTGAATCGCCTATCGATAAAATGAGAAATTATGTTTTTGTAAGAATGAAATCGTTCGAAAAACTTTCAAATTATTATAATGCCATCTTTGATAAAAACCTTGATCATTTTGATTTTATAGAGACCATCCGCGAAAAATATGACAGGGAAGAGCTTGCAATTCTCCGTCTGATATTATATCATGGAGCAAGAAAAAAAGTCTTTAATGTGGTAAACAGTGAATATACGGCAATGGCTGTTCAGACAACACTGAAAGGACTTGAGGTCCCTCTATTCTGGAAGAAGAAAGAGGTGAATATTGAGAACAGGCTGAATGCCATTCTTGATGTCCTGTTCTATGGGATTGTTAAAAACAAGTAGGGATGTTGCATTTATACGTGTAGGGACGTTGCATGCAACGTCCCTACACGTATAAAAATCGTCCCTACCGGATAATCACGGCTCGTTTTTTCTTTTTCAGGCTCCAGTACAACCCGCCAATACCCATCAAAACAAAAGGTATGCTCAACCATTGTCCCATGTTAAGTTTCATAGTTGCTTCAAAAGCTACCTGATCCTCTTTCAGGAATTCTATAAAGAAACGGGCGGTGAATACCAGTATGCACAACAAGCTTATAAGCATACCCTGATAATGTTCCCCTTTTTTCGACCAATACAATCTGTAAAGAAGAACAAAAATAGCCAGATAGGCTAATCCTTCATATATCTGTGTCGGGTGTTTCGGGGCAACTTCGTGGTTTCTTAAGAAAACAAATCCCCAGGGAACAGTGGTTTCTATGCCATAGATTTCAGAATTCATCAGGTTTCCCATTCTGATCAGAAACCCCGATAGGGCAACCACAATGGCAATACGGTCGAGGACCCAGAAGTAATCTTTTTTTTCTTTTTTTGCAAAAAACCATACGGCAGTCAGGATGCCAATTGCTGCACCATGGCTAGCAAGACCTCCATGCCAGATCATTATAATCTCCAGCGGATGGCTTAAATAATAGCCGGGTTCATAGAAGAGGCAGTGACCCAGACGGGCGCCGATAATAACCCCAATGGCCATATAAATCGTTAATCTGTCAAGAACGGCTTCCCCGAGATTTTCATTCTTGAAAATCCTGTTCATGATAATATATCCGAATAAAAAAGCAGAGGCGAACAAAAGACCATACCATCTAACAGCAATATGCCAAATCCGGAATATTTCGGGATTTACATCCCATGGAATTACAAGTAAATGCATATGTAACATTTTTTGTTAGTGCCAAAGGTAGAAAATATTATTATTGATCAAAACCAAAAAACCAGGGTTATGTATAGTTTCTATACCCTCTTTCCCGTCCCGCCTAAGCGGGAGGCTTTGTTTGTGCTCCTTCCCCCGTGGGGGAAGGCCGGGATGGGGTTATTGAATGAAAAATAGACCTCATATTTATATTGAAAACCAATTGTCATTTAATCCAATATCGAAATGAATCTTTAAAAAATGATGTAAGTTTGTAATTCATTAATAAACCGATGATGTTTATGAATAGAAGGATAATTGTCCGTTTTTTTCTTAGTTCAGCTTTCATTATTATTATCGGTGCATGTGCTAAGATCAGCTCACCTTCGGGTGGTCCAAGAGACAGGACACCTCCTGTAGTTATAAAAAGTGTTCCAGTAAACGGGGCGAAAAATTTCAGGGGGAACAAACTTGAAATTCTATTTAATAAATATGTTGTTCTGGATAACATAAATGATAAATTCATGGTTTCCCCACCGATGAAAAAGAAACCAAAAGTATTAATTAAGGGGAAGGCTGTTGAGGTTGAATTCGATGATAAACTGAAAGACAGTACAACCTATACTTTTTATTTTCAGGATGGAATAAGAGATCTGAATGAAGGGAATATTCTTCAGAATTATCAGTTTGTAATTTCGACCGGACCGGTAATAGACTCTCTATCTGTTACAGGGAATATTTATAATGCATCTGATCTTGAGGTCCCTGAGAAAACAGAGGCACTCTTATACAGTGAGTTAGCTGATTCTGCTGTGGTTAAGCACCTTCCTGAATATATTTCAAGAGTAGATCAGGATGGCTATTTCAGAATTGATAATGTTCGTCCGGGAACTTACAGATTATATGGACTGAAAGATGGCGATAACAGCAAAAACTATAATCTTCCTGATGAAGAATTTGCATTCATGGATTCCACAGTGGTAATCACATCCGGAAAAAATTATATTCCTCCACCTCCTGTCGTTAAAGATACAATAACATTGATAAAGAAAGAAGCTAAAGCTACCCAATCAGCAAAAAAGGGGATAAACAAAAACACTGCAACATCTAAAGACACAACAAAAGTAAAAGAACCGGCAGCCTTAATCGGAGAATACAAACTTCACCAGTTTACTGCACTGAAGAAAACTCATTACCTTTTAAGTTCTCACAGGGATCATAAATACCAGATGATATACATCCTCTCTTTGCCCCCCGATACAATGAAATTTGATTTTACCATACCTGGAGCAGATCGCAAAGAATATTTTACAGAATCAAGCCGATTTAGAGATACCTTAAATGTATGGTTGAAAGACAGTTCTCTTTATTCACAGCCTCAGATTAAAACTATTATAAAATTTCCTTATACTGACACACTTGGGGTAACAGGTTATAAGCAAGACACTATAGTGATGAGATACCTTGCCCCGCGGCCGCCCCGGGTAACAAAAATAAAAAGGACCGTTTTCACTTTTGAAAGCACTATTCAATCGGGCTTTTTAAAACCCGGACAATCCATTGTTTTTAAATCTAAAACTCCTTTCCTGCAGCCTGATACTTCGAAAATCAAACTTTATGAATTGGTGCAGACGACCAGGCAAAGTTTACCGTATCGTATGGTTAAAGACAGTGCCAATTCCTGTAAATATTACCTGAAAACAAAGCTGGCAGAGGGCAAGAAATACCTCTTAATTGCCGATAGAGCTTCATTTAGCAATATTTATAATGATTTTTCCGACTCCATTGGAACAAAATTCTCTATTAAAGACCCTGAATCATATTGTAAATTGACAATAGCAATTAAGAATTATGATGGTAACAGAATAATTCAATTGCTTGATAAATCTGAAAAACTGGTTGCAGAAGATTACATGACAAAAGATGGTAAAGCTGTTTTTCCACTCCTTGATCCCGGTATATACCGTTTACGGGTAGTATACGATCTGAATGGTGACAGAAAATGGACCACGGGTGATTTTACAATACACAGGCAGCCGGAACCTGTTTCTTATTACCCTGCTGAGATTGAGTTAAGATCAGGATATGAGCTCGAATTCACTGATTCCAAGGCATGGGATATAGGTGTAAAGAACTTCAAGGATTCTAAACTGCGCGAAAAGAAAAAGGGGAAATAGAAAACCACACATGCTGCTCTTGCCTGGAATGAATCCCCGCTACCGCATTCTCCGTTGCTTGCTGCGAGTCAGCAAGCATTAAGAATTTATCTTAGGGGATCGAAGATTCTTCGTAGCTTGCTGCGAAGAGCTTCAATTAAAGTAACAGGAATATTTTAGAATTAGGAATGAATGAATTTTTGTATTAATTTTGGTTCTTTAAGTTCCGAAGTAAAACGCAATCAGATATGAAAATTGCAGAAGTCCAAAAAGTAGAGCTTAAATCTTATTATCCCCCGCTGGAAGAAATTTCAGTCAGAATGGATGAACAGAAAGAACGGTTGCTGATTGATACCATTAACTGGAAAGGGTATAATTATAAACCTGATGTGGCATTGTCTATTGCATATAGTGACCATGAAATTTTCCTGAAATATTATATAACCGAGAGTTATTTCAAGGCTGAAAAAACTGATACAAATCAAATGGTTTGCGAAGATTCGTGTGTCGAGTTTTTTGTTTCACCGGAAGATGACGGGATATATTATAACATGGAGTTTAATGCAATCGGGACATGTCTGCTTGGAGTTGGGACCGGGAGGGCAAACAGCCAGAGGGTAAGGCCCGAGATCATTTCAAAAATCAGAAGACTTACAACTGCAGGTACAAAGCCGGTCAAAGAGATAGAAGGGGAGTATGCATGGACGATAACAGTAGCCATTCCTTTTGAGGTTTTTTTCCATCATCAGGTAAAAGATCTGAAAGGGAAAATCTTCAGGGCGAATTTTTATAAGTGTGGTGATAAGCTTACGGTTCCACATTACGTAACATGGAATCCGGTGGGCACAGAACAGCCGGATTACCATCAGCCGGAATATTTTGGGTTACTGAAATTTGTTTAGTTGTTTTTGCCCCCCAATCCCGCTGTGCGGGACTAAGACTCAGACATGCAATAAGTCCCCCTTGGGGGATTTAGGGGTGAAAATTTGGGAGACAAACGAAACTACATGTTAAACGGAATAAATGAATAATTATGATTAAAGGGAATGCTCTCATAGGGCAATCGGGAGGACCGACATCGGTGATCAACTCGAGTCTTGCAGGAGTTATAGAAACAGCTTTATCCTCATCTTTCATCAAAGAGATTTATGGGATGCATTTCGGGATAGAAGGTTTCATGCAGGAGTGGTTGTATGATCTTGGCAGGCAGCCGCGTAATATCATTGAAGGATTACGTCATACCCCTTCCTCAGCATTGGGGTCATCACGTCACAAGGTTCAGGAGAAAGACCTTCCACTGATTCTTAATGTACTTAAGAAATATGATATAAGATATTTCTTTCTGATAGGAGGGAACGATACGATGGATACCATCCACAGGGTTGAATCCTATTGCAGGAATGAAAAGTACGAACTCACGGGCATTGGAATTCCTAAAACTGTTGATAATGATTTATTCGGTACCGATCATACTCCTGGATTTGCCTCGGCTGCCAGGTCAAATATTCTGAACGTTATGCAGGCTGGAATACTTGCCCGCGATATGCAGAAGGTTGACAAGTTTGTTATTTATCAGACTATTGGAAGAGATGCCGGCTGGCTCGCGGCTGCAACTGCAATGGCAAGAAAAAATGAAGAAGACGCCCCGCATCTTATTTATGCCCCGGAGTTTAATTTTGACCGTGAAAAATTCCTGAAAGAAGCTGATTCATGCATTAAAAAATATGGTTGGGTTTCCATTGTTTGCGGAGAAGGATTAAAATATTCCGATGGCACTCCGGTAAGTTCTGCCACTGTGAAGGATAAGTTTAATAATACTGAGTTTGGTGCTATGGGCGGCTCAAGCGTTGCACTCAGTCTTCACCGGATGATAACCGGAGAGTTCGGATACAGGGGCGAATTTCAAATCACAGAGTCATTGATAATGAGCGATTTCGTGAGATCCTCTGAGGTAGACCTTATTGAAGCTTATCGCTGCGGAGTCGAAGCGGTTAAATTGGCAGAGAAAGGAGAATCAGGATTTATGGTAAGTATTAAGAGAACTTCAAACAAGCCATATACCATTGAATTTGGTAAAGTCGCGTTAAAAGAAGTTGCCGTTTCAGCTAAACCTATGTCGTCAGATTACTTTAATAAGGAAGGGAATCATGTATCTCAAAAATTCATTGATTATATAAAACCACTTGCCGGAGAACTGCCGGAATTTATACAGCTCGAAAAAATATTTGCAAAAGGAAAATAAAAAAATCATCTATGACTAAAGAATTTAATAAAGTTGCATTATCCATTCATGCCCATCCCGATGACGCGGAAGCATGGAACGCAGGAGTCTTGAAATTACTGAAAGACAAAGGCTACAAAATTGTTATAGCCACATTGACCGCCGGAGACCTTGGCGGTTGTAATATGACTATGGAGGAGACAGCAAAACTCCGGATTGAGGAAGCAAAAAAAGCAGCTTCAGTTCTTGATGCTGAATACTATATGCTGGGAGGAACCGACGGTTTTCTGTTTGACACAAAGGAGTTGAGGTTAAAGGCAATATCTCTGATGAGAAAGGTCAGGGCAGGGATAATATTCACTCATCTTGCTTCCGATTACCATTCTGATCATCGTACAACGGCCAATATCATTGAAACGGCGGCAATGGTCTCATCGCTCGATACTGTCCCGGTCAAAGAAAAATCTCTCGAGATAACACCACTGTTGTATCATACTTCCCCACTTACTTTATCTGACCCACTGGGATCACAGATAGTTCCCCCACATTTTTTTGTTGATATAAAAACAGCTATTGAAACGAAGAAAAAGATGCTAGGCTACCATGTCTCCCAGATAGAGTTAATGCAGCACATGCATAAAATGAATGATTTCTTCGGATATGTCCTTGAAGGAAACCGGAACTATGGCAAAATGGTTGGCATTGAATATGCTGAAGTTTACTGGCAGCATCTCGGTGGCGGTTTCCAGAAAGAGACCCAGGTTCAGAATGATCTTTCAGAATTTCTTATAAATAAAATGTAATAATTATGAAACTAACAGAAGAAAAGTACAATAAATATGCCCTTGTAAGGGAAATGATGGAAACACCGGATATCATCAAATCCTTTAAACCTGAAGCAGCAGAAAAATTTGCTTCAGCAGTCAGGAAGTTCAAAGGATTATTTCTTACCGGAGAGGGTAGCAGCAGGATTTTTCCTGCTAAAAGAGCAATCTATGCATCTCATAAAAAAGGATTAACTCTTCCTGTTGTAACAGAAGGGTGTACACAGGCTGAAGAATATAATCTGAATGACTATGCTGTATTTGCTGCATCAAACTCGGGTCAGACAAAAGAGGTCGTCCGTCTCACAACCTTACTTAAAAAACAGAAACATAATGCAATCTTTGGTCTCACGGCAAACCCGAAAACGAAACTTGAAGAAATTGCCTCGGCTACGCATATTCTAATCTGTGGTAAAGAAAACGCAGTGGCAGCCACAAAGTCGGTGATAGAACAGGGGCTTTTTTATGATTCACTGCTCAGGATTATCAGGGGCGAGAAAATGGAAGGGCTAAAAGAACTGGCAAAAAAAACAGAAGAGGCCCTGACATTAAAAATTGACCCGGCAATAACTGAAATAATAAAAAAAGCCGGTACGATTTACTTTGCGGGAAGAAACAACGGGGTTGCAGAAGAACTGGCTCTGAAAACCAACGAAATTACCAGAAAAAAATCAGCGTTCCTCGAGGGAACTTTTGCAGTTCATGGCATTGAGGAAGTGATGGACAAAAGGGAAGTTCTGATATGGATTGAACCATTTACTGCTGAAATGGAAAAATTTAGTGAGTGTCTGGTGAAAGGCGTGGGAATGAATATCATTGCAGTATCAACTAAAAAAACCATATTTCCAACAATAATTATTCCAGATGGTGGTCAATATGCTGAATATGTTCAGCTTGCAGCAGGATGGAATATTCTTGTGGAAACTGGGATATCTCTCGGGATTGATCTTGACAAACCAACCCGGGCGCGGAAAGTCGGGAATGAATATATACCGGAATAGCCTTATTTACCTCTTCCCCCTTGCCCCCTTCTCTTCAGAAGAGAAGGGGGTAACTAAAACAATATTAAGATTTTAGGTGGATGTTGAAAAAGTCCTTTTTAACCACAAAGTACACTAAGAAGGCACAAAGGACACAAAGTTAATACCATGTAATTCAATCCTTTGTGATCTTGAATTAAAATGCCACCTCTGCAGGCTGGTCCCTTCGCTAAAATAGCCCACCGGGCTATTTCTTAACGCTTGGGCCCCTATGTGGTTAATGGATTTCGACTTGTTCAACAGCCCCGTTGGGGAGAGGTAAAAAGACAGAAGGATGAACTGATTTTGTAGGTAACCCTGAAACAGCGGAAATATTTTAGATAAGCAGAATTCATATTTTAAATTTGTAAGTGTTATATTTACAGGTATAAAGCAATCATTTATATATTATGGCAAAAAAAGAGGTAGCGGTAGGTATTGACATCGGTGGTACAAATACAGTCTTTGGTTTTGTTGACAGAGAAGGTAATATTTTAGGTGAAGACAAGTTGAAAACCTCACATTATGATGAAATTGAAGTATTTGTAGCAGCATTGTACGAAAAGATACAGATAACGGCCCAAAAGATAGGGAACGGTTCAGAAGTTGTAGGATTTGGCATTGGTGCCCCTATGGGAAACATTAATAAAGGAACAATCGAACATGCTGCAGGACTTCCCTGGAAAGGAATTGTCCCTCTTGCCGAAATTTTTAACAGGCATACAAATCTTCCGGTGATTGTAACAAACGACGCAAATGCAGCAGCTGTAGGAGAAATGATATACGGAGGTGCCAAGGGGATGAAGAACTTTGTCGTGATTACTCTTGGTACCGGCCTCGGCAGCGGGTTTGTTATTGACGGTAAACTTGTATACGGGCATGATGGTTTTGCCGGCGAAATCGGACATACCGCAATCAGGCCGGGTCCTTCAAACCGTGACTGCGGATGTGGAAGAAAAGGTTGTCTCGAAACATATGTCTCGGCCACGGGACTCAAAAGATCTCTTCTTAAGATAATGGCTGACAGCAATGAACCAAGCGAGCTGAGGAAATTAAGTTTTGAAGAACTTGATGCGGAAATTATACATGATGCTGCCAAGAGAGGCGATTATCTTGCAAAGAGAGCATTTACGCATACAGGAAGGATGCTCGGCTTTAAACTTGCCGATGTTGTTGCTCACACCAATCCTGAAGCAATATTTCTTTTTGGCGGATTGGCCCTTGCCAAGGATCTGATCTTTGAACCTGCAAAAGAATATATGGAAGAAAACCTTCTTAGCATTTACAAAGGCAAAGTGAAGCTGCTGCCTTCGCAGTTAAGTACTCATAATGCTGCTGTACTTGGAGCAAGTTCGTTGGTGTGGACAAATAAAGAATCGTGATTATTAAATTAATACCTGTAGTTATGGCCAATTTTCCTGCCGTACTAAATCATATTCTTGGGGTCGTTTTTATTATTATAGTTTTTGCACTTGCCTATGCCTATCTTAAACCCCATGAACTACATAAACGCAGGCTTGTATCAACACTTCTTCTCAAAATAAGTTATCTGCTTTATTTATTGGTACTTCTGATAGTTATATATCTCTCGGCACTTGTGAAAGGCGGACTGGAAACGGTATTCTTCGGCATTGAATTTTTTGCATTCCTCATTGTTCTTTTTGTTCCTACTATTGGAATATTTGCCCGGAAACTTGGTCAGTTCAGCAAAAAAAGAGAAGGATATAATTACTTTTTTACTGTGGTAAATATTCTTTCGATAGTGGCAATTCTTCTGATGTATTTCATCTAGTGACCCCTGCCTGAAAATTCAACCTGTAAGAAAAGTTGAATTATTAAACACATTATTGCTAATCAAATTGTAATTTCGTCGGAAAATTAAAACCTCAAATCTATGATACAGGAACGTTTAATCGGATACATTGAACAGAGTATCAGACAAAACTGGGAAATTGAGGCTTTGTCGAATTATAAAGAAAAAGGTCTTTCTTACAAGGAGATAGCTGAAAAAATCCTAAAACTTCATATTCTCTTTAATGGATCAGGAATAAAAGAGGGGGATAAAATTGCCCTTGTGGGACGAAATTCAGCCAACTGGTGCATTACCTATCTGTCAGCAGTGACTTATGGCGCTGTAATAGTCCCGATTCTTCCTGATTTTAAACCCGATGATCTTACTAATATTATTAACCACTCTGATTCAAAGCTTCTTTTCGTAGATGATAAAATTTATGACCTTCTGGATATCACCAAAATGCCGGAGATAACAGGAGTTTTTTCTCTCGATGACTTCCAGATGATAATTTCAGGTAACCAGGCAGTTAAAGAAGTTTTCTCCTCACTTAATGAAAAATATTTAAATGCTTTTCCAGAGCTTAAAAAGGAGGATGTTAAGTTCTCTGGTATCTCAAATGATCAACTTGCAGTGATTAGCTACACTTCGGGAACAACAGGCTTTTCGAAAGGAGTAATGATAACTCATAACAGTCTTGCTGCCAATGTCAGGTATGCTCAGAATAATATGCCATTAAAACCGGGAGATCCACTTGTTTCTTTTCTTCCTCTTGCCCATACTTATGGATGTGCATTTGAATTCCTTTTCCCGTTTACGATTGGCTGCCATATTACAATTTTGTCAAAGACACCATCGCCGCAAATTATAATTCAGGCATTTAAAGAAATCAGACCCAGGCTTATCCTTTCAGTACCCCTGGTTATTGAGAAGATCTTCAAGAAACAATTGTTGCCGGTCATTAGTAAACCTGCAATGAAGATCATGCTTTCCATTCCCGGGTTAAAGAATATACTACATAAACAAATCAATGCGAAATTGACCGAAACATTTGGTGGACAGTTTGCAGAGATAGTTATCGGGGGAGCTGCTTTTAATCCGGATGCAGAGATATTCTTTAAAAAAATAAGATTCAAATTTTCTGTCGGTTACGGTATGACAGAATGCGGGCCACTAATCAGTTATGCTTCATGGGACACCACTAAACTTGGTGCATCCGGAAGAGCTGTGGATACTTTGGAAGTTACCATTGATTCACCTGATCCGGAAAACATTGTCGGAGAGATTATTCTACGGGGAGAGAATGTTATGACAGGGTATTATAAGAACGAAAAAGCAACCCGGGAGATGATTGATGATAAGGGTTGGATGCATACCGGTGATCTTGGTGTAATTGATAAGGATGGCAATATTTTCATTAAAGGGAGAAGCAAAAGCATGTTACTCGGGCCATCAGGTCAAAATATTTATCCTGAAGAAATTGAGGCTGTTATAAATAATAAAGATTATATCGTCGAATCGGTAGTAATTTCAGTGGATAATAAATTGATCGCATTGGTTTTCCCCGATTATGAAATGATGAAACGGGATAATATATCAGAAGATCAGCTTATTGAGTATCTGGATAAAACCAGGAAAGAGGTGAATGAAAGATTGCCTGAATTCATGGCCATAAGTAAATTCAGGGTACATCCTGAAGAATTTGCAAAAACGCCAAAGAGAAGCATAAAGAGATTTTTGTATACGAAAGAATAGCCCCAGTTTCTTAATGTACTCACCTCCTGCCCCCTCTCTGCGTTGCAAAGACGGGAAGAAAAGTACTGGAAGGGAGAATACTACCCCCTCTATACGAAGTAGAGAGGCGGACGACCGTTAAGAAATTGCCTTGCAGGCAATTTTAGGGAGGAGCGAGCCTGCAGGGCTGAAAAGGTAGGTGAGTTCATGAATCAAGAATGAAGGTCAAAAGAGAGTTGGGATTTTTGGAAATAGATTAATACTGTTTTTATGGATCTGTACGTTGTAATTGTAGCAGCAGGTAGTGGCAAAAGGATGGGAGCAGAAATTCCCAAACAATTCCTGGAGCTTGCCGGCAGACCTGTTCTTATGCACACAATTGAAAGATTCAAATCATTCAATGATACAATAGAAATAATTACGGTATTACCTGAAAACCAGCTGCGTTTCTGGATTGATCTACAGAAGAAACATTCATTTTCAATCCTCCACACTCTTGTTAAGGGTGGATACAACCGCTTCTATTCTGTCAGGAACGGACTTAAATTTGTCAATAATGAAGGTTTGGTAGCCATTCACGACGGAGTCAGACCTTTTGTGAGTATAGATACAATTAAAAGATGTTTTGATACTGCTGAAAAGCTTGGCAATGCAATACCAACAATTTCTCCGACTGAATCTCTGAGAATATTAACAGACCAGGGAAGCCTTCCTGTTAACCGGTTACATGTAAAACAAATTCAAACTCCACAGGTATTTAATACCGGACTAATCAAAAATGCTTATCTGCAGGAATACAGTCCGGATTTTACTGATGATGCGACTGTTCTTGAAAAGACAGGAGAAAAAATCAACCTGATTGAAGGCAACCGTGAAAATATAAAGATTACCAACCCTGAAGATCTGCTGATCTCAACAGCCTTATTACCAATAATCTCCTGACTTTTTAACGGCGCAACGGCTTAGAGATGAAATATTAATTGTTAAATAATACTATTCCCTTCATTCTTAACATTACCAATAGTCATATACATAATACAAAACACATTATTTGCCGTTATGCCCTTGGGCCTTTGCGCCGTTACGCCTTATTTTATATCTTGCGGTTTATTTGGACAACCCCATATGTTTGAAAAAAAGGTATTTGATTACAAGGGACTTGAAGTAAGAGTTTCTGATTATGCAAATGAAGGGATTTTAGACATCCTCAATCATGCTGTTCAGGGTTCTGAAGGGGGGTTAAGGTTTTCATTACAGAATATTGCACCGCGCATTGCCGCATACAAAGATCAGATCAGATTTGTTTCACTTTATAAGAAAAACCAGATAACCGGAACAGTAGGATCATGTTATCGCATCTCCGGTCAGGGTAACCTGCGATACCCTACTTCATATCTGCGTTACCTTGCTTTTCAGTCAACATATCAAACTGATTCCGGTTGGAGGAGAAGAAGGAAAGCGCTGATAAAACCTGAGAAGGACGACAGTTTCAAACAAAAAACTCTGGAAATTTTCAGTAAACCGCATTTGCTTGATCTTCATGATGTATTTGAGGGAGACAGACATATTATGTATGCTTTTTTGGAAAGCAAGAATGAAAGATCTAAAAACCTTGTCCACCAGGCAGGATATGAGTATATAAGATCATTCCTCACAGTAGCGTTCAGCAGATTTTCGCCTAAATCAGATCACCGTGTTTCGAAGTTAAGGGATGATGAAAAACCTGAAATGGAATCCCTTTTGCTGGAATATTACAGGGGCTATTCTTTTTTTAGTACTGACTATTCTTTTTTCGGCAGAAAGTACTACATCTTAAAAGAGGGAAACAAGATAATTGCTGGAGTCAGTGCGATACCTTCGGTTTATAAGGTATATGATATTCCAGGAATCTGGGGTTGGGTAATGATGAAAGTTTTGCCTAAAACACCATATTTCAGGAGATTGTTCCGGCCGGGAGAATTCAGATACATTGTTTTCGATGCTATTTATTGCAGAAAAGGACAGGAAGATCTGCTGGGAAAACTTTTTGAGTCAGTCTGTGCTGCAGAAGGTTTTCATACCGGTCTGACATGGCTCGATGACCATAGTCAACTGTATGACAAAATGAGAACTGTTGTAAAAATGGGGGCATTAAACAGGATGCTGAATGCAAAACCAGGGCTGGTATATTCAAGATTCATAAATTTGTCCGACAAAGAGAAGGAATGTTTTTATAATGCACCAGCTTATATTTCCGGATTTGATTTTTCCTAGACGAACCTGATAATTAGGTAAATAAACATATTGCTTTGAAAAAATTAAGAATACATTATTTCCAGCACGTTGCCCATGAAGGATTAGGAAGTATTGGAGAATGGATTTCGTTTTCAGGTCATTCACTGACCTCAACCAGGTTTTTTGAAAGTACCGGGTTACCTGATATTTCTGATATTGACTGGCTTATTGTAATGGGAGGTCCGATGAGTGTTCATGATGAGAGAAAATTTCCCTGGCTGGCAAAAGAAAAGAAATTTATCCGGCAAGCTATTGAATCCGGCAAAACAGTTTTAGGTATATGCCTTGGATCACAATTAGTATCTGCCGCATTGGGGGCAAGAGTGTATAAGAACAATGAAAAAGAAATTGGCTGGTTTGATATTGAACTGACTTCATTTGCACAGGCGGGTAATTTGTTTTTCGATATGGGGAAGAGGTTAGAAGTTTTTCAATGGCATGGCGACACCTTTGATTTACCGGAGAATGCAATTCATTTAGCCTTTTCCGAGGGGTGCAAAAATCAGGCATATATTTATAAAAATAAAGTACTGGCATTGCAATTTCATCTGGAACCCACTTGGGAATTACTACTTGAGATGATTGAAGGAGGAAGAGAGGAATTATTACCGGGGAAATATGTACAAGCTGAAGAAGATTTGCTAAAAAACAAACAGTTGATTGAATCAAACAGGAAAGTACTCTTCACACTCCTGAACAGACTGGCAGAACAAAAATAAATGATAATTATTAAAGGCTGAATTCTACGCTTTAAAAAGATGAATGAATCAACATCCTTCATTTTAGTCTGCATAAATTAATTGTAAAAGGAAAATTGCTATTTTTGCGCTTACGAAGGGACGTTAGCTCAGTTGGTTCAGTCCGCCAGTTGGCGGATGACAGGGTAGGAATACAGAAGATTGATTAAATAATGGGTTGTTAGCTCAGTTGGTTTAGTCCGCCAGTTGGCGGATGACAGGGTAGGAATACAGAAGATTGATTAAATAATGGGTTGTTAGCTCAGTTGGTTTAGTCCGCCAGTTGGCGGATGACAGGGTAAGAATACAGAAGATTGATTAAATAATGGGTTGTTAGCTCAGTTGGTTTAGAGCATTACCTTGACAGGGTAGGGGTCACTGGTTCGATTCCAGTACAACCCACAAATTTTTGCTGCGAATAAATATTGTATGTATTTTGTTTATGGATTGTACTCTCCCGGGTATAAAAAAATATATGTAGGCTTCACATCTGATTTAGAGAGGTGATTATTTTTTCACAACAATTCAATAA
>Ga0265316_10003017_pt1 | contig 17206 bp, 14 predicted proteins | sample 4522metaG_FD_202092 | JGI IMG/M metagenome (GOLD analysis project Ga0265316, IMG submission 202092) | Rhizosphere microbial communities from Carex aquatilis grown in University of Washington, Seatle, WA, United States - 4-5-22 metaG | ecosystem: Host-associated > Plants > Roots > Rhizosphere >...
TGAGGAAGTGGCCTTCGGCGAGGTAACGCTCCGCGTCGGCAACGCGAAGCTCGTCAGCACCGCACGCTTCTGGTGTGCCGTAACGCAGGGATACTTTTTCAACGTCAGTGAGAATGAGGAGCGCGTCAGCATGAACCGCCTTTGCAAGAGTAAAGCTGGCTTTGTCTTTGTCGATCACGGCGTTCACCCCCCTGAGGGTTCCATCCCCGTTCGGCGCGACCGGCACGCCCCCGCCGCCGGAAGCGATAACGACGAATCCGCTGTCCAGCAGCGCTCTGATGGCCGATTCCTCGACGATTTCCAACGGCTCGGGTGATGGCACCACTCTCCGCCACCCTTTTTCACTTCCCGGCTTCACCAGCTTCATACAGTAATGCTTGACGCGCTGCAGTGACTCCGCGTCCTTTTCGCTGTAGAAGGGCCCCACCGGTTTGGACGGATCCTCGAAATCAGGATCGTCGACACTCACAAGCACTTGCGTAACAAGGCTGCAGGCTCCCGCATTCATGCCCTCGGCGCGCAAGTAGTGACTGAGCCGATTCTGGATCATCCAGCCGATATGCCCCTGAGTCATGGCGCCACAGGCGGCGAGGCTCTGTCCGGGGACCATCGCTTCGCTTTCTTCCTGCTGGATGAGCAGGGCCCCTGCCTGAGGACCGTTGCCGTGGGCAACCACGATACGATTGCCGGCCCGCGCGATCTTGGCAATCTGCCTGGCTGTCGTGTCGACGTTTGCCAACTGTTCGTCCGTCGTGCCGCGTTGCCCGGAGCGCAGGATGGCGTTTCCGCCCAGGGCGATGACGATTGTGTTCATTGCTGCACCTTTCCGAGTCGGTGGACTACTGGTCTGACCACGGTAATCGGGACGATAAGGCCATTTCATTTTCCTGTCAATCAGATTTTTCGCCCCTTTATTAGGGGTATTTCTGATAGCTCGACGATTTTACTTGACAGAAATCATTCTGATGCACTACGATTCGAGTCGTGGTCTGACTGCCGTACCTTAACGGAAGAGGGTGACATGTTCGAGCGCCTCCATACGCAAAAAAACTATATGCAGATCGCGCGCCAGATTCGCGATCTGATTCGCGACGGCACCCTGAAAGTAGGAGAAAAACTTCCTCCTGAAAGGGCCCTCGTGGAACAGTTCGGCGCCTCCCGTGCCTGCGTTCGTGAAGCGTTGAGCGCTCTGGAGATGCTCGGTCTCATCGAGTGCCGCAGCGGTCAAGGCAATTACATCAAGGCGGATGGCTCGAACGGCGCCATCGACGGCGAAATGCTGAAGACCCTCCTCCAAGACCATGACGCCTACGAGATTTTCGAGGCACGCCTGGAAATGGAGCCCAATATGGCGGCCCTTGCCGCCGAGCGTGCTACCGCTGAAGAGCTGGAAAAGCTGAAATTATTCGTCGCCACCCTGCACGATCTCGGGGAGGCGATCATCGAGAAGGGTTTTGACGACGCGCTGGTGGACCAGTATATGGAAACCGACCGACAGTTCCACATGGAAGTCGGGCGAGCCGCGCACAATAACGTTCTGTTTACGGTCTTCTCCGGCGTAAACCTCATGACAAAAGAAACCCATTGGAAGGCCATGAAAAGCAAGGGACTTTCCAATGAGGCCAACGTCCTCGCCTACGACGCGGAGCACAAGGCTATTCTTGACGCGCTCGTGACCAGGGATTCCAAGACGGCATGGAAGGAATCCAAGCGACACTTGACCATGCTCAAAAAAAGTCTGTTCTAAACGTTCCTGGCAATGACGCGTCCTTCTTATCGCCGATGAGCGTTCGACGACGCGTGAGTGATACGACTATCCGAGGAGGAAAAGGAATGCTTTCAGGGAAAGACGTCAAAGGTGTGATTCCGGCTCTCGTCACCCCGTTTACGAAAAAGGACGAGGTTGATCTGAAGGGCGTTGAAAAGATCACGAAATTCCTGGTCGACAATGGCGTACATGCGCTCATGCCCGTTGGCGGCACGGGCGAGTTCCCCAGCTTGCTGCGCGAAGAGAAGCGCGATGTGGTCGCGGCGGTCGCGCGCGTTGCAAAGGGGAAGATCCCCATCATTCCGGGAACCGCGGCGTGCAGCACGCGGGAGGTCATTCTCCTCAGCAATGAGGCGCACGAGGCAGGCGCCGACGCCGTCATCGTGACCGCGCCTTACTATTTCAAGCTGTCCGACGCGTCCCTCATCCAGCACTACACGACGGTGGCCAAGAACGTCGGCTGCCCCGTCATCGTTTACAACAATCCCCTCTATACGGGCAACCCGATGAGCCCCCAAGTGATCGCGCAGCTGTTGGGCGTGAAGAACATCATTGGCGTCAAGAACAGCTCCCCGGACATGGGCCAGCTCATTGAAATGATCCGTCTGTCTCCCAAGGGCAAATCGCTTTGCACGGGAATCGACAGCCAGTTCTATCCGGCGCTGTGCGTCGGGGCATCGGGGCTCTACTCCACGGCGGCGGGAATCGTGCCGGCCCAGATGGTGAAACTATACGACCTGGCCATGGCGGGCAAGCACGCGGAAGCACTGGCGCTCAGCATGAAGCTTCAGTCGCTCAATCGCTATCTCGAATACGATCCGGGCTATGTCGCCCCGGCCAAGGAAGCGCTCAATCTCCTCGGCTTACCGGGCGGGTTCCTGCGTGAGCCGCTTCCGCAGCTCACCGCGGGCGAGAAGGCGGGCGTAAAGGCTGCGCTCAAAGAAATCGGAGCTCTCTAAACGGGGGACGGCGGCACATGAAACTGAGGATGGGAGTCGACACCGGAGGGACATTCACCGACGGGGTGGTCATAGACGAGAGAGGCGCGATCCATAACTTCAAGGAGCTCTCCACGCCCCGCGATCCCTCCATAGGCTTGTACAACGTCATCAAGAAGGCTGCTGATCATTTCGGCAAGGACGTGCGTGGGTTCCTCGCCGATCTGGACTTCTTCGCGCATGGCACCACCGTGGCGACAAACACACTGCTCACGGGCACCGGCGCGAAGACGGGGCTCATCTTGACTCAAGGATTCCGAGACACCCTGGAAATGCGCCGGGCGCACAAGGAGAACATCTGGGATCTGTATCTTCCGGCCGCGGTTCCCCTGGTTCCGCGCCGTCTGCGGATCGGCGTGCGGGAGCGCATCGACTACCGCGGTGTCGTCGTGCAGCCGCTTGACGAGCAAGACGTGTACCGCGCGTGCGAGCTGTTCAAGAAAGAGGGAGTCAAGGCCGTCGCGATCTGCACCCTTTTCTCCTTTCTCAACGACGAGCACGAGAGGGCCATTCGCGGGATCGTCCAGAAGGAGATGCCCGATGCCTTCATCTCCATCTCATCCGAGGTGCTGTCGCAAATCCGCGAGTACGAACGTACCTCCACAACCGTGGCCAACGCCTACGTCGGCCCGAAGCTCACTGTCTACCTCTCCACGCTCGACGCGAGGCTGAAGAGCGACGGCCTATCGCGCGCATTCTATATTACCGCCTCGAATGCCGGCGTCATGACGGCGGAGACGGCCATACGACAAGCATCCGCCACCCTGCTCTCGGGCCCCGCAGCGGGAGCAGTGGGTGGCATTTTCTTCTCTGAGCTCTTGGGGCGCGGCAACCTCATCACCATGGACATGGGTGGGACCTCGTTCGACGTGACCCTGGTGAACGAGGGGAAAGTCACCCTCAGCACGGAGGGATCCATTGCGGGGTACCGCATCGCAAAGCCCATGTGCGACATCAATACAATCGGTGCCGGCGGCGGTTCCATTGCGTGGATCGACTCGGGTGGGATGCTGAAAGTCGGCCCCGCATCGGCGGGCTCCGACCCGGGTCCCGTGTGCTACGACGTGGGGGGCACGAAGCCCACGGTCACGGACGCGAATCTTCTCTTGGGCTATCTCGACAAGGATTTTTTCCTCGGCGGAGAAATGAAAGTCAACGAGCCCAAGACCACGGAGGCTGTGCGTCGGGTCATCGCCGACCCGCTGGGCATGTCCATCGTGGACGCCGCGGCGGGAATCTTCCGCATCATCAATCAGAGCATGGCTGACGCAACGAAGGTGGTTTCGGTGCAGCGCGGCTACGATCCTCGCGAGTATGCGCTGGTGAGCGCCGGGGGTGCCTGTTCCATCCACGCGTGCAAGATCGCCGAAGAAGTGGGCTCCACGACGGTCATCGTCCCGAAAGCAGCCAGCGTATTCTGCGCGCTGGGCATGCTCGAATCGGATATCCGGCTGGACAGCCTGAAGACTTACCATGCGGTCATTCCGGGCATAGATCTTGCTGAGTTCAACGCAGTGATCGAGGCGGCCGAAAAAAAGGCTATGGCAGAATTGCTTCAAGAGGGCGTCGAGCGCGAAAGGGCGAGCCTCGTGAGACATCTGGACATGCGCTATGTCGGTCAGCACCACGAGGTGAACGTCGACATCCCCTCGGAATGCCGCATAGAAGAGAAGCATCTGCGTACCATCGCGGATGCGTTCCACAGGGCCCACGAGAAGCTTTATACCTACTCGACACCGGAGAGCGCCCTCGAGATCATGAATCTGCGGATCACCGCCGTGGGGGCGGTGCAGAAGACGGGCCTCTACGAGCACCCGCTCTCGGGCGCCGATCCCGCAAAGGCCTTCAAGCACACACGAAAGCTGCACTTCCAGGAAACGGGCGGCTTTGTCGAAGTGCCTGTCTATAACCGGGATCTGCTCGTGCCGGGAAATGTGATCGCCGGACCCGCGGTCATCGAGGAACGGATAACGACGATCGTGATCCACCCCGCCTGGGACGCGCGCATCGATGCGTTCGAGAATGTCGTCATGGAGGCGCGTGGATGAGCGCACAACAGCGAAAGAAGGAGTTCGAAGGGGCGGGGGATCCCATCACCCTTTCGGTGATCTACAACCGTCTCCTCACGATCAATCAGGAGATGGGGATCACCATGATCAACACCTCAATCTCGCCGATCTTCGCCGAAGTGCATGATTTCTCGTGCGCCATCTGCGACTGGGCGAACAGGATCGTCGCGCAGATCGACGGCGTGCCCTCGCATACGGCGTCGGTCATGGAATCGGTGAAGGCCGTGAGTCGGGAATTCGGCGAGGACATCCACCCCGGGGACGTTTTCGTTCTCAACGATCCCTACCTGGGGGGAACCCACCTGCCCGACATCACCATCATGAAGCCGATATTCTTCGAAGGCGCGCTGCAGTTCATCGCCATCAACCGCGCCCACCACGGGGACGTGGGCGGAATAGAGCCCGGATCCTACGTGCCGAGCGCACGCGAGCTGTTCCATGAGGGAATCCGTATCCCTCCGCTCCGTATCTATAAGGAAGAAAAACCCATAACGGACGTCGTGAACATGATCCGCATCAACACCCGCATGCCCGATGCGCTCTGGGTGGACATGAAGGCGCAGGTGGCCTCCTGTCGTGTGGCGGAGAAGCGGATCATCGAATTGCTTCTCAAGTACGGTGTGGAAAAGACCCGCGCAACCATCGAGGACATCCATGGTTACGCGGAACGCCGCATGCGCCGGGAGATCGAGCGCCTCACCGACGGCGTCTACGAGGGGGAAACCTACCTGGATTCCGACGGATTCAGCGACAAGCGAATCAGAATCAAGGTTTCTATCCGTATTGCCGGTGATGAGGCGTGGGTGGATTTCGCCGGGACCGATCCCCAAGTGACCGGATTCGTCAACTCACCCATTGCCAACACGGCGACGTGTGTCTACGTGGCATTCCTCACCACGGTAACCACCCCGGATATCCCGCACAACGAGGGGGTCTATCGACCCGTGCATATCACGGCACCCGTCGGATCGGTGGTCAACGCGCAATTTCCGGCTCCTGTAGGCTCATGTACGCTGGACACCGCCTGCGCGATCCTCGAGGCGTGCTGGATGGCGCTTTCGAAGGTGCTTCCCGACCGGGTGCCCGCCGGCTGGAATCGGTGGAACGGACCTACCATCACCGGAGTGGATCCGCGGTCGAACAATTTCTATGTCATGTTCGGGTTCAACGGATTCGGCGGCGCCGGCGGCATGCCCGGTCTCGACGGGCGGCACTACATAGGAGACGGGATCGATCTGGGGGGCCTTATCGCGCCCAACATCGAGACAAACGAGACGGACTACCCGCACATCACGGCATTCAACGAGTTCACCACCGATTCCTGCGGCGCCGGGAAGTGGCGCGGCGGGTGCGGAGCGAAGTACCGCATCAGCCTGTACGACGAGAATCCCACCCTCGTCATGTTCGGCGACGGCAAGGTGACACCGCCATTCGGGCTCTTCGGTGGTCAGCCCGGCTCGTGCAACCTCGCCTACATCAACGAAGGTACAACGGGCCAGCGAGAGCTGAAGGCGAAAGAGACGGTTCGGCTGGTCAAAGGGGACACGTATACGACCTACCCATCGGGCGGCGGGGGATGGGGGAACCCCAAGGAGCGGGACCTGGAGGCCGTGCGTGAGGACGCGCGCAACCAGATCATCTCGCGCGAGGCGGCTCAGAGCCAGTACGGCGTCGTCCTGGAGGGGGAGGAGTTCATCATCAACACCGAAAAGACCCGCGCGTTACGCGGCGGGAAATAGGAGTCGCACGATGGAGTCGATCAAAAAGATTGCAGTTCTCGGTGCGGGAAGCGGCGGGTTCATGTGCAGCGCAGACATGGGCAGCATGGGGTACGAGGTCGCCCTGTTTTCCCGCGATTTTGAACGGATAAAAGGGGTCAAAGAGCACGGGTCGATCGATGTCCTGGACATCGACTCGAAACCCACGGGGATGTCGGGAAAGGTCGCTCTTGCCACGAGCGACATCAAGGCAGCGGTTGCCGGCGCACAGGTGATCCTCAACCCCATCCCGTACTTCGCCTGCGAGGAGTACGCCCGACTCGTTCTGCCCCATCTCGAGGAAGGTCAGGTCGTCATCTATCTCGGGAAGGGCGGCGCATCCCTTACATGGGCAAAGGTCGCGCGCGAGCTTTCGATCCGCAAAAAGCTCTATTTCGCCGACACCAACACCCTGCCGTACGGCGCCTCTCGAAAAGGCGATCATCAGGTGCGCCTGGAGAACAGGACGCTCAATTTGATTCTCGCCACGTTTCCGGGCCGGGACATCGACTTCGTTGCCGATGTGGCTGCGCAGGTGTTCACGAAAGAACACGGGTACGAAATCCGCAAGGGGCAAAACGCCATAGATTCGATCCTGGTGGATTACAATGCCATCACCCATACGCCACCTATGATCTGCAACGCGGCGCGCATCGAGTCCGGCGAAAAGCCTTTTTTCCTTTTCGGGAAGAAGGAGAACACACCGGGGGTCGTGCGGATGATCGAGCGCATTGACCGCGAGCGCATGGCGATCGGCCACGCGTTGGGCATGAAACAATGGACGCTCGAGGAAGAGATCAAAATGGTGAAGTGGAATCCGCATGGGGAAGATTTCGTCCTTCCCCTCTATGAAGCCATCCACACCCCGTTCCTCGAGGTCTGTGAGGGTCCCTACACCCTGGATACCCGGCATCTGACGGAGGACATCCCGTACGGTCTGGTAACCTACTCGTCGCTGGGAAAAATGCTGGGTGTGCCGACACCGGTGACGGATGCCATCATTACCTTGGCGGAAGTGCTCTTGCAGAAAGACTTCCGTGGCATGGGGCGCACCGTCGAAACCATGGGCATCAACCCGTCCTGGTCGCCCAAAAAGCTCGCAAAATACTTGCTGAACGGAAACGCATAAACAGCGCGAAAGAGAGGAGAAACGGGCATGAGCAATCTGAAGGGACGTGATCTGAAAGGCGTGGCCGACTTTACCCGAGAGGAGATCGAGTTCGTCCTCGACGTCGCCCGCCAACTGAAGCTCGAGCAGAAGACCGGCAGGGCGCATCGCCTCCTGGAGGGCAAGACCTTGGCGGGGATATTCGAGACGCAATCCACCCGCACGAGCATCTCTTTCGAGACCGCCATGACGCAACTGGGCGGCCACATGATCTACTTGGACGAGAACCGGATGTGGGTCGGCAAGGCAGCCGAAGAGGACTGGCACGACACCATCATGACCATTGACCGGTACGCCGACGCCATTGCGCATCGCGCCATCATGCGCGAGCCGCTGGAGAAGGCCGCCGAATACGCTTCCATCCCGGTCATCAACGCCTCCTGCCCCGTGGAGCACCCGTGCCAGGCCTTCGCCGACGTAATGACCATGATCGAGAAGAAGGGCTCCCTCAAGAAGGCGAAAGTCGCCTTGTGCTGGGGATACCGCACCGCGAACCCGCCTGCCGGGCTCACGAACTCCCTCATGCTGATGGCCGGCAAGCTCGGCTTCGATCTGACCGTCGCGTGTCCCGAAGGTTTCGACCCGGACATGGGGATCAAGGCCAGCGCAGACAGAGAGGCCCCCGAAAATGGCGGCAGCATCCGCATCGTTCGCTCTTATGAAGAGGCGATGAAAGACGCTGATTTCGTCAACATTTATTCCTGGGTGTCCCCGGCCGTTTTCGCCAAAGGCCTCGAGACCCATTTCAAGGGAGACCCCGCGTTCCAGGAGAGCAAGAAGAAGCTGAAGGATACGTGGTGCGTGACGAAAAAGGCAATGACGATGGCGCCGAAGGACTGCAAGGTCATGCACTGCCTGCCGGTGTCGCGCAATAACGAGGTCACCGACGAGGTGCTCAATTCGCCCCAGAGCATCATCTTCGACGAGGCAGAAAACAGACTCCATACCGAAAAGGCCATACTCGCCCTCCTCATGGGTGGGTACCGGTAGGATCGCGATGGGTCGTGTCGATCAAGCCACAGGCACAGAGATGAAGCCTTCCCGGGAAGAGCTGAAAGCGGGCGCCGCGCGCATGAGGTCCCTGGATCTCGTGAGCATTCATGCCGCGGGATCGGGCCATCCCGGGGGGACGCTTTCCATCATGGATGTGGCTGCCGTCCTCTTCATGGACGAGGTACGCTATGATCCGCACGACCCGCGTTGGGACGGTCGGGACCGCGTGTTTTTCTCCGCTGGGCACAAGGCCCCCGCGTTTTATGCGGGATTGGTCCAGGCGGGGTTTTACACGGAGGAACAGGCCGTCACGCTTCGAAAACTGGGAAGCCCGTTTCAGGGACATCCCCACGCGCCATTCCTGCCGGGTATCGAGGTGTCCAGCGGATCACTCGGCCAGGGCTTGGGCATTGCCGTCGGTTGCGCTCTGGCCGGCAGGATTGCAGGCAAAGGTTACCGTGTGTATTGCGTCATGGGTGACGGCGAGCAGCAGGAGGGCAGCGTTTGGGAAGCGGCGATGTCCGCCTCTCATCACAAGCTGGACAGTCTGTGCGCCGTGATCGACAAGAACGGACTTCAGATCGACGGGAGTGTGGACAGCGTCATGCGGGTAGATCCGCTTGCCCAGAAATACGCGGCCTTTGGATGGAACGTCATCGAGATTGACGGCCATGACATCGACTCCATCCGCGAGGGGTTCCGCGCGGCGCGCACCGTCAAAGGCAAGCCCACCGTGCTCATTGCCGCAACGACAAAGGGCAAGGGCGTAAGCTTCATGGAAAACCAGGCCGCGTGGCATGGCGCGGCCACCCGAGGCGGGGAACAGCTCGGAAAGGCTCTCGCCGACATCGGATGTCCGGCCTACACCCCCGAGCATGTACGCCACCTCCTGGATACCGCGGAAGATTTCCAGAAACGCATCGATGCAGATCTCGAAAGTGAGATGCCCCGCGGCTCCCGCGACTACGGCTGGAACGTGCGCCAAGAGCTGAAGGTGGAATTGGCGGCAACGCGCGCCGGCTTCGGGGCGTGTATGGCGTCGATCGGAGACGATCCTCGGATCGTCACGATTCACGCCGATATCTCCGCCTCCATTTCCATTTCCGATTTCGAAAAGGACCATCCTGAAAGACAAAGGCGGGTGGTGAGCGTCGGCATCGCCGAACAGAACATGATGAGCGTCGCGGCGGGGCTTGCCCTGGAGGGAATGATTCCCGTGGTGGGCACTTACGGGGTATTCGCCGCGGGACGGCCCTGGGATCAGATTCGCTCGACGATCTGTTACGACAACTTGAACGTCAAGATAGCGGGCGCCCACGGCGGTATCTCCGTCGGCCAGGATGGCGCCACCCACCAGGCACTCGAGGAGCTCAGCCTGATGTGCACTCTTCCCGGCATGAAGGTCATAGCCCCGTGCGATTCGATGGAGACCATGCGTCTCTGCCGCATCGCCATTCTCGAGGTGGCAGGACCTGTCTATATGCGCTATGCTCGAGAGGCTTCCCCGGTCGTGACCACGGAAACGACCCCGCTCCGTTTCGGCGAGGCGAACGTGATTCGTTATCGGGGCGCGCGCGGAACGTTCCCCGAGGGATTCGACGTCGAGCTTGCATCGTCGTACCACGATGAGAACGAGGACCTCAGCATCGTGTCCTGCGGACCGCTTCTTGCCGAGGCCATGCGCGCCGCCCTCATTCTCAAGGAAGAATTCGGGCTTGAGACGCGCCTCTTGAACGTGCACACTATCAAGCCCCTCGACGCAAGGGCGTTGGAGCGCGCTCTGGCTGAAACCGGAGCCATTCTCACCTGCGAAGAGCATCAAAAAGGTGGACTTGGAAATCTCGTTGCGGGAGCGCTCTGCGCGCGGAAGGGCATGCACGATCCCTTTGTCCTGGACATGATCGGGATAGAGGATCGCTTCGGCGAATCAGGCAGGCCGAGGGAGCTCATGATCAGGTTCGGGCTCAGCGCGGAGCACATCGCGGCACGGGCGCGCGAGCTCGCGGAGCGGAAAAGGAGGAAGGGCTGATGGCGGAGAAAATACGCGTCGTCCATTACATCAATCAGTTTTTTGCGGGCATTGGCGGCGAGGAAAAGGGCGCCTCCCCGTTGGAGTTCTGCGAAGGGCCGAAGGGGCCCGGGGTGGGAATCACCCAGACCATCGGCGCTGAGGCCGAAATTGTTCGCACAATCTGGTGCGGAGACAACCTCATCAATCAGGAACAGGATCGGATCCTCGCGGAGATCGAGAAGCTCATTCGAGACGCGAAACCGGGTCTCGTTATTGCCGGACCTGCCTTCAATGCCGGTCGCTACGGCCTGGCATGCGGCATGGTGGCAAAGCTCTGCTCTGAAAAGCTCTCCATTCCCGTTATCATCGGGATGTACCCCGAAAACCCTGCGGTTGAAATCTTCCGCAAGGCCGCCTACATCTATCCGTGCGCGGAAACCGCAGCGGGGATGCGCAAGGACCTGCCCGGATTTGCCCGCTTGGCGCTGAAGCTCGGCCAGAAGGGGAAGTTGGATCCCGCCATTGTCGACGGATACATTCCCCGCGGCTACCGCTACAACGAATATGTACAGAAGAACGCGGCCGCGCGCTCCATCGAGATGCTGGGCCGACGACTTGCGGGCGATAATCCGATGACGGAGATCCCCCTGCGCGGATTCGAAATGGTCGCCCCCGCGCGGCCCGTGACCGATCTGAAAGGTGCCACGATCGCGATCGTCACCGGTGGCGGCATGGTGCCGAGGGGAAACCCCGACAAGCTGAAGCAGGCGTTCGCGGACGCGTTCGGCATCTACTCCATCGCGGGCTTGGCGGAGCTTCCGGCCGGTGATTTCAAGGGCATCCACGGAGGCTACGACTCCACATGGGTGGACGAGGATCCCGACAGGGTCGTTCCCCTGGACGCTCTGCGCGCGATGGAAAAAGAAGGCAAGTTCAAAAAGCTGCTGAACGAGTATTTTTCCCTGTGCGGCATCGGCACCAATGTGGCCATGAGCAAGAAGCTCGGCGCCGAGGTTGCCGAACAGTTGAAGCGACGGGAGGTATCCGCGGCGATCTACACCTCCACATGAGGAACCTGTACTCGTTGCGTGTCAACGATGCAGAAAGAGGCTGAAAGGGCAGGTATCCCCACTGCCTTGATTACCGCGATACCGTCAGTTGCAAAGTCGGTCGGCGTGAGCAGGATCATCACCGGAGGGGGGATTCCCTATCCAGTGGGTAACCCGTCCCTTCCTCGGGATCGGGAAATCGAATTCAGGAGGCGCCTCGTGGAAAAGGCCTTGGAAGCGATTTGCACCGAGGTCACTGGTCCTACTGTTTTCGATGTGAGTTTGGCATAGGGAGGAGAAGCTGCATGCGGCTGGAACGGGGCTATTTTTCTGTTCGGGATCTCGCGTTCGGAAAACAGACCGCTCTCGTCGACGGTATTCTCACCGTGGACAGGGATGAGCTCACGCGCCTTATTCTGAAGGATGACGAGAACAAGCATATCAAGACCCTCACCCTGGAGATCGTGAAGCCGGGCGAGGATGCCAGGATCGTGCACGTGCTGGATACGCTGCAACCGGGGATCAAGGTGGAAGGCGAGGGGCAGTTCATGCCCGGCCAGCTCTGTGATCCCGTTATCGTGGGCGGCGGCAAGACGCATCTCATCGAAAACGTTGCAGTCATGGAATGCGCCGAGCTGCCCTGGGCAGGGAAGTCGGCCCTCCTGTACGCCCGCGATGCCATCATTGACATGAAGGGTCCGGCCGCCGGCTATTCGCCATTTTCGCAGACCTTCAATCTCGTCCTCCGCATGACAATGCGTGAAGGCGCAAGCGACGTCGAATACGACGAGGCGGTGCGTCACGCCGGAGTCCGCTGTGCGCGGCATCTGGCGGGTCTGGTGAAAGACATGACTCCTGAAAGAACCGAGATATTCGACTTCGATCAGGCGGTTGACCCCAGCCTGCCGAAGGTTGCCTACGTCACCCAGTGTCAGACACAGGGAACCTACTCGAACACGTATCTCTACGGAAAGGACGTTGCCAACATCGTCCCGGTGAGCCTCTCGCCCACCGAGATCATGGATGGATGCATCGTAAGCGGGAATTACGTCTGGCCCTGCTTCAAAATTCCTTCGTTTATCCAGGCCAACCTCCCCACCGTCATGGAGCTTGCCCGTCAGCACGGCAAAACAGTGAACTTTGTCGGTGTCGTTTTCGACAGGGGTCACAACAACTCGCACTTCGAAAAAGCACGGGTCGCCAACATGGCAGCTTCCCAAGTGCGGCGCATGGGCGCCCAAGGGGTAGTGATTTCGTGGGAAGGCGGTGGCAACGCCGCAACGGATGCCATGCTCACGCTGCAAACGTGCGAACGATGGGGCATCAAGGCGGTCGCCTTCACCTTCGAGTTCGGCGGTCCCGACGGAACCGAAGGGGTGCTGCTGGTGGACGACGTGCCGGAAGCGCACTTCCTCGTGTCGTCTGGCTCCATCGAGAAACCGACCACCATTCCGAAGGTCGCGCGCGTGGCCGGAGGGGATGTCGTGCGCTTGCGCAAGGAAACCGGCGGGGATCCCGAACCGGCGGATGTCGAGCGAACGCTTGACAACATTACGCCCTTCTACTGCGGAGCGAATCAGAGTGGCATCGGAACCCTCGCGGGGGTGGGATACTGATGGAAATCTTTGACATCCTGATCATCGGAGCGGGAACCGGCGGGTTGTCTGCCGGCGTTTACGCTGCGCGTGCCAAACGATCCACCCTGATCCTGGACCGCAGGCGCCCCGGCGGCCAGGCCGCAACCACCGAAATGATGGAGAACTATCCCGGCTTCCCCGGCGGCATCGGAGGACGGGAGCTCATGGATCGATTCCGCGACCACGCTCTGCAAATGGGGGCGCGGATCGAGCAGGCGGAGGTGGTGGAGTTTCTCGAGGAAGACGGGACATACCTCGTACGAACCGCGGCCGGCGCGACGTTCGGGGCACGCAGCATCATCTTGGCGCCGGGGTGCGAGCCGCGCAAGCTGGGCGTTCCCGGTGAGATGGAGTATTCGGGCCGCGGCGTTTCCTACTGCGCCACCTGCGATGCGGAGCTTTTTGAAGGCGGGACGGTCGTCGTTATCGGCAGCGGAGAGACCGCGGTGGAAGAGGCGGGCTATATCAGCCGATTCGCGGAGGAAGTAGTGATTGTCGTCGCCCACGACGACGGAATCCTCACCTGCAACAAGACGCAGGCCGAGACGGCGCGGGCCAACCCCAAGCTGAAATGGAAGTGGAATCGCTCGACCCTCGCCATCGAAGGCACTGAAACAGTGGACGGGGTTCGAGTGCGGAATCTGAAAACCGGTGAAGAGGAAAAGATCCCTTGCGACGGCGTGTTCCTCTTCGTGGGCATGGTGCCCCAGACCGGCTTCCTCGGCGATTTCGTCACCATCAAAAACGGCTACATTCCGACCAACGAAACAATGGAAACCAATCGGCCGCGCGTCTTCGCGGCCGGAGACGTCCGTGTGAAGCCGCTTCGCCAGGTCGTCACAGCCGCATCGGACGGCGCCATTGCCGCCTATCAGGCGGATCGCGAGCTCAGCGAGATCGACGACTACGCGAAACAGGTCCAGCGCGCGGGCTCCGCCTATCTTCTGTATTTCTACTCTCCGTCCGTGAAGCTCAGCCTGGACCAGATTCCGGCGGTCGAGAAAAAGGCGGAGCTCCTGGGGCTCCCCCTCATCAAGCTGCATGCTTTGCGATTCAATACCATCGCGGCGCGCTACAATGTGAAGGAAGCGCCGTGTCTCCTCAGTATCGAAAACGGAAAGATCAAAGAAGTCCTGACAGAAGCGTCACGTTGACGCATCCCTAAAAAGGAAGGAGGTGATATGCATGTTGGACGGAAAGAAGATCATCATTTTGGGCGACCGTGACGGCGTTCCGGGCGGCGCGATTGAAGCGTGCCTCGCGGGGAAAAACGCGCAGGTCGTCTTTTCCGTGACCTCGTGCTTTGTCTGAACGTCCGCCGGTGCAATGGACCTGGAGAACCAGAAGAGGGTTCTCGCCTTGGCTGAGCAGCACGGCAAGGAGAACATCATCGTTCTTCTTGGCGGCGCCGATGCCGAGGCGAGCGGAATGATCGCGGAAACCGTGATCGCCGGAGACCCCGCGTTCGCCGGTGCATTGACTGGAGTCCAGTTGGGACTCCCGACGTACCATATACTCGAGCCCGAGATCAAGCGGGAAATAGATCCCGCGGTGTACGAACAGAATATCAGCATGATGGAGATGGTTCTCCCCGTGGACGAGATCGTGAACGAGGTGTCGTCCATTCGGAAGAAGCTCCTTTCATAAGGGGTGATTGAGATGATCGAGCTGGATAAGGACAACTTCGACCAGACGGTACTGGCGCACAAAGGCCTCTTTCTCGTGGACTTCTGGGGCACGACCTGCGAGGCATGCATCGAGATGATGCCGCAGATGGAAGCTCTGGAAAGCGAGCTGGCGGGTAAGGTCTCATTCGGCAAAGTGAACATTCAGGGCAACAGACGCCTGGCAATGCGTGAGAAGGTTCTCGGCCTTCCGACCCTCCTGATCTACAAGGACGGGCAGAAGGTGGCGACGTTTGCCAAGGAGTTCACCTTCGAACAGGTGAAGGCGGCGGTGCAGGAGCTGAAGATTGGCTGATACGTTTCCCCTCGTCACGGCAAGTTCCTATGCCCTGTTCCATGCCCCGTTTTTCGCGGTGGAGCATGGAACGACCCCGGCTTCGGAACGCCTGGCGAATCCCGATTCCCCGTTTCTGGCCGCGCTGCCGCGATCGCTCCGCACTTTTGCCCAGGTCTGTGCCTATCCCCCTCATCAGGCCTTCATTGGAAATGTGAGCCCCCGAGACATGCCGCAGCGACCCTGGCACACGGTGCTTCCGAGCACTGCGTCGGGCGATGCGGCGCGCGGAAAAATGGGTCGGATAGTCGGGGAGACGACTCTGTACGCGCTCATGAAGCTTTGCGACGCTTTTGATCTCGTGTCGCTTGGGACGGAATTCCGCGATGAAGCGCTGCGCCTTTTCCAGGGCGATGACGCTCTGGCCGGCGCCGATCTCACGAAGCTCAAGGATGCGATCTCGCCGGAGGCGCTGGCGCAAAAAATCGCCGAAGGTGCGCTCCCTCTCATCAGCGAGGGCCGCCTTCTGGGGTGCGTGAGCGCCGCTCATCCCACCGACATCAACCTCAGCGCCCATACGATGCTGGAGAATCTGGCCTCGAAGGCCTCCGCCGTCTACGCGTTGCGCCGATTGCTGACGGACATTCGCATCGATCCGAAGAGCATTGACTACGTCATCGAGACATCCGAAGAGGCATGCGGTGACATGAATCAACGGGGGGGAGGGAATTTCGCGAAGGCCATCGGCGAGCTTTGCGGTCTGAATAATGCGACCGGCTGCGACGTGAGGTCATTTTGCGCCGGGCCAGCCCACGGGATCCTTCACGGCGCGGCAATGGTGGAAGCAGGCACGTTCAGACGCGTGGTCATTGTGGCGGGCGGAACCACGGCAAAGCTCGCCATGAACGCAAAAAAACATATAGAAAAAGGCTTTCCCGTTCTGGAGGATTGCATGGCCGCATTCGCGCTGCTCATCGACGGTGATGGGGAGCGCGGACTGCTGGTCCGTGGCGACAGAGCGGGCATGCACAAGATCGGCTCCGGCTCCTCTCCCCAGGCCGTCATCCAGGACCTTGTCGCGGAGCCTCTCGCGCGAGCCGGGCTGCGCTTCTCCGACATCGACTTCTATGCCCCCGAGCTGCAGAACCCGGAGATAACGGAAGCAGCCGGAGCGGGCAATGTCACCCTGGCCAATATGAAGATGATCGCTGCCATGGCGGTGATGAAGAAGGAGATCGCCAAGCCGGACATGGACGCCTTTATCGATGTCCACGGTTTGACCGGTTGGGCGCCGACCCAGGGCCACATCCCATCGGGGGTTCCGGCCGTGGGATGGTTCCTGCGCTGGGCCGAGGAAGGGACGCTCACGCGAGGGCTTTTGATCGGCAAAGGCAGCCTCTTTCTCGGACGGATGACGAATCTCTTCGACGGCGTCTCCCTCCTCATGGAGGCGTGGAATCGCAGGGATGCGTCAAAGGCGCGTCCGCTCCACGCATCTGCCGGCGTCGCGCCGGCAACGATGCGGCTGGGTCTTACCATTCCCGGCTCCGAGTCCGGCGCCGAGGAGCTGCTCCGGGGAGCGGCCGATGCCGCGCGGATGGACTCGCTCATCGAGCCGGTCCTCTTCGGCGAGGCGGGTTCCGATCCCCAGCAGGCGCATCGCGATATGGAAAGCGCCCTCGCGAAGGGGGACATCCAGGGAGCCGTTACGTTCCATTATCCATTTCCCATCGGCGTGGCCACCGTCGGGCATCTCAAGGCACCGGGGAACGGGCGTGACCTCTTCATTGCGTCGAC
>Ga0265316_10003018_pt1 | contig 17205 bp, 15 predicted proteins | sample 4522metaG_FD_202092 | JGI IMG/M metagenome (GOLD analysis project Ga0265316, IMG submission 202092) | Rhizosphere microbial communities from Carex aquatilis grown in University of Washington, Seatle, WA, United States - 4-5-22 metaG | ecosystem: Host-associated > Plants > Roots > Rhizosphere >...
TCGCCCTTGTCGATCCCCCAGGACGAGAAAACGCATGATGTGCGACGATTTTCTTGGGGAGGGTCAGTGCGAGCCGCCAGCCGCGGGCCGGCCCTTCGGGCGTCCCGGAATTTCCCGACAAGCTCTACCTACGGCAATGTCTCTGGCAGTGACTTCCGCTCGGGGGACTACTCTATTCCTGATGGCGCACAGTCCACGCACGGGTGGTGGGTCTTCGGCGTGCGCGGGGCGTTTACAATCTCCAGGCTATAAGGCCGGGGATCCGCGACCGGGGACGATGAAAATGTACCATCGGATGGGGATCCGAAACGGCTCTGCTTCAACGAATCGCCGGCTGCGAGAAGTTCTCGAAGCAGTCGCAACATCCATATCAATATGGTAAAGACGTATGGATGAAGAAGACACTGAATATCGACGATCGGCTCCTCGCTGAGGCGAAACTCGCGTCTGGCACAAGGACGGACACGGACACGATTCGCCTCGGGTTGGAGGCTCTGGTCCGGCACGCGGCGTACGAGCGTCTTCGGGCGCTGCGGGGTAGCGAACCTCGGGCAGTGGATGTCCCTCGGCGCCGGGAGGGGGCACGGCCAAAGGCGACACCCAAGCGCAAGGTTGCGTGATGGTTCTGGCCGACACCTCCGTTTGGATACGGTTTCTTGCCAATCGCCAGCCATACGCGAGCGGACTCGATCGGCTTCTCGGTCTTGACGAGGTGGTTGGGCACGACCTGGTATTCGGCGAGCTTCAGATCGGCGACCTCGGCGGTCGCAGCAGACTTCTCGCCGCCTACGGGCAGATGCACCAAGCGGACACAGTTGCCCACCCTGAAGTCGTCGCCTTTGTGCGTGCGCGACGTCTCTTCGGCCGAGGTCTCGGCTGGATCGATGTGCACCTCCTCGCCTCCGCAGTACTGCAACGTCACAGAATCTGGACCGCCAACATTCGGTTCGCCTCCGTGGCATCCGAGCTGGGTGTTGGCGCCTGAGACTTCTTGCTTTTTCGCGGCCACGCGGGGGCTCATCTAGCTCGTAGCCCCAGACGAGGTCCGAGACGAGATCCTTGCCGACCTCCGCTTGCCGGCTTGACCATCGCCGTGAAGACAGCCACCTGGAACATCTTCCCTTAGCCGCGCTTGCCGACCGGGGCGACATCACCCCAGCACGGCGGCCAACCCCTGACGCAGGCTGCTCTGATCGTCAGGGTGAAGCTTGCCGATCCGGCGGATGACGAGGTTGGCCTCGATGGTGGTGAGCACAGGCTTGATGACCGACGGTTTGAGCAGGCCGGCCGCTTGCCAATGCACGACGGTGACCTCGCCGACGGTGGGTGTGGGGCGGATCTGACTGGTGATGGCCATCAAGATGAGGTCGGGCCGATCGTGCTGATACGCCTCGGAGCTGACGACGACCGCAGGGCGCTTCTTGGTGGTGGTCTGGTCGGTGAAGGGAAAGGGAACGACGATGACGTCTCCGAAGCGGTAGGGCATGGCGCTATGGACTTTCAGATGTCGTTGTAGACGTCGTCCTCGGGATTGTTCCAGACCTTGGCGAAGGCGGGCACGGCTGCGGCGGTGGCGGCGTGTGCCAGCTCGCGATCGGTGTCTCGCGAGGCGAGGAAGTCGACGAAATCCTCGACCTCGGCCACGCGGGCCGGTGGAAGTCTGTCGATCTTTTCAAAAAGCAGGTCACGTGCGCTGGCAGGCATGGCGATCTCCTGATCTTATGATGTCCGAGGATGAATCGGGCTGCACGCCAAAGGGTAAGGCTCGATGTGGCCATGGGTTGGCTGGGAGGCAGTTTTGTCTTGCATGACAAGAAGTATACTGCTGACACCTAAGCACCGTAAGCAGTGGCTGCTCTTAACTCCTCGCCGAGGGGGAACTGCAGAATGCGGCCTCGTGGTACGACGGGTCTGACGAACCCGTGTTACGGCCCGTGCATGCAGCCGGCCGTGCCGCTTACCCAGTCACCCCTAGCCACCGTGCACGCAGACGCTTCGTTCGCGGGGAGGCATCAGCATCTGCGACGAAAACCCACTTCCTCTCCGGATTGCGCACCAGCCGCAGCTTGGTCGTGCGCAGTCGATCTTTGCGGAAGAGGCTAACCGCGATGTCTTGTCCGGGTTTGCCGTCGGCTAGGCGTTTGCCAACGGTTGCGCCGGTGGTGCGGGCGCCGTCGATGGCGATGATCTCGTCGCCGAAAGTGATGCCGGCGCGCCAGGCGGGTGAGTCGGGCACGACGTTCTTGACTACGGCGCTGTCGCGCTCGCCGTTGCTTGCGAAGGTCAGGCCGGACCAGCTGAGCAGGCGGCGGGCTTTCACCTTGTCGTTGCGTTCGTGCTCGGATGGCGTGGCGGCTTGGGCTTTCACACCCGCACCGCGCAGAAGCGCGGGCACGGGCAATTCCGCTTTGCCGTCGATGAAGCGATTGAAGTAGCTGGACAGGGAACGGCCGGCAATGGCCTCGGCTTCGCTGCGAATGATTGCGGCGTCGATGGATCGATCGCGTGCGGCGTGGCGCAACCACAGACGTCGGAACAGATCGGGAAGGCCGCGGCGTCCTGCCGTGGCCGAGCGCAAAATGAGGTCGAGCGCCAGTCCGGCCCAGCGGCCCTTGTCGTAGTAGCTCACCATGCGGTTTATGTGGTTGTCCGCGGGTTTGTATTGCTTGATCCACGCCTCGTAGGAAAGCTCGGACAGGGGCGTGACGTTGCGGCCGGGGCGGGCGGCGTACTTGGTCCAATCCTCGGCCAAGTCCTTGAGGTAGCGCTCGACGGAGATCAGGCCAGCGCGCAGAAGAACAAGTGCTTGCATGTGTTCGGTGAAGCCCTCGTGGAACCACAGAAGGCGCGTGTAGTTCTCTTTGGTGTAGTCGAAGGGGCCAAGGGCGCGGTCGCGGATGCGCTTGACGTTCCAGGCGTGGAAGAACTCGTGCGCGGCCAGCTCGGCGAAGCTCTGGTAGCCCTTTTCGTCTTCGAAGGACAGTCCGGCGATATCGAGGGTGCACGAATTGGCGTGTTCCAGGCCGCCGCGCGCAGACAGGGCGTGGATGATGAAGAGGTAGCGCACGAAGGGAAATCCGCCAAACATCGCGCCGGTGGTCCGCACGATGGCGCGCAGCTCGGCCAGGATGCGCGCGAGGTCGGCGTTGGTGTGGCCGTGCAGGGCGATCTCGAAGCGCGTTCCATCCACGCGGAAGTCGAGCAATGGGTGGGTACCGACCTCGACGGGTGAATCCACCAACTCGTCGTAGTCGCGGGCGCGGAAGGCGTGGCGCTGGCCGCGCTGGGCGGGCAGGGCGGTGCTGATGCGCCAGCCGGTCGGTGGATCGATGGTGACCACGCACGGCCGCGCGATCTCGCCCTCGACGAAGAAGAACAGGCTGGTGCCGTTCAGAAACGCGTGGCTGTCGTCGAGAAACGAGGTGCGTACGCTGATCTCGAAGGCGAAGACTCGATAGCGGACGACGACGGGCCGGCCATCGGTGCGCAAGCGCCAGCGCTGTTTGTCGATGCGCTCGCAGGGAATGGCTTTCCCGGCGCGGTCGCGCATCTCAAGGTCGTAGATGTGGCGGGAAAAGTCGCGCACCAGATAACTGCCTGGCGCCCAAGCGGGAAAGACCACGTCGATGGCTTTCCTTCCCGGCAGGGCAGGGATCTCCATGGTGATGTGGAATTCGTGGCTCTGCGGCTCGGGCATGGCGACGCGGTAGCGGATGGGCGCAGTGGGCATGGCCGTAGCTTATCTGTTTCGCGCCCAGGATGCAGCGCGCGTCCGTCACTCGAACGTCACTTCCATGAAAGCGCAATGGGTGTAGACTTCCCCGTCTACGGTGACTATTTCTACTTCCAATATCTTATCGATACGTCCGCCTCGGGCGCCGGAGGTTCGGCCCGAGCCTGGGCAGGGATCGGAAACCTTGTGCGGCAGCCTGGCGATCGTTTCGCCGCTGGATTTGATCGAGTGGCTGTGCAGCAACAAGAAGATCTGGTCGCTTCGACTTCATGGCCAAGGGCAAGGGCAAGGAGTCATCGGCGAGGTTGTTGTGATTGACGGCCAGATCGTCGACGCCAGGTGGGGCGATGTTCACGGGATGCAGGCGCTCAGCGAGATCGTCGGCCTCAAGCAGGGATCTTTCGATCTGGCACCTGTCTCCGGCTCTATCGAACGAACGCTGCAGGGGCATTGGCAAAGCCTACTCCTCGGTGCGGTGCAGATGCTCGACGAGCGCAATTTCCCAAAGCGCAGCGGAGCGCCATCCGAGGGATCGCCGCAAGGCCGGCGGTCGGCCAGCCGTTCGGGCGAGCACATGATGATCGCGCTGCCACCCGACGACCAGGTGCAAACCGCGGCTGAAGTGCCGGGCGAGCGATCTGCCGCACACGCAGGTTCGAGCGCCGGCAAGGACGTCGGTCCGACCGCCGAGGCACTGATCGATCGCGGCTTCGCCGCCCTTCGCACGGGCAATTCGGCCGAAGCCAGGCGCTGCTGGACCCAAGCATTGGCGCTAGATCCCGAAAATCGAAGCGTGCAATTCAACCTGCGCAAACTCGATTCGGCTTCTTGAAGTCACTTCGAGGCAACGGTCTGCGGCGGCGGCGTGGCGTCGGACTTGGGGGCGTCGCGGCTTGCCGGATCGGAAGGAATGGGCAAATACACGCGGAAGACCGCGCCGCCGTTTGCACCATCACCGACCTCCATCCAACCGTCGTGATCTTTCACGATGCCGTGGCTGACCGGCAGACCGAGCCCGCTTCCTTCGCTCGCGTCCTTCGTGGTGAAGAAGGCATCGAAGATGCGCGCGCGGTCGGCTTGGGGAACGCCAGGACCGGTGTCGCAGAATTCCAGCATCACGTAGGGCGAGGGTGGCGACAGATCTAGGCCTTCCTTGCGCCGAATCACGTAGTGGATGTTGATGGTCAGCTTTCCACCCTCGGGCATGGCCTGGATCGCGTTCATGATCAGGTTCAGGCACACCTGCTGGATTTCGTCGGGATCGCCGGGGATGGGGTGCAGTTCGGGCTCGCTGTGGATCTCGACCTCGATGCGGTGCTGCTTCAGGTTCTCCTCGACGAATTCCAGGGTTTCGCGCACGGCTTTCAGCACGTCCGCCTCGCTGGCGCTGGGGCGGTTCTTGCGGGAAGAGTCGAGAACCTGGCGAATGATCTTGGTGATGCGGTCGACCTGGGTCGAGATGATCTCGGCGTTCTTTTGCACATTGGCGGGCTCGTCCGCGCGCCTGGCCAGCGTTCGTGCGCGACCGCCGATCACGTTCAGGGGCGTGCCTACCTCGTGCGCGATCTCGGCCGCCATCTGGCCGATGGTCGCCAGTTTCTCGGCGCGGCGCAGGTGCGTCTCGGTGGCCACGCGGGCCGCGGTGGCGCGGGCCTCCTTTTCGCGCGCCTCGCGCAGGTAGTTCATCATGTCGTTGAACCGGCCGGCCAAGGTGCCGATCTCGTCGTCGCGTTCGGGCAGAACCGCGCGCGACATGTCGCCCTTGGAAACCCCGTCGATGGCCTCGACCAGGCGGCGAAGCGGGGTGGCCACCCGGCGCATGAGCATCACGTACACCGCGATGGCAAAGGCCGTGACGAATACGAACAACTGGGGGGCCAGTCGCTCCGCGGACAGCAACACCTCCTGGCCGATGAACTCGCCGTCGCGCACAAGTCCCAGGAATGCCACCACCTGTCGCGTGGGCTCGCCCGGGGGGGCGTTGTGCAGGGGAATCGCCATGGCATAGAAGGGCGGCATTCCCTTGAGGTCGAACAGGCGGCCGACGGGCATGTCGAGCTTGGTGGCGTCCTCGACCAGTCCGGCCCACGAGTTGTTCGGGCGCTGGCTGCCCCAGGCCACGGCCTCCAGGCGGAAGGATCCGCCCTTGCTCATCTGCGCGGCCACGCGCGCCTTGAGTGCTTCACCTGCCTTTTCCCTGGGCAGCGGTTCCATGCCCGTGGCGAGCGCTTCGGCCAGCGAGTGCGCCTCGCGATCCATCTCGCGCAGCTGATCCGCGTGCAGGACGAACAGCACGGCGCCAACCGCCGCCGCGAGCACGGCGGCCATGAGCAGGGTAGTAAAGACAGCGACGCGAGGTCCGAGCTTCATGGCGGGCGTCAACTATAGTACCGTCCTCTCGTCACCAAGGAGGTGTCCAAATGCGTCGAATGATCCTCGTTGCCAGCACGTTCGTAGCAGCAGCATTTCTGACCGCGTCTTCTGCCCAGGCCCAGTCGGCCGTGGCAAGCGCAACCATCAGCCCGGCCCCCTCGGGGCACGGCCATGGGGTTGGCGTTGGCGCCGTGACCATGCTGAATGGGACTAGCGGGGCGCTGTTCACCTGGGGCAGCTCGGGGGGCGGCTTTCACGTCGATGGGCTGTTCGGTCTGCACCACTTTCATCCGGGCGGGCCTGGAACGAACAACGTGACCGACTTCACCATCGGTGGAAGGTTCTGGTACCACCTGCACGCAGCTTCTTTTGCGGATTTCTCCTTAGGCGGTGGCGTGGGCATCATCAATTGGAGCACCGGCGTCCCGGGCACTAGCTCGAATACCGATGTCTCCGTGGAAGCGGGCGGACAGATCCGTGCCTTCATCGTCCCCAATGTCGCGTTGCTCGCCGACTTGGGCCTGGGGGCCACATTCGGCAACAACGACAACGTCCTCATCGGAAGTCAGTCGGTGACCGGGTCTGCCTCGCCAGAGGGCGGTAGCGGATTCGTGGTCGGTACCCTGGGCATCGCCTATTTCTTCGAGTAGACCTTCCGCTCGGAAATGAAGAACGAGCGCAGCGCCGAAGAACCCAATTTCGTCATCGTCCGCGGCGCGCGCGAGCACAACCTGCACATCGACGAGCTGTCGATCCCCAAGCGCCAGCTCGTCGTGTTCACCGGGGTTTCGGGGTCGGGCAAGTCGTCGCTGGCCTTTGACACGCTTTATGCCGAAGGGCAGCGGCGCTACGTCGAGTCGCTGTCGAGCTACGCGCGGCAGTTCCTGGGCCAGCTCGAAAAGCCGAAATACGATCAGATCCGCGGGCTGTCGCCCACCATCGCCATCGAGCAGAAGTCGGCGTCGTCGAATCCGCGTTCCACCGTCGGCACGGTGACGGAAATTTACGACTACCTGCGCGTGCTCTATGCGCGGGCCGGCGAGCAGCGCTGCCACCTGTGCGGCGGCGAGGTCGCGGCGCGCTCAGCCGGCGAGATCGTCGGCGAACTGCTGACCTTGCCGGCCAAGACCAAGGTCACTTTGCTCGCGCCCAAAGCGGACAACCGCAAGGGCGAGTTCCGCGAGGTCTTCGACGAGGCACGCAAGGCCGGTTTCGTGCGGGTGCGCGTCGACGGCGTCGTCCGCCGCCTCGATGACGTCACGGCGCTGGACAAGAAGAAGAAGCACACGGTTCAAGTCGTCGTGGATCGACTGGCGCTCGACCACGCCGACCGCGCGCGCCTGTCCGATTCAATCGAGACCGCCTTGCGCGCGGGCGGCGGCACCTTGCTGGTGGCTGTCGAGGGCGAGGAGCGCGAGCGCGCCTACAGCGAGGAGCGCGCGTGCCCGGATTGCGGCGTGGGTCTGCCCGAGCTGTCGCCGCAATCGTTCTCGTTCAACAGCCCGCTCGGCATGTGCGTCGACTGCAATGGCCTCGGCAGCAAGCTGGAAGTCGATCCCGATCTGGTCGTGCCCAACGGCGACCTGTCCATCGCCGAAGGCGCCATCGAACCGTGGGGCGAACGTTTCGCGCGCGAAGAGGGCTGGACCACGCGCATCGCCGCGGCCCTCGAACGCGAGATGGGCATTCCGCTCAAAAAGCCGTGGAAGCAGCTCACGCCTCGCCAGCGCGAGATCGTCCTTTACGGCACGGGCGATCGCCGCATGCAAGTGAGTTGGACGGGCAAGCACGGCGCCGGCTCCTGGGCTATCCGCTTCGAGGGCGTGGCCAACAACATCAAGCGCCGCTGGCGCGACACCCACTCCGAGATGATGCGGCAGTGGCTGGGCAAATACTTCCGCGAGCAGCTGTGCCGGGCGTGCAAGGGCAAGCGCCTGCGGCCCGAATCGCGGGCTGTCTTCCTCGGTGAAAAGAGCATCGTCGACGTCACCGCACTGACCGTGGGCGAGGCCGAAAAACACTTCAGCGAGCTTCCGCTCACCGGTGCGCGCGCGCAGATCGCCGCCGAAATTTTGAAGGAGGTCCGCACACGTCTAGGGTTCTTGCTCAACGTCGGGCTCGACTACCTAACCCTCGATCGCGTGGCGTCGTCGCTGTCGGGCGGCGAGGCCCAGCGCATCCGGCTGGCGTCGCAGCTTGGCTCGGAACTGTCCGGCGTGATGTACGTGCTCGACGAGCCGTCCATCGGCCTGCACCAACGCGACAACTTGCGCCTCATCGCGACCCTGCGGCGGCTGCGCGATCTGGGCAACAGCGTGATCGTGGTCGAGCACGACCGCGAAACCATCGAGTCGGCCGACCATGTGGTGGACTTCGGCCCAGGGGCTGGGCGGCAGGGCGGCCACGTGGTCGCGGCCGGAACGCCCCAGGAAATCGCGGCGAACAAGGCCTCGCTGACCGGACGATACATGGCCGGTACCATGCGCATCGAGGTGCCCACCTCGCGGCGCAAGCCCAAGGGGTTCATCACCCTGCGCGGGGCGCGCGAGCACAACCTGCGCAACCTCGACGTGGAATTTCCCCTTGGTGTCATGCTCGCAATTACCGGCGTCTCCGGCGCGGGCAAGTCGTCGCTCATCAACGGCATCCTGCATCCGGCCTTGCGGCAAAAACTCTATGGCGGCATTGAGCAGGTCGGCGCGTTCAACAAGCTGGAGGGTATCGACCAGATCGACAAGGTCGTGGACATCGACCAGAAACCCATCGGCCGCACCCCGCGCTCGAATCCAGCGACCTACACCAAGTCTTTCGACCACATCCGCGAGCTCTACGCGGGAACGCCGGAAGCCAAGACGTTTGGCTTTGGTCCAGGCCGGTTTTCCTTCAACGTGAAGGGCGGACGCTGCGAGGCCTGCGAAGGCGATGGGGTGAAGACCGTCGAGATGCACTTCCTGGCCGACGTGCACGTGACCTGCGAGGTTTGCCGCGGCCGGCGCTACAACGACGCCACCTTGCGCGTGAAGTGGAAGGGGCTCGACATCGCCCAGATGCTGGAAACCAGCGTGTCCGAGGCGGTGGCCTTGTTCGAGAACCACCGCCAGCTTTCGCACATCCTGCGCACCCTCGACGACGTGGGTCTGGGTTACATCGCCCTCGGCCAGTCGGCGACCACGCTTTCGGGTGGCGAAGCCCAGCGAGTGAAACTGTCGCGCGAGCTGGCCAAGCGCGACACTGGCCGCACGCTGTATCTCCTCGACGAGCCGACCACCGGGCTGCACTTCGACGACGTTCGTCGCCTGCTCGCCGTGCTTGACCGGCTGGTCGCCGCCGGCAACAGCGTGCTAGTCATCGAGCACAACCTCGACGTGATCAAGACCGCCGACTACGTCATCGACCTCGGCCCCGAGGGCGGCGCCGCCGGTGGCGAAGTCATCGCCGCCGGCACCCCCGAGGAAGTCGCCGCCAACCCGCGTTCCTACACCGGCCAGTTCCTCGCCGAGTTACTGCATCCGCGCCGCACGACCGTTCGGCGAGCGGGATAAGAATTTCACCACAGAGACACGGAGAGCGCGGAGACGGATGGGAAGGGAAGGGGTTCGGATTCCGGATCCGGAAACCCTTCTTCCTCCGGCCTCTGCGCCCTCTGCGCTCTCTGCGGTGAATATCTAGAAATGCTTCCCGTTGGAGTCCGGCTGTAAGCCGGGTTCTGTTCCCGCGTTCGTTGCCTTGCGCGGGTGGTGGTCATTCATCTGGGCCGCCCGTTGCCGGACGGCTCAAGCGACCAACTCAGGATCTGGATTCGGCGCGGGCCACGCCGGTGGGTTGCCCCACGATCCCTCTTCGGTCTTGCTCCAGGTGGGGTTTGCCGTGCCCCTCCTGTCACCAGGAGGGCGGTGCGCTCTTACCACACCATTTCACCCTTACCCGATCACGCGGTTGCCCGCGCGGCCTGGCGGTCTATTTTCTGTTGCACTTTCCTTCGAGTCACCTCGACTGGCCGTTAGCCAGCACCCTGCCCAACGGAGCCCGGACTTTCCTCGGAGACGCAAACGCGCCGCCGCGACCACCTTTCGGACTCCAGCGGGAAGCGGGCGGAGTATAGCGCGAAGGATATGCGCGGTGTCGCGCGATTAGGAACCCTACGGCTTTTCGGCGGCCGCCGGATCGTCCTTCATCAGGTTTTCCCAGTAGACGATGCGATGGCAATAGGGGCAGGTTTCGATGGAGGTGCCGCGCTGGAGGATGTTGAAGAGCTGCGGCGGTACGTTCATGTTGCAACCCTGGCAGGTGCCGTTGCGAACCGTGGTGACGGCTAGGCCGCGGCGCATGCGGATGGCGCCATAGCGCTTGAGCACGTCAGGCTTGATGCCGGTGGCAACCTTGTCGCGGTCGACCTTGATCACGGCGATCTTGCCATCGATCTCGGCCATCTTCTTGCGCGCCACCTCGGCGTCCTTGTCGAGCGACTTGCGCAAGACATCGAGTTCGGCCGCGCGCTCTGCGAGAAGCTTCTCCTTGGCCTGGACGGCCTCGATCAGCTTGGCGATCTCTTGCTCGCGCGTCTGCACGCTGTCGCGGGTGGCCTCCATCTCGCGCTGAGCGGCGACATATTCCTTCGAATTCTTGGCCAGCGAGAGTTTGTGCTTGGCGCCGGTGGCCGTGCTCTCGTCGGACTGAAGCTGATTCTTCTGCTCGGAGTAGTAGCGTTGCGACTCGGCGAGCTGGCTGCGCTCGTTTTCGAGCAGCGCTTCGACCCTGGCAAAATCGCTCTTGGAGGCTTCGAGCTTGGCGGGGATCGCCTTGTGTGCGTTGGTCAGTTCTTGAATCTGAGCGTCGTATCTCTGGAGTTCCTCGAGACGCTTAAGCTGATCGCGCAACTTTTCCTCCTGGGCTTTCGTATGGGCCGCGTTTCCGACAAGAGAAGCAGGACAATCCGGCAGGCGCTTGGTAAGTGGGCCCACCTGGATTCGAACCAGGGACCGAGCGGTTATGAGCCGCCAGCTCTGACCGCTGAGCTATGGGCCCAGCCATGCTTAGGATTTCCGTAAACAAGCCGGCGAAGCATACTCACCATGCCCTTCGGTGTCCAGGACTGTGGGGCACAAAACGAATGCTTTACTGGGCGATTGCCTACTCGCCCGAAACCAAACTCGAATTGGGTGGAGCCTAGTGATTCATCCCGCCGAGCACAGCGGCAAACAGAGCCAGCCCCAAGATCACGCGGTAGACGACGAAGCCGTAGGTGGTGCGCGTGCGCAGGAAGCGCAAGAGCCATGCGACGCTGAGATAGCCTGACACCGCAGCCACCAGCAAACCGGTCACGAGAGCGGCGATTCCCACCTCGCGATCGTGGAGCAGCTTGGGAAATTCGAATACGCCGGCGGCGGCGACCGCGGGAATGGAAAGCAGGAACGAGAAGCGGGCCGCGGCGTCGCGGCGAAAGCCGAGAATCATGGCGGCCACAAGGGTAATCCCCGAGCGCGAGGTGCCGGGCACGAGCGCCAGTGCCTGGGCCAGTCCGACGATGAGCGCGTCGCGCAGGGTGAAGGCTTCGAGGGTGCGCTCGTGGCGTGCGGTCTTTTCGACGATGGCCATGACGATGCCCACCACGATGAGCGAGCTGGCGATGACCAGGATGGAGCGCAGCGGGCCCTCGACGGCATGCCTGGCAAGCAGGCCGGCCACGCCGATGGGCACGGTACCGGCGACGATGTAGAGCAACATGCGCGCATCGTGATCCTTGCGCGTGGCCGGGCGGGCCGCCGCGGCGATCATGCGCAAGAGATCGCGCAGGAAGAAGCCAATCACGGCCAACAAGGTGCCGAGCTGGATGACCGCGGCGAAAGCCGCTCCGCCGTCGGGCCAGCCGAGAAGGGCGGGAATCAGGCGCAGGTGCGCGGTGGACGAGATGGGAAGAAATTCAGTGATGCCCTGGACGAGTCCGAGGACGGCGGCTTGTAGGATGGTCAAAGCGGCGGCAGTTTACTCCACGAAAGCTCGCTGTCACCTACGTGCTTCGCGAAGAAAGCCAGTTGACCTCACCGGCGTGCACCGAAATTGCCTCGCCCGTGACGGTCCTGATCAGCAGGGCGCCTGACATGTCCACGTACTCGGCAATGCCCTCGATTCGCACGCCACCGTGCTCGACCGAGCAGGGCTGGCCGAGTACGGCGTAGCGGTTCCACTCGGCCAGGGCCGCCGATGGGCCCTGGGCCACGAAGTGCTCGTAGATGGGCTCGAAGGCGCGGACAAAAGCCGCGACCACCTCGCCGCGATCCACATGCCGACCGCGTACGAGGCAAAGCGAGGTCGCGCGCGCGGCGAGCTCGTCGGGGAACCCCTCGGAGTTTACGTTGATGCCCACGCCAAGGACGACGTGGCGTACCTGGTCGCCTTCGCTGGCCATTTCGGTGAGGATGCCGGCCACTTTGCGCGGCCCATCCGCGGTTTCGAGCAGGACATCGTTCGGCCATTTCAGCCGTGGCGAGAACCCGAGGCCGGCGAGCGATGTCGCCAGCGCCGCGCCGGCCACCAGGGTTATTGGGGTTGCCTGCCGTGCGGGCAGGGCAGGGCGAAGCAGCATGGAGAAGGTGAGGTTGTCGCCGGCGGGTGAATGCCATACCCGCCCACGCCGCCCGCGCCCAGCCGTCTGGACGCCGGCCACGACGAGCAGTCCTTCCTCGGCACCGGCCAGCGCGCGCGCGGCGACTTCGTCGTTGGTCGAAGCGCAGGACGGCAGGTAGACCAGGGGCCGCCCGAGTCGGCGCGCTGGTAGGGCAGCGAGCAGGGTGGAAGGGTCGAAATCGGCGACGGTCACGCCGTCCTTTCCACGCCGTCGCCCGCGCCATCGACCGCGATGTCGAGGGCCAGATCCACCGCTGGCGCGGAATGGGTGAGTGCGCCGACCGACACGATGTCGACTCCGGTACGTGCCAGATTCGCTATCCTTTCCAAGGTCACGCCGCCTGAAACCTCAAGTAAAGGTTTAGGTTTGCATACGCGTGCTCGCGCCACTGCTTTCTCGATGTCGCCCAGGCTGAAGTTGTCGAGGAGAATAATATCGGCGCCAGCGTTCAGCGCTTCTTCGAGCTGTTCGAGCGAGTCGACTTCGACCTCGATCTTGAGGCCATGCGGGATCTTCCCGCGTGTGCGGCGCACGGCCGCACCGACCCCGCCCGCGACCGCCACGTGGTTGTCCTTGATGAGAACGCCGGATCCCAGGTCGAAGCGGTGGTTGCTGGCCCCGCCCACGCGAACGGCGTATTTCTCCAGCAGGCGAAAGCCCGGCGTGGTCTTGCGCGTGTCCGCGATGCGCAGGTTTGACCCCGCCGCTGCCTCGACGAAGGCCCTGGCCAGCGTGGCAATGCCCGACAGGCGCTGCACGAAGTTGAGCGCGGTTCGCTCGGCCGCGAGCAGCGATGTGGCCAGGCCGGTGTAGGTCGCGACGCGCGCACCCGCGGCCAGACGATCCCCGTCCTTGCCCAGCACGACCGCCGAGATCGAGGCGTCCACGCGTTGGAAGACGGCCGTGCAGATGCCCAACCCGGCCAGCACCATGGGTTCGCGAGCAACCAGATAGGCCGTGGCCGTTGTGCCCGCTTCGATCACGGCCTGGGTCGTGACATCGCCGCGCCCCAGATCTTCTTCGAGTGCCAGGTCGATGAGGCGGCGGACAGCGTGGGTGTTAAGCAAGGCGTCGAGCATGGCCCGAGCATAGCCTGCCCGGCGGGGTTGCGGAACTGGCCGCGTTGGAAGTGTGGCTACCGTGATGGGAACCCTAAAAGGGTTCCCAAACCCTCCCGCGACGCTTCGCTGCCGGCGAGGGCGAGGGCGTAGCCCGAGGAGGTGGCAGGGTGGGCAGGTAGGTCCCGAGGGCCGGCAGGCTCCGCACGCGCCCGGCACGTTGACTCGCGGGGAGGTCCGCGGTAGGTACGACGCAAATGCGGGTAACAGCCGGTGCCGAGCGTGGGCGCAAGCTACGAGCGCCTCGGGGTGCCACAACCCGGCCCACCGGGGCCAAGGTGCGCGAGGCTATCTTCAATATTCTGGGGCCGCTTTCGCCCAATCCCGTGCTCGACCTGTTCGCCGGCACCGGCGCCCTGGGCATCGAAGCGTTATCGCGCGGGGCCAGCCGCGCCACCTTTGTCGAGTGCGACCAGCGTGCGCTTTCCGCCCTGCATCGCAACCTGCGCGAGTTCGATCTGTCCACGCGGGCACGCGTGCTCGACACCAAGGTCGCCGTGGCCTTGCAGCGTCTGGCCGACGAAAAGGGCGACAAGTTCAGCTGGGTCTTCGTGGATCCGCCCTATGCCGCGGGCGAGGTCGAGCCCGTGCTGGCCCTGCTTTCCGGCGGCAAGGTCTTGGACAACGGGGCCGTCGTGATCGTCGAACACGACCGCCACAACCTGCCGCCCGAGAAGGTCGGTACCCTGGAGATGGTGGATCGCCGCTTCTACGGCGATACCGGCGTCTCCTTTTATCGCTGCCAGTGGGAGCTCGTCTAGTGCCAGACCGCAGGCGCCTCGTTGCCATCTACCCAGGGACTTTCGATCCGATCACGAATGGGCATTGGGACATCATTCGCCGGGCGCTGGGGCTGTTCGACCAGGTCGTGGTGGCGCTTGCCGTGAACGTCAATAAGCGGCCGATGTTTCCCCTGGCCACTCGCACGCGCATGATCCGCGATGTGGTGGGCGACAATCCGCGTGTCAAGGTCGAGGCCTTCCACGGTCTGCTGGTGGACTTCGCCCGCTCGCGCGGCGCCCGGTTCCTGATTCGAGGTCTGCGCGCCGTGGCCGATTTCGAATACGAGTTCCAATTCGCCCACATGAATCGGCAGCTGGCCCCCGACATCGAGACCATCTTCCTGCCGACGAACGAGGAGAATTTCTACGTGTCGTCGTCGCTGGTCCGGGAGGTGGGAATGATGGGGGGCGACGTCTCGCGCCTGGTTCCCAAGGAGACCCTGGTGACATTAAAGAAGAAGTTTAAGAAAATTCCGTAATATGGCGACCAGGCTTGCGAATCGTCTGTCATCAGTTGCCCCGTCGATGACCATGAAAGTGACCGCGAAGGCGGCCGAGCTGCGCGCCCAGGGCATCGATGTGGTGAGCCTCAGCGCAGGCGAGCCGGACTTCGATACGCCCAGCCACATCAAGGAGGCCGCCAAGCGCGCGCTTGATGCTGGCGCGACCAAGTACACCGCGGTTGAAGGCACGCCCCAGTTGCGCAAGGCGGTCGCTGCCTGGTTTGCCAAGGCGCACGGCTTCGACGTGTCCGCTGGCGAAGTCATGGTCGGCGCTGGCGCCAAGCAGGTCATCCACAATGCCTTCCACGCTCTGCTCGATGCCGGCGATGAAGTCGTCCTGCCCGCACCCTGCTGGGGTAGCTATGCCGAGATCGCCAAGCTGGCCGGCGCCAAGCCGATCCCGGTTCTGGCCCGGGCCGAGGACGGCTTCGTACCGAACCCGGATGCCATCGCTCGGGCCATCACACCCGCCTCGCGCATGATCGTGCTCTGTTCGCCGTCAAATCCGACCGGCGCGGTCTACGACGAGGCCACCCTGCGCCCCATCGCAGATCTGGCCATCAAGCACGACCTCTGGCTGCTCACCGACGACATCTATCGCAGCCTGTGCTACGGCGGCGCACGCTTCGTGCAGCCGGCGACTTTCAGCCCCGAGGTTCGCCAGCGCACCATCATCGTGGATGGCGTGTCCAAGACCTTTGCCATGACCGGGTGGCGCATCGGTTTCTGCCTGGCTCCGCCCGAAGTCATCGAGGGCATGGCCACCTTGCAAGGGCAATCGACGACGAACGCAGCAGCGGTCAGCCAGGCTGCGGCCTTGGCGGCCATCGAAGGGCCGGGGGACGAGCTGGAAACCATGCGACTGGAATTCGACAAACGCCGCAAGTTCATGGTTGGGGCGTTGCGGGCCATGCCCGGCGTGACGTGTGTCGAGCCCCAGGGCGCCTTTTACGCATTCCCCGACCTGACGGCCTTTCTCGGCAAGCAGTCTCCGCTCGGCCGTCTCATCGAAGACGATCTGGCCATGTGCCAGTATCTCATCGAGGAAGCCAAGATCGCGGTGGTGCCGGGCTCGGCCTTTTTCGCGCCCGGCTTCGTGCGCCTTTCCTATGCGACGGCGCAGGCCAACATCGACAAAGGCCTGTCGCGCATGGCCCGCGCGCTGGCCGAGCTAGGCTAGTCTACGTCGACGGGATCATGGCCGAGCGCTTGCGGCGCAGCTTTTCGACCAGCGTGGTGCGGTTCAGGCCCAAGAGTTCGGCGGCGCGATTCTTGTTGCCGCCCGTGCGCTCGAGCGCTTCCGCGATCATGCGATCCTCGACGGATTCCAGGATCGCACGCAGGTCAGTGCCATTGCTGGGCAGGTCGGGAATGGGCGTGAGGTGCGACAGGCGGGTCTGCGCGGATTGGCGCAGGTTGGCCGGCAGATCGGTGAATGCGATGGTTCCTGTCCCCTTCAAGATCACCAATCGTTCGAGAAGGTTTTCAAGCTCGCGGATGTTTCCCGGCCAGGGGTAGCGCTTGAGAGCGGCCATCGCATCCGGTTGCAGACCAAGGACACTGCGCCGGTTTTTCTCGTTGAAGTGGCGAATGAAATGGTCGCAGAGCAGGGGAATGTCGCTGGCGCGATGGCGAAGCGGCGGAACCTCGATGGGAATGACGTTGAGGCGCCAGAACAGGTCGGCCCGGAAGCGGCCCGAGGCCACGTCGGCATCCAGCTTGCGATTGGTCGCGGCCAGGATGCGTACGTCGATCTTCTGATCGACCTCGTCGCCCACGGGCCGCAAAACACCATCCTGGATGAGGCGTAGCAACTTGGCCTGAACCGCCAGCTCCATCTCGCCGATCTCGTCGAGCAGGATGGTTCCGCCGTCGGCCTCGGCGAATCGCCCGATGCGCGAGGAGGTGGCGCCGGTGAAGGCGCCACGCGAATGCCCGAACAGCTCCGATTCGACGAGGTTGACCGGAATGGCGGCGCAGTTGACGGCGACGAAGGGCTTCTTGGCCCGGGAGGAACCAGCCACCAGCGAGCGCGCGACTAGCTCTTTGCCTGTGCCCGAGTCCCCGGTGA
>Ga0265316_10003019_pt1 | contig 17205 bp, 14 predicted proteins | sample 4522metaG_FD_202092 | JGI IMG/M metagenome (GOLD analysis project Ga0265316, IMG submission 202092) | Rhizosphere microbial communities from Carex aquatilis grown in University of Washington, Seatle, WA, United States - 4-5-22 metaG | ecosystem: Host-associated > Plants > Roots > Rhizosphere >...
ATGCCGGGCGCGCCGAAGCGTCGCCGAATGCCCGGTCGGCCAAGGCGCGCGAGACGAGGAGGACGAGCCTGCCTCCCGGCGCGAGGAGCCGCTCCGCTTCGGCCATGAAGGAATCGAAGAGCCTCTCGGCTTCGCTCCCTCCCATGCCGCCCTCGAAGAGCCCCCAGGGCGGATCGGTCGCGCCGGGAGGCAGGCTCGTCCTCCTCGTCTCGCGCGCCTTGGCCGACCGGGCATTCGGCGACGCTTCGGCGCGCCCGGCATCCGTCCGTCGTTCCGGAGGGACTTTCGTCCTGCGGGAGTCCCTCGACGTCCTCGTCTCGGGCAAGAAGGCGAGGGCGCTGCGCTTAGATCGGAAATGATACCCGCCCCACTTTGTCCTCGGTCCCCATCCGGTGTATGATGGCTCGCGAAGGATGGAGGATTGCGATGAGGGTCTGCGTGTTCGGCGTCGGCGCGATAGGGGGATTCATCGGGTATCGTCTAGCGGCGGCCGGATGCGATCTCTCGGGCGTCGCGCGGGGCGCTACCCTCGCCGCGTTGCGCGAACGAGGTCTGCGCTTCACCGAGGGCGATCGCGCCGGAACGGCGCGCGTCGGAACGACGCACTTCGAGTCGCTGCCGATCAAGGCGAGCTCTGAGCCGAGCGAGCTCGGGGAGCAGGACCTCGTTGTCCTGGCGGTCAAGGCGCCGGCCCTCGCGGCCGCTGCCGCGAGCATGGCGCCGCTGCTCGGCCCGGAGACGGTCGTCCTGCCCGCGATGAACGGCGTGCCCTGGTGGTTCTTCCACGGCCTTGGCCGCGGCTCCGACTCGGGACCGGGCTTCGAGGGGCGGAACCTCGCCTCCGTGGATCCATCGGGATCCATCGCCGCGGCGATCCCCCCTTCGCGAGTGCTGGGCTGCGTAGTGCATGTCGGCGCATCCTGTCCCGAGCCGGGCCTCGTGAAGGCCCTGCCCCTGCGCCGCCTCATAATAGGGGAGCCGACGGGAAGGGCGACGCCGCGGCTCGCGGCCGTGGCGGGCGCGCTCCGGGGTGCGGGCTTCGAGATAGAGGTCACCGATTGCATCCAACGGGAGATCTGGTACAAGCTTTGGGGCAACATGACCATGAATCCCGTCTCGGCCCTCACCGGGGCGACGATGGACAGGATCATCGACGATCCCCTCGTCTATCGCTTCTGCTGCGACGTGATGGCCGAGGCGAAGCGCGTCGGGGCGAGGATCGGCTGCCGCATCGAGCAGACCGAGGAGGACCGCATGACGATCTCCCGCAGCCTCGGGGCCTTCAAGACTTCGATGCTTCAGGACGTCGAGGCGGGTAGGCCCGTCGAGCTGGACGCGATCGTATCGTCGGTCAGGGAAATAGGGGTCCTCGTCGGGGAGCCCACGCCGAACATAGACGCCCTTCTCGGCCTCGTGCGGCTTCGCGCGCGGACCCTGGGGCTGTATCCCGAAGGAGTGCGATGATGGCCGTAGCGAGGAAGATGCGCGATTTCACGGAGAAGGGATCCATGATCCGCAAGATGTTCGAGGAAGGCGCGCGGCTCCGGAAGATCTACGGCGACGACAAAGTCTTCGACTTCAGCCTCGGCAATCCCAACCTGCCGCCGCCCGAGGCCTTTAAATCCAGGCTCCGCGCCGTGGTCGAGGCCGACGAGCCCGGCCTCCACGCCTACATGCCCAACGCCGGTCTGCCCGAGACGAGGAGCGCCATAGCGGCGCGCGTCGCCGCCGAGCAGGGCGTGGCGGTCGAAGGGAACCACGTCATCGTCACCTGCGGGGCAGCCGGCGCCCTCAATATCGTCTTCAAGGCCCTCCTCGACCCGGGCGACGAAGTCCTCGTGAGCTCGCCCTATTTCGTCGAGTACGGCTTCATCGCCGACAATCACGGGGGAGTCCTCAAGTCCGTGCCCTCCCGCCCGGATTTCTCCCTCGACCTGCCCGCCCTCGAGGCGGCGATGGGGCCCAAGACCAAGATCGTCCTCGTCAATACGCCCAACAACCCGACCGGCAGGATCTACTCCGCCGAGTCCCTCTCCCTCCTCGCCCGCGCCCTGGAGCGAAAGAGCCGCGAGAGGGGGCATGCCGTCTATCTCGTCTCCGACGAGCCCTATCGCAAGCTGGCCTACGACGGCGCCGAGGTGCCGAGCGTGCTGGCGAGCTACCCGAGCTCCATCGTCGTCACCTCGCACTCGAAGGACCTGTCCCTCCCGGGTGAGCGCATCGGCTACGCGGCGGTCAATCCCGCGGCGGAGGACCTCGAGGCGCTCATGGGCGCCATGACCCTCGCTAACCGCATTCTGGGCTACGTGAACGCGCCCAGCCTCATGCAGCGCGTGATCGCGGGCTTGGGCGACGCCTGCGTGGACGTGTCGGTCTACAAGCGCAAGCGCGACCTGCTCGCCGCGGGGCTCCGCGCGGCGGGCTACGACTTCCGCCTGCCCGAGGGCGCCTTCTACCTCTTCCCCAAGAGCCCCCTGCCCGACGAGGCCCGCTTCGTCGAGCTCCTCAAGGAGGAGAACATACTCGTCGTACCCGGTTCGGGCTTCGGTACGCCCGGTTACTTCCGCATCGCCTACTGCGTCGACGACAAGACCATCGAAGGCGCGTTGCCAGGCTTCGAGCGGGCGATGAAAAAGGCGAGGGGCTAGCTGCCCTCCCATGTCAATCTCCTTTCGACCTACTTTCGCACTGGGCATCGCGCTCCTCGCCGCCGCGGCCGCTTCCTCGGCCTCCGCGCAAGCGCTCCCCTCCTTCGCCGAGGAGAGCGCGTCGGGAACGGCCTCCAGCCTCCTATTCTACGAGGACGCCAGCGGTGGCGTCGGCCCCGACGCGGTCCTGCGCATGTACCGCGAGGGCGAGCTCCCCGCCCTGGGCCGCGCCGCTTTGAACGGCGGATACTCTTCCTCGACCTACTGGCTCGTCCTGCCCATCCCGCCTGGCTCGGAAGGGAAAAGGCTCTTCCTCTTCACGACGGATACGGGCCTCTATCGGCTCGAGGGCTTCGTGCCGAGGCCCGACGGTTCCTTCGCCCGCTGCGAGGGCTCCTACGCCGAGCCTTTTCGCGGCAGGGCCGCGCCCATCTTCAATCCGGCGCTCTCCTTCTTCGCCCCCTCGGGGGCGCCGGCCGACCGCCGCGTCCTCGTCTTCTCAATACGCTCGGACAGCAGTCTCCATACTTCGTTCATCCTCTCCGACGCCGTCGGCCTCTTCAAGTACAAGCTCGAGCGCAGCGTTCTCCTCGCCTCGATCTTCACGATCCTCTTCGCCCTCTTCGCCTACAACGTCTTCATCCTCGCGTTGACGCGCAGCCATCGGCACTTCTACTACGTCATCTACCTCGGAACCTACATCCTGTATCTCGCCGATCTCCAGGGCATCGATTTCCAGATCCTCTTCCCCGGCGCCTCCGGCTCGTGGACGAAGACGATCTCTCCCCTCCTCGGAAGCTGTTCCCTCGTCTTCTCAGCCCTCTTCGCGAAGGCCTTCCTCGGCATAGACCGACGCTCGAAGGTCCTGCGTCCCTGCCTCTTCGCCCTGGCGGCTCTGGGCGCCAGCCTCGCCCCCGTCTCTGTCTCGGGCCTCCGCTACGATATCGTGTCCCGCTACGGGAACGATCTCGCTTCCTTTTTCGTCGTGGCGGTGATCGCGATCGCGATCGCGAGGATAGCGCAGCGCTACAAGCCCGCCGTCTTCTTTCTCATCGCCAACGCCGGCCTCGTCGCGGGAGTCCTGGCCTACGGCCTCGGCAAGAACGGCCTCCTGCCGAACGGAATCCTCGTCTCGAACGCGAGCCTCCTCGGCCAGGCCTTTCAGCTCGTCCTCTTCTCGGCCTCCCTCGCCTACAATCTCGGCCTGGAGAGGCGCGAGAGGATAGCGGCGCAGGGGACCATCCTGTCGCAGGAGGCGGCCTTCCGCAAATTCGTCCCCCTGGAATTCCTCGAGTTCCTGGGCAAGCGCGATATCAGCGAGGTCCGGCTCGGGCAGAACGTGGAGAAGGAGATGAGCGTGATGTTCGCGGACATCCGCTCCTTCACGAGCCTCTCGGAGTCGATGACCCCCCGCGAGAATTTCGACTTCATCAACGAGTACCTGCACCGGATAGTCCCGACGGTGAAGGACTACGGGGGCTTCATCGACAAGTTCATGGGCGACTCGATAATGGCCCTCTTCCCGAACGTAGCCGACGACGGGTTGATGGCCGCCGTCGAGATGCAGCAGGCGATCACGGACTACAACGGGGAGAGGCTCGCGAGGAGAGAGGCGCCCATACGCGCGGGCATAGGCCTCCACACGGGCTCCCTCATGCTGGGCATCATCGGCGACGAGGAGAGGCTCGAGAGCACCGTGATCTCCGACGCGGTCAATCTCGCCTCGCGGGTGGAGAAGCTGAATAAATTCTTCGGGAGCTCGATCCTGATCACCGAGGCGACCTTCAAGAGCATCATGGATCCCTTGAGCTTCCAATACCGCTTCCTCGGCAAGGTCAAGGTGAAGGGCAAGGCGGAGCCCTCGGCCATATTCGAGGTCTTCGGCGGGGAGACCGAAGAGCTGAGGCAGCGCAAGCTCTCCACCCAGCGCGATTTCGAGCAGGGCCTCGTCGCCTATCTCCTCCGCGACTTCCCCCAGGCCCGAGCGTACTTCGCCGACGTACTCCGGGCGAACAAGGATGACAAAGCGGCCGTCTACTACTACATGCACGCCAAGCGCGCGATGGAATCGCTTCCCGGCCCCGAGTGGAGCGGGACTATCGATTCGACGGGGGCCTAGGGTTGTAATATGACAAGTATGTACTAGAATTCGGTATATGCGGCAGTCCGCGCTCGCTTCCTTGTTGCTGATCTTGACTGCGTTCCCGGCTGCATGGGGCGGGTCGGCGCCCGCTTGCCCTTCGACTATAGTCTTCATCACCTCGACGAGCGACTTGACGATGGATTATCAGCTCCTCGAGGCTTTCCGGGCGCGCTGGACGGAGCGCGAGAGCTTGGCGCTCATCCTTCCCTTCCCGCTTTCGCCATGGGCTTTCCCCTTGACGCCCAAGGCCAGTGAGCTCAGCGTCGCCGCCATCGCCGAACGGTTGGGCGGCAAACCGCTTTCGCTCATCGTCGCTCAGGGCGACCCCGCCTTCTTCCTGGCGCTGTCGCTGCGCGATACGCGCTTTCGCGGCTCGCCCATCATCGCCTTCGACCTCCCGGGGGGCGAGGAGAGGCGCAGGCAATTCGAGGGCGATAAATCCCTCTACCTCATCGAGCTCTCCGACATCGGGGAGAAGAACGTCGAATTGGCCATGAAGCTCTTTCCGAAGAGGAAGCGGGCGGTTCTCCTCCTCTACGTGGGAAATGAGCCTCGATTGGCGAACAGCGTCAACGGTAGGTTCGCCTCCCTCTTTCCCGGCCTGACCTTCGTGACGGTGCCCAATCCCTCGCAGGCCTCCGCCGATCCCGTCCTCCGCTCTTCGCCCGAGGATACTTTCGTCATCGGTTTCAATCCGGGCTGGCTCGACCGCGCCGGGCGGTATCGGTCCGGTAAGGACTACGTCAGGTCGGTGCAAGATACCTATCATGTCCCCATGTTCGAATACCTCTACTCCAGCTTGGATGGAGGCACGGTCGGGGGCGTCGGCTTGCTGCCCTCGCGCTGGGGAAGGGAGGTGGCCGATCGAGGCCTCTCCCTCGTCCTCGACAAGAAGGAGCCCGAGCACTGGACCGCGGGAGATGACTTCACGAGCGTCTTCGCGGATTATCGCGAGATGCAGCGCTTCGGCTCGTCGCCGAAGCTGCTGCCGCCCGGCGCCGAGCTGATCAACAAGCCTCCGCCGACATGGGTCCGCTACCAGCGCGTCCTCCAGCCGCTCTTGGCGGCCCTCGTCCTGGCCGTGGCCGCCTTCAGCCTGAGGTTCATTTTCAGGCGGCGGGAGAAAAGACTCCTCGTCGAGGCCAATGCGCGGCTGGAGCGGGAGGTGGCCGAGCGCACCGACGAGCTGCGCTCCTCCAACGTGGAGCTCGAGGTCTCGAACGCGAACCTCATCGAGGCGATCCGGAGAGCCGAGAAGATGCAGAAAAACGTCCTCAAATCGGCCCGCGCGATCACTCTCGGCCGATTCGCGGCCGGCATGGCCAACGGCCTCAACAGCCCCCTCAACGCCGCGCGCGCCGCTAGCGCGTCGCTCCGGTCGGTCGTCGGGGACGGCCATCAAGGATTCCACCCGCTTCTTCTCGCCTTCGACGAAGCTCAGCGATCGATCTTCCTCCGCAACGCTCCGCGTGTCCTCTCGCGGCCCGACTACGTAAAGGAAGCCGCGAAGGCCGAGCCCCGCGAGCTCGAGCGTCGCCTTTCCCGGCTCTCCGTCCCGGACGCGGCCCGGGTCGCGTCCGACCTGTCGGACGCGGGGCTGGCGGGGTTAGGCGACGCCGAGCTGGCGGCCTTCGCCGACGAGAAGGGCCCGGCCGTCGCCCAGGCCCTGTACCGTCTCTCGGTCTTCGACCGCTCGACCTGGATAATCGACGAGTCGGTGGACCGCGTGGCCGAGATCATCAAGACCGTCCGCGATTACGTGGACGACGGCGCGACGGCGAAAGAAGCCGGCGACGTGGACCTTCGCGGCACTATAGAGCGCGCCCTGCTCATCTTTCGCAACCGCCTCCCGGCATCGGTGATCCTTCAAGCGCACTATGATGAATTGCCGCCGATCCGGGGTTTCGAGTCGGTCTTCGTGCGAGTCTGGGCCAATCTCGTGCAGAATGCGCTGAGGGCCATGCCTCGCGGCGGGAGGCTCGACATCTCCCTGCGGCGGGAAGGAGGCTTCGCGGTCGTCTCCGTGGGGGACGAGGGCGAAGGCATCCATCCCTCCATCGCGCACAGGATGTTCGAGCCCTTCGTCACTACGCGCGAGAAAGCCGAGGGAATGGGCTTGGGCCTCGCCTTCTGCAAGAAGGCGATCGAATCCGCGGGAGGCGAGATCGCATTCGAGGGCAAGGAAAGAGGGACCGTATTCCATGTCCGCATCCCCTTGGGCGGATCCGCGTGAGCGCTAGGCGGGCGATCCTCACCGTCGACGACGAAGTCGTCCTCCTCCTCTCGATCAGGCAGGCGCTGAAGCTCAGGTTCGGCGCCGAGTATATCTACGAAATGGCCCAGAGCGCGGAAGACGCTCTGGGCGCCATCGATCGATTGGCGAGCGAGGGCGTGGAGCTGGCCCTGGTCCTCTCCGATTGGCTCATGCCGGGGATGCGTGGGGACGAGTTCTTGAAGCGCGTCCGCGAGATCCGCCCGGGCGCGAAGCTCGTGATGATGAGCGGCCACGCGGACGACGCGCAGATGGAGGCCCTGGCCGAAGAGGCGGGGCTCTTCGCCTTCATGAGCAAGCCGTACACGGCGTCTATGCTCTTCGACGTCGTGCAGCGCGCCCTGGCGATATAATCGGTCGAGAGGCAGTGATCGCCCCGCGTTACGGCATCGCCTTCCCTCGCGCGGTCAAACGCTACGCTAGGGCTCTGCTCGGCAGAATCAGGGCATTGGCCTGCCTCGCGCGGTCTCAAAGAGCTTATACCATTCCTCGCGGGTCAAGCTCACGTCGACGGCCTTCGCGCAGGCGGCGAGGCGGTCGGGCCTCGTCGTGCCGAGGACGGGGATTATCTTGGCCGGGTGCTTGAGGAGCCAGGCGAGGACGATCGCCTCGGGCGGGACTCCGCGAGCCTCGGCGTATTCCTTGACGAGGCCGGCAGTCTTCCTGACCGACTCAGGCTGCTTGGAGAGATCGGCGCCCGTCAGTGCCCCTCGGTCGAGGGGGCTCCAGGCCTGGAGCCCGACGCCCTTCAGGCGGCAGTACTCGAGAGTCCCCTCCCAGCCGTCGGGGTAGCTCGGCGACGCCTGATTGAAGGAGATCGTCGCCTCCGCGAAGCCGTGGTGCATGAGGCTCATCTGCAGCTGGTTGGCCACGAGGGGATCGGGGAGGAAGCTCTGGATGTATTCCATCATTCCGCGGTTCTGGTTGGACAGGCCGAAGTACCGAACCTTCCCGGCGGCCTTGAGCTCCGCGAATGCCCGCGCGATCTCCTCGCCCTCCATGAGCGGGTCGGGCCTGTGGAGGAGGAGTACGTCGAGGTAATCGGTGCCGAGGCGCTTCAGGATCGCGTCGACGGCGGAGACGATATTCCCGTAGCTGAAGTCGAAGCGCTGGGGCACGCCTGGCGGATCGTCGGCCCAGCGGATGCCGCACTTGGACTGGATGACTAGCTCGTCGCGGAGGGCCGGCCTTTCGCGCAGGACTCGACCGAAGACTTCCTCTGCTCTGCCCGCCGCATAGATGTTCGCGTGGTCGATGAGATTGATGTCGAGCTCGAGGGCCGCGTCGAGGAAATCGCGCGCCTGCTTCTCGTGCTCCTTCGTGAGTACGGTGCCCTTCTCCCAACCGCCGCCCAGGCCCATGCAGCCCGCGGCCAGCCGCGAGACGCGCAATTCAGTGTTCGGTAATACAAGCTTCTCCATGCTTACCTCCCGCCCGGGCTCGCGTCATCGGGGACGGAACCTGGGCCGCGGACTATGATAGCACGGAAGGGGGCGCCTGCTCGAAGGCCTCGAAGAGAAGCTTGGGAAGTAGTAGAATCTAATCGGTAGGGAGCCCGGCGGAAATGGAAGATAAGAAGATCGGATTATTCGACATGCTGGGTCCCGTCATGATCGGGCCCTCCAGCTCGCATACCGCGGGCGTCGCGCGCATAGCCTTCCTCGCGCGCAGGATCTTTCCCCTTCCCCTCGACAGGGCGAGGGTGAGCTTCTATGGCAGCCTCGCCCGGACTTACCGGGGCCACGGCTCGGACAAGGCGGCTATCGCCGGCCTCCTCGGCATCCTCCCCGAGGACGAGCGCCTCGCCTTCGCCCCCGAGCTCGCCGCCCGCGCTCATCTCGATGTCGAGATCGTTCCGGTCTTCGACGGACCCGAGCGCTACCATCCCAACACCGTCGTCATCGAGCTCTTCTCCGGCGAGCGGTCCTCCAGGCTGCGGGCCGCGTCGGTCGGCGGAGGCGAGATACTCCTCCAGTCGATCAACGGCTTCGACGCCCTCCTCGACGGCAGGCTCGACGCCATCCTTGTGCTCCATCACGACGAGCCGGGCGTGATAGCCCGCGTGGCCGCCCTCCTCGCGGCCGCCGGGCTCAACATCGCCTCCCTCGCCTCGAGGCGCAAGGACAGGGGCGATACGGCCCTCATCGTAGCCGAGGTCGACGGCGCCGTCGACTCGTGGCTCATCGCCTCGATAGCGGCCCTGGGCGCCGTGCGAGAGGTCGTCAGCGTCCCCTCCATCAGATCGTGAAAGGGAGGCCCGCATGAACCGGCTGTTTTCCACGTCCGCGGAACTCCTCGCCCGCGCATCGGAGTCGGGGCTCTCCGTCCCCGAGTACCTCGTGGCGAGGGAGGCCTTCTATTCCTCCTCGGCCCCGGAAGCCGCGAGAGCCGAGATCGCGCGCCGAATTCGCATAACGCGCCAATCCCTCGAGGCGGGGCTCGAGAAGCCCCAGGTCTCCTTTTCCGGCCTTACCGACGGGGCGGCCGTCAAGCTCGCCGCCGCCCCGGAGGGCGCCGTCGCCGATCCCCTCTTCAGGAAGGCCCTGACCTATTCCCTGGCGATCAACGAGGTGAACGCCTGCGGAGGCAAGATCGTCGCCTTCCCGACGGCCGGCTCCTCGGGCGTGGCCCCGGGGCTCCTCTGGGCGTATCGGGACTCAAGGCGGCCGGAGCTCGACGCGGACTCCCGCCTCTTCCAGGACGCCTTCGTGACTGCCTCGGGAGTCGGCATGGTCATCGCCATGCGCGCGACCCTGTCCGGCGCCTCGGGAGGCTGCCAGGCCGAATGCGGGGCGGCGGCCGCGATGGCCGCGGCGGGCCTGCTCTGGCTCCTCGGCAAGAGCCCGGAAGACTGCTTCGAGGGCGCGGCCCTGTCGCTGAAGAACTGCCTCGGCCTCGCCTGCGACCCGGTCGCCGGCCTCGTGGAGGTCCCCTGCGTCAAGCGCAACGCCTTCATGGCCGCCAACGCCCTCGCCGCGGTCACCCTCGTCGAGGCGGGAATTCGCTCCGCCATTCCCTTCGACGAGGTAGTGAGCGCGATGAAATCGATAGGCGATTCCATGCCGGCGTCGCTGCGCGAGAGCGCGGGCGGCGGCCTCGCCTTGACGCCCACGGGACTCTCGTACAAGGCGAAAGTGGAGAGGGGCTAGGCCCGTCCGTCCCCTCTCGCGGCGCGGCCGCCCCGGGGAAGGGCCGCCGCCGGCAATGCTCGCGCAACCGCTGGCCGGGCGGCTCGATGCGCGCTACAATGTGCCGATGAAAAAAACCACGCCCCTAAAAGCCTCGCGCCTCGAGCTCGCGGAGGCGGCGCGCCTGCTCTCCGCGTCGACCCTCTTCGCGTCCTTCTCCCGCGACGAGCTGGACTATCTCGCCGAGAAGTCGGAATTCCTCTCGCGCGGCGACGGCGAGCTCATCTTCGCGGCGGGGAGCCCGGGGGACAGGCTCTACCTCGTCGATTCGGGCTCGGTATTGGTCAGCTCCCCCGAGGACGGATCCACGCTCGCCGAGCTGGTCGCGGGCGATTCCTTCGGGGAGCTCGAGCTCCTCACCGGGGCTCCGCACAACGCGGAGGCGCGCTCGGACGGTTCGACGCGGCTCCTGACCTTCCCCGCCGGGGGCGCGAGCCTCCCGAAGGCGCTCTCCGGGCGGCACGAAATGGCGGCGCGCATCCTCCGCTCCTTCCTCCTCGTGGTCGCCGGGCGGACGCGCAAGTCGAACGCCCTGGTCAAGGAGAACTCGCCCTGGGTGCGCGAGCTCAGGCGCCAGGTCTATGGCGACAAGCTCACCGGCCTCCTCAACAAAGCCTACCTCGACGAGAACCTGCCCGGCATGCTGGCCGCGTCGGCCAAGGGCGAGCTCGCCCTGATCATGATGAAGCCGGACAATTTCAAGGACATCAACGATCGCTTCGGTCACGAGGTCGGCGATGCGGCCTTGATCCTCATGGCGGGCGATCTGGACCGCGCGGTGGGGAAGGAGGGGACGGCCGTCCGCTACATGGGGAACGAACTCGCCGTAGCCTATCCGGGCATGGGCAGGGAAGCCGCCCTCGCGGCCGCTCGCGCCCTCCAGGAACGCCTTTCAGCCCTCGATCTCTCGTCCGTCATAGAAAAGGAGCCCGGCCTGCGCTTCCGCGTGAGCCTCGGCATCGCCCTCTATCCCGAGCACGCTTCGGATGCCGAGAGCCTCATCGAGGCTTCGGCGGGCCTGCCCCTGGCGGCGCGCGCCCGCGGTGGCTCCCTCATTCTCTTCCCGGAGGACGTCGCATGAAGGGTCATCGCGACGCCGCCGGCTCCGTGCTCGGCGGCATCGATATCTTCTCGGGCCTCGGCGGTTCCGAGCTCGAGTCCCTCGCGGCCAAGATGCGTTCCCGCGCCTACGAGCCGGGCGAGGCGGTGTTCCGCGAGGGCGAGTCGGGAGACGAGCTCTTCGTCGTTACCTCCGGCCTCGTATCCGTCTCGGTCCGCACGGGGGACGCGGAGGACATCGAGCTGACCCGCATGGGAAGCGGGGCATTCTTCGGGGAGATGGCCATCCTCGAGCGCGCTCCCCGCTCGGCCACCTGCACGGCGGTCGAGAAGACGGAATGCCTCGTTCTCCAGGCCGATGATTTCGAGGCTCTCCTCGTCGAGGAACCCAAGGTGGCGGTGGGCGTCCTCGAGCGCATGCTGGGCATCGCCGCTAACCGGCTCCTCAAGACGGGCTCCTTCCTCTCCCACATGGTCCAGTGGGGCGACGATGCGCGGAAGAGGGCGGTGACCGACGCGGCCACGGGGCTTTTCAATCGCCGCTACCTCGAGGATTCCTTCGAGGCGATCCTGGCCCGGGCCAAGCGCGAGGGCAAGGGCCTCTCCTTCGCCATGTTCGACCTCGACCGCTTCGGCAAGCTCAACGCCGCCTACGGCGCGCCTTTCTGCGACGGCCTCATCGTCACCGTCTCCGAGGCTTTCCGGCGCGTCTTCGGCGAGGAGGACATACTGGTCCGCTACGGCGGGGACGAATTCTGCTTCCTGATCCAGGGCTCGGCCGCCGAGGCCGAGCGGAAATGCGAAGGAGTCTGCGCCGCTCTCCGCGACCTCGCCTTCGCCGAGCATCCCGAGCTCGGGGTGAGCTGCTCCATCGGGCTCGCGCATTTTCCCCAAGCGGGCGCCGGTACCGAGGAATTGAAGGACAAGGCCGACAAGGCCCTGTACATGGCCAAGGAGGGGGGCCGGGATCGTTCCGTGGCCTGGCCCGGCCCCGCGATCGGGCGCGACGTCCCGGTAGGCGCGGCGGAGATCAAGCGCGACATAGCCACGATTGCGGCCAAGAATCGAATTTCGGCCAACGTCGCCCGCGCTCTCGAGGAGCGGGACTCCTTCATGATCATCGGGCACAAGGATCCCGACGAGGACTGCGTCTCCTCGATGGTCGCCTTCGCCCTCCTCGCCAACAAGCTCAATAAGAAATCCATCATCGTGATGGGATCCTCGGTGCAGGACAACTACGCCTACCTCGTCAACATATGCCGCTACAACTCGATCGAGATCCTCCGGGACGAAGCGCCGACCTTCAAGCCCTCGGTTCTGGTCCTCGTCGACACGCCCAAGCCGGAGATGATCGACCGAGGGGAGCTCTACGAGGGGATGCGCAGGGATCCCTCGATCCTCAAGATCGAGCTGGACCACCACCTCGAGGCCGACAGCGCGTATTTCGGCGACCCCGACTACCGCCTCGTGTACGAGGCCTCGAGCACCTGCGAGATCATCGGGCGGATAGCCCTGAAGATGGCGGCCGATCCCAGGCTCATGGAGAAATACCAGATCGACGAGATGCTCAGCCGCAACCTCGTCCTGGCCATACTCTCGGGGATGATCGGCGACAGCCAGATGGGGCGCTACCTCAAGACGGGGAGGGAGCGCTGGTTCTACGCCTACTTCAGCGCCCTCTTCGAGAGGATGCTCCGCCGCAAGACGCGGTCGGGGAGCGACAACTACTCCAGCAAGGAGCAGGTGTTCAAGGCCTTGGCCGCCCTCTCCGACGACGAGGACGCCTGCTTCCGCTTCATGTCCAAGAATACCCGGAATCTGGGCCGCGTCTCCTTCTCCGTCCTCGGCGCCGAGGATTCCCGCTTCCTCTTCTCGACTTACGGGAACGACACCGCGGTGGTCGTCGCGAAATCCCTGGTCGACGCCTTGGCCGAGCGCAACGGCTGCCTCGGCCTCGTCGGCTACTACGACGATCCCGCCGCCTCGAGCCTCGTCCAGTTCAGGCTCAGGCGTAGCCAGGCCTTCTCCGCCCTCGACCTGCGGGACGCCCTCGTCAGGCTCGGCATGCAGAACGGCGGCGGGCATCCCGGCGCGGTCGGCTTCCGCCTGGAGCGGGAGGCAGTGCCCGACATCGAGGCGGCCGCGCGGCTCTTCGCGGAGCTCCTGAACGCGGCCGTCGAGGAAGCCCTCCTCGCGCAGCCAAAGGACGGCGTTCGGAAGCCCGAGTAAGCCCTCGCGTCCCGCCTTCGGGGCCCCCGAAGGCGGGGGTAGCCCCTAGCGTCGGCCGCGCAACCTGCCCAGCAGTCGATCCATCCCGAGGGCGCAGGCTACTATGCAGGCCAGCATGGCGAAGAAGGGCATCGTAAAGCTCAAGGCCGGCCCGAGGACGGCGGCCGCCGTCCCGACGCCGAGGGCCGAGAGGAGATAGGGGAGGCGCGAGCGCCGATAATTCTCCAGGGCGGCTTTCATCACCCATTCGCCCGAAGCCGGGATGCCGGCCATCGCGAAGTCCCAGAGCGCGAGGGAGGCCGAGGCGCCCAGGACCATAAGGCCCTCCGGGACTGAGAGGAGGAGGCCCCCCGCGGCGACGAGAATGGAGGAGCAGAGGCAGAGGCTCGGGTACGTCCTCCAGGCGAAGAGCCATGCGAGGGCCGAGGCCAGCGCGGCCGACTCCCAATACCAGGGTATCGCCAGGCCGTAGCCGAGGGCGAACGAAGCCGAGGCGGCGCCCCAGTACACGAAGAAAAAAAACCTCCGCATGGGTTTGGGCCTCACGGCTTCCAGCCTTTCGAGCGCTGCGCGGGCGCGAGATGGGTCAGCGCTTCCTTGAAGAGAGGTTGGAGTTCCCGCTCGAGGTTCCAATCGATGACGGGAAAGCCGAGGTTCGCGATCCGATTCAAGCCGACCTTGCGCTCGATGCGGTAGGCGTCGAGCGCAAGGGAATCGCGCGCGCCGTCGGCGACGATAGGACCGGCGAAGCGCAGCGTATCGGGGCTGACGAGGACCGCCTGGTAGCCCAGGACCCTGAGCCGCTGGAAGACGCAGACGTCGTCATCGTCGAAGGGACTCACCACCACCATGAAAGCGCTCCGCGAGTAGCGCAGCGCCGGCAGGAAGCGGAGGGACTCCCGCGCCTTCTCGCTCTGCGGCTCAGCCCCGGCCAGGCAGTTGAGTATCCGGCGGAGCTGGATCCTGCCGTAGTCGGGGAAGACGTTCCGGGGCCTCGGGCCCATGACGAAGAGGCCTACTCGCTGCCCTTGCCGTATCAGCATCCCGGCCAGGCCGGCTACGGTCGCGACCTCTCTCTCGAAGAGGCTCTCTCCCCCCGCCCCGAGGTCCATCCGCTGACGCCCGTCGAGGACGAGGATGACCTCGGCCGTCCTCTCCTGGATGAACTCTTTCGTATAACGCCTCAAGGGGTTGCGCGCATTCATGCGCCAATAGAGGCGCTTCAGGGGATCGCCCGGCTGGTATTCGCGGATGCCCCAGAAATCGGTCCCGCCGCCGCCGAGCCGTATGGGGACGGAGCCCGGCGAGGACAGGGTCTTCTGCAGTCGCAAGGGGATGGACTGCCACTTCCTATAGCTCGGCTGGACGAGGGTCTTGGCTTCGGCCTCCGGCTTCGCTTCGACCTCGAAGAGGCCGAAGGGGTCGCTCACCTTCACGAGGAGGCGCTTCCATTCGAAGCAGCCTCGGTTAGTCTCGAATACGTATCGCAGCTCGGCGTCTTCGCGGGGCTGCAGGGTCGCCCTCAGCTCGAGCTCGCCTTCGGTGATCCTCATGCGCTCCATGAGGGGATCGGCGATGAGTACGTAGATAGTCTTCGCGCCTAGGTTGCGGATGCTCGCGACGACTTCGATAGAAGTCGAAACTTCGATCGAAGTCGAAGCCTCGCGCCCGGTCTCGCGGCAGGATCGTCGGGCGCGGAGGTAGATAGCGTCGTTCGTCGGCGCTAGGAGAAGGCCCAAGCCGAAGTAGGACAGGAATGGCATGGCGAGCCAGGCGAGGTTCCCCGAGCGGAAGGCCAGGGCGCCGAGGAGGAGCCCGACGAGGGAGAGGGCGATAGTGCGCGAGCCCTTATTCATCTACGCCCGTGAGCATCGGCACCGGTACGGCGTGGAGTATCCCTTCGATGATTCCGTTCTCGGATTGGCGGACATCCCAGAGGCTCGAGTCCAGGACCAGGCGATGGGCGAGGGCCGCCTGGGCGAAGCTCTTGACGTCGTCCGGTATCACGTAGCCCCTGCCCTGGATCGCCGCCCGCGCCCTGGCCAGCTTGAGCAGGGCCAGGGAGCCGCGGGGGCTCGCGCCCACGACGACCTTGGGATAGCCGCGCGATTTCGCGTTGAGCGCTACGATGTAGCGGCTTAGGTCCGGATCGACGTGGACCGACTCGATCGCCTCCCGCAGGGCGAGGAAGGTCTCCGGATCCATGACCGCCTCCAGTACCGGCGCGTCCTTCCGCGCTTCCATCCGGCGCCTCAGGATCTCGGCTTCGTCCTCGGGGAGGGGGTAGCCTATCGAGAGCTTGACCATGAAGCGGTCGAGCTGAGCCTCCGGCAGGGGGAAGGTCCCCTCGTATTCGATTGGGTTCTGCGTCGCGATGACGATGAAGGGCCGCGGGAGGGGCAGGGTTTCGCCTTCGAGGGTCACCTGATTCTCCTGCATGGCTTCGAGGAGGGCCGATTGGGTTTTGGGGGAAGCCCGGTTGATCTCGTCGGCCAGGAGGATGTTCGTGAAGATGGGCCCCCTCCTGAGGACGAAGCGGTTCTGGTTCCCGTCGAAGACGTAGCCCCCGGTGATGTCCCCGGGCAGGAGGTCGGGCGTGAACTGGATTCTCTTGAAGCTCATCCCGAAGGCCTGGGCGAAGCTGTTCGCCACCAGGGTCTTCGCGAGTCCCGGGTAGTCCTCGAGGAGGATGTGGCCGCCCGGGGAGAGGAAGGCGGCCATCATCAGCTCCAGGACGCCGCGCTTGCCCACGATCGCCTTCTCGACCTCGCGAATCACCGTCTTCGCCATCGCCGCCACGTTTCCCAAAGACCCCTGCGCGCTCTGCTCATTCGTCATCGTTGATCTCCATGTAGGATTTTAGGAAGTCAAGGTATTGCTCGAGCCCTCGGCGATAGTCGATCCGATTGCGCCCCGACGCCCGGTACAGCCATGTCCGGATCCTCGTCCTCGGTGCGCGCCGCTCATCCGAGAAAACCAGGTCGTAGACGCCTTCGGGCAGGGGTATCTCGCGGGACTTGAAGCGCTCGTACAGGGTGAAATCGTTCACGAGGCGCTCCTTCGAAGCGTAGGCGGAGAGGAGCAGCCTCGCGAACTCGCGCCGCGCGAGCCCGTATTCCCGGTCGTCGCGAGGCGTCTCGGCGAACATGTATCGCCAATATTCGATATCGCCGAGCGTCGCGTTCTGGTCCGGAGCCGCCGCTTCCTCCCGTTGCCCCGGCGGGCTGTCCATGAGGGCCAGCGCCGCGCGAGAGGCTACAAGGATGAAGAGGACGAGCATGAGGAAAGTCCAAAGCTTGATCTGATCGACGCTGAGGATAAAAACCCGTAGTAGCATCCAAATCCCCATAACCGCGGGCCTGACGAAGCCTTCCAGGATCTCGGGCCCGAAGAGGAGGGCCGCGAGGGCGATGCCCGACGCGAGGAGGGCGAGCGTAAGCTTGCGGTCGCGCTTCGTCATGTCTTTTCCCCCTCGCGCGCGTATCGCTCGATCGCCTCGAGGCAGCCGATCGCCTCGCCTTCCGCGTCGGGCGAGGGCGACTCACGCCCGTATCGCGCCGACTCGAAGAGGAGGGTGAGCCTACGGACGCTCTCTTTCGGGACTCCCTTCAGCTCGAGCAGTTCCTCGAACTCGCGCGCCGTCATCGACTCCTCCCTCTCGATGCC
>Ga0265316_10003021_pt1 | contig 17193 bp, 15 predicted proteins | sample 4522metaG_FD_202092 | JGI IMG/M metagenome (GOLD analysis project Ga0265316, IMG submission 202092) | Rhizosphere microbial communities from Carex aquatilis grown in University of Washington, Seatle, WA, United States - 4-5-22 metaG | ecosystem: Host-associated > Plants > Roots > Rhizosphere >...
ATACGGCCTGGCGGCGTCGCCCGGCGATTCTGGTTTTGGAGCTGCGCTGACGGGGATTTGGGGCACGCTGGAGACGCAGACACATCCTCCCTAACCGCCGCCCGCCCAATCCCGGCGTCGCCGAAATCCTCGACCTTTATCTCCTTTGCTCCCAATCCCCGCCCCCACCGCACGCCTCCTCTTCAGCCCAACCATGTGCTACATCTGAATGCGAAGGGAAGGCCCCGCAGATGTCCAACCTCCGCCCGCCGCGACAAAATACCAAACGAACCCAATCCCCACCCCAACCGTCACAAAACAAGCCAGTTCTCCATCACCAAACGAACCCAATCCAACCCCGTAATTCCACCCCCGCCCTCTTGACATTCCCCGCCCTCTCATGTGACTATTAATTCATTGTGGTGAATAATAATTCACAACTCCAGGAGACCCCGATGGCCGGCTTGTTCCACCCCGATCGTATTCAGAAAGCCGCCCGCCCGGATTACCTCGGCGACCTGGATTTGACCAATGACGAGCTCTATTACCTCCTCGATCTGGCCGCCGCCGTCAAGCAGTCGCCGCGCGAATATGGGCACACCATGGAGGGCAAATCCATCGCCATGCTCTTCGAAAAGCCGTCGTTGCGCACCAAGCTGACCTTCGAGCTCGCCATGAGCCAGATGGGCGGCGACTCGGTCTTCATGGAAGGCCCCATCGGCGTGCGTGAGCCCCTCAAGGATGTGGCGCGCAACCTCGATCGGTGGGTCAACGGCATCGTCCCGCGTGTCTTCAAGCAGAGCACCGTGGAGGAACTGGCGAAGTGGTCGTCGGTCCCGGTCATCAACGCGCTCAGCGACGCCTTTCATCCCTGCCAGGCGCTGGCCGACGTGCTCACCATTCGCGAGCGTTTCGGCACGCTCCAGGGGCTGAAGCTGACTTTCATCGGCGACGGCAACAACGTGGCGCAATCCCTCATGCTCACGGCCGTGCGGCTGGGCATGGACTTCGCGCTCGGCTGCCCGCCGGGATACACGCCCGATCCCGATATCGTGGCGCAGGCGGAAGGTCTGGCGGCGGCCTCGCGGGCGTCGGTCCTCATTACGCACGATGCCGCGGAGGCGCTGGCCGGCGCGTACGCCGTCTATACCGACGTGTGGGCCAGCATGGGGCAGGAACAGGAGACGTCCAAGCGCAAGAGGGCCTTTCATGACTATCAGGTGAGCGAGGAGCTGTTCGCGCGGGCGCGGCCCGACGCGGTCTTCATGCATTGCCTGCCGGCCAAGCGCGGCGAAGAGGTGGTCGACGCGGTGATGGAGAGCCCGCGCAGCGTGGTCTTCCAGCAGGCCGAAAACCGGCTGCATGCGCAGAAAGCGCTGCTGCTGATGATGCTACCCTGAATCGAATTATGGAAAAACCCAGTCAGCGAAGCGTGCGGAATCCGCTCCCTAACGGTCGCGGCTCAGTTTCAAATGCCGCGTGTTTCGAGAAGCTTACAGAGCCGGGCCCAGAGGGCACCCCGTTAGGGAGCGGATTCCGGGGACCGGATTCCCGAGTTTGTTTAAGCACCCGTCAGCGAATCCCCGCCGATCCGGGCGGGCCGGAGATGTTTGTCCCGGCGAGTTCCCTATGAAGCTCTGGGGCGGACGATTTGAAGCGGGGCCCTCGGAAATCTTCGAGCGTTTTTCCGGCTCGCTCGATTTCGACCGGCGCCTCCTCGACGCGGATATCCGCGGCTCGCAGGCTTTCGCGCGCGCGCTGGAGCGGGCCGGCATCCTGACGGCGGAGGAGCGTGCGCAGATCGTCGCGGCGTTCGACGCCATCCGCGCCGGGGCCGCTTCGCCCGAGTTCTACGCGGGCGCCGCCGATGAGGACGTGCACACGCTGGTGATCCGCAAGTTGCAAGAGCGGGCCGGCGCGGTGGCCGACAAGATCCACACCGGCCGCAGCCGCAATGAGCAGGTGTCGCTCGATACCCGCCTGTGGCTGCGCGAAGAGTGCGACCGCGTCCGCGCGCTGCTGGCCGGTCTGATGGGGGCGCTGCTGGAACTGGCGGCGCGCTATCCCGATGCCGTGATCCCCGGCTACACCCACATGCGCCGAGCCCAGGCGGTGCTGTGGCCGCACTACCTGCTGGCCTTTTTCGAAATGTTCGCGCGCGATTGGGAGCGCCTGGGCGAAGCGCGGCGGCGCGCCGACGTTCTGCCGTTGGGCTCGGGCGCGCTCGCCGGCAGCGGCTTTCCGTTCGACCGCGGCGCCATGGCGCGCGACCTCGGCTTCGCCGCCGTCACCGCCAACAGCATGGACGTCTCCGGCGACCGCGATTTCGCGCTCGATTTCCTCTACGCCGCAAGCGTCACCATGATCCATCTGAGCCGCCTTGCCGAGGACTGGATTCTCTATTCCAGCGAGGAATTCGGCTGGCTGGAACTGGGCGATGGCGTCACCAGCGGGTCCAGCCTGATGCCACAAAAGAAGAATCCCGATTCGCTGGAGCTGATTCGCGGCAAGAGCGGGCGCGTGATGGGCTGCCTGACGTCCCTGATGGTCACCATGAAGGGCCTGCCGATGACATACAATCGCGACATGCAGGAGGATAAGGTTCCCCTGTTCGAGGCTGCCCAGGAGTTGAGCGGATCGCTCGAGATGGCGCGCGCGGTGGTCGAATCGGTCAAGCTGAATCCGGCCCGCCCCGCCGCCGCGGCCGACCAGAGCTGGGTGGTGGCCACCGATCTGGCGGAGGCGCTGGCCCGCGCCGGCACGCCGTTCCACCAGGCGCACCAGATTGTGGGGCGCTTCGTGCTGGAGAGCGTGCGCACCGGCCGCAAGCCCGCGGACTGGACGGCGGAACAAATGGCGCAGTTCGCGCCCGAATTCACCGGCGGCATGGCGGCGCTGCTCGATCCCCGCACGGGAATGCAATCCCGCGAGATCGCCGGCGGCACCGGCCCCGCCTCCGTGGCTGCGGCGCTGGCCGCGGCCGGCGAGCGGCTAAAGAGGATGAACTCATGACCAAGACATACCGGCAAGGTCAGATATTGAAGCTGATCCGCAGCAAGCGGATCTCCACGCAGGAGGAGCTGGCGCAGGAGTTGAAGGCGCTCGATATCGCCGCCACCCAGGTGACGCTCTCGCGCGACATCCGCGATCTGCGCCTGGTGAAGACGCGCGACGGCTACCAGGAAATGGCGCCCGAGGAGCCCGGCCTGCAGTTTTCCATGCTGGCCGCCGAATTCCTGAAGGACGTGCTGCGCGCGCAGAACCTGGTGGTGTTGAAAACGTCGCCGGGCCACGCCAATACGGTCGCGGTGTCACTGGACAAGGAAGAGTGGCCCGAAATCGTGGGCACCATCGCCGGCGACGACACCATCCTGGTGATCGCCCCGGACCTCCCCACGGCGGAGGCTATTCAGGAGAAGCTGTTGGACCTGGTGGAGAAAGGTTGAGGAACCTGGCCCAGGCGCGCGATGAAACCACCCGCCCCGCCGTGCGACGATAAGAAGCGATGACTAAAGCAATCTGCCTGCTCTTACTGGCGCTGGCCCTGGTTGGTTGCGGCGCCAAGGATACCGCCAAACGCTACCCCATGCAGGGCGATGTCGTTGCCGTAGACCCCGCCGCCAAGTCCGCGACCATCGCCGCCGGCAAGATCGGCGACTGGATGGCCGCCATGACCATGGAGTTTCCGGTGAAGCCGGATGCCGAACTGACTAAGCTCCACGTCGGCGACCGTATCGAGGCCACCGTGGTGGTCGAAGGCCAGAAGTATTACGTCACCGGCGTGAAGGTGGTGCCGAAGCAGTAAGGCTTACTTCTCGCCCATCGCACCGACGGGTTTGACGTCGCCGCAATCCTTCGCGCGGCAACAGCGCCAGGGACCGTGAAATGAGCTACGATGCTTGGACGGGAGGCCACGCCCCCCCAAGGAGGCGCGTACGATGCTGCTCTTGCAAGGCTTGGACGCAACCATCAAGGAACTCTGCACTGAGATCCTCTCCGAGCCGGCTCCGGACAAGTTGCCACAGAAGATCATCGACCACGTTCAGAAGACCTTTCCGATCGAGTGGTCCAGCCTGTGGGTGACCGAGCAGGATCCAAAGGGCAGGAAGCTGCTCCGGATTAAGGCGGTCAGCGACAACAAGAGCAGCCTGCTTCAGCCTGCGGAGGACGGCTCACTGCCATGGTATGAGTTCGGAGAAGGGCTGACCGGCGCAATCGCAGAGCGCCGGAAGACCATCAACATCACAAAGTATGCGGACTTTGCGCAGTATGGTCACGCCAAGAAGTTCGATCACCTGATCTACCCTGGCGGAAGCGCCGAGGAAAAATGTCGCTGCACGCTGGGCGTACCCCTGATGCTGAGGTCGTCCGCGGAAGGAGAGTGGCGCGTTATTGGAGTGTTGAAGCTAGAAAACGTGGAAACGAGCGCCAGCCGTCCGGTGGACTACTTCACTGATGAAGATGTCAGCATTGTCGAGGCCTATGCCGCCGTGATCGCCGTCGCACTGGAGAAGGCGCAAATGCGGGCCGATTCTCTGCGCGTAGGCAGCGGCCTGTTGAAGATCTCCGAGAGCCTGCTCAAGAATCTCGGGCAACCACCGAATCTTCAGCAGATTGTGGAGAGAACGGCTGAGGTTATTTCCGCGAAGGCCTGCGCTCTGTGGCTTCGTGAGGGTATCCGGCTTATCCTGGCGGCCGACTCCGGTTATACGGGAGTCAGGAAAGCGCAACCCTACGAGCTTCAACTGCCTAAGGACCGAGAGAATGCCGCCTCGGACGAGGCAAAGTACAAACAGGTAGGGCTCACGGTCTATGTCGCGCATAAGCAGAAGCCCGTCAATCTGAAGACCGCGCAAGAGGTGAGGGGCCACTTCGCGTGGCTGGGCAAGAACGATCAAATGTGGCTCGCCTCCGAGGGGGAACACCCCTGCCACTCGCTCGTCGCCATTCCCTTGGTGGACCAGGAGACCCTTGAGACGAAGGGTGTTTTCAAAATCGAAAACAAGTCGCCCACGATCTTCCAACTGGACAGTTACTTTACTGGGGAAGATCAACAGCTCCTCGAAACCCTGGGAAACTCAATCAGCCTTTCGCTGATTATCTCCGAGCGCTTTACGAGACTCCAGAAGCTAGAAAAGCTGGTGGAGAATATCCGCGTTCCTGACGGCCTAGATGTGGCCTTGTTTTTCATCCTGACCGGCCTTACTCACGGGAGCGGCTTGGGCTACAATCGCGCGATGATCTTCCTGGCGGATGAACCGGGAACCCCGCGCAAGCTCACCTGCCGTTTCGCCGTCGGCCACCTCAGCATGGTTGATTGGAGTAAGGATGTCGGGCCACAGGCCCCCCCCCCGAAGCTCGACCTTTACAAGCTCCTCGATGATTTTGGCAGGGACAAAAAGCGCTTCACCGAGACGGCGATCATGCGGGAGTGGTACGGCCGAGAGGTAGACCTTGCCGATATTGCCCATCAAAAGATAGCGTATCATGCCGCCCAGGAAAAAGGTGCCCAAAAATACCTAAGCCAAGACCTCAACGAAAGGGACGTCCTCTTCTCCTTTGCGCACGGTGACTTCGTTCTTACCCCGATCTATGCTGGCACAGAGTTGCGCGGCATCATCTATTCGGATAACCGTTTCACGGGTAACACAGTCAACAAGTTCGAGCGCCAGGTGCTGGATTTGTTCTCCGGCATGGCAGCAGCCATCATTCAGGCCTCGTTTGAGATTCCTGAGCGTCTCAGAAAGGAAAACGAGTCAGCATGGCGGCTTTTCTCTCAGCCGGCCGCGCACCGTCTCGGCACTGAGAACACGATCATCGAGGGCAACATCCTCCTCGAGTGTCAGCCCGCGCTTGCGGAGCTGGCATCCGTTGCTGGCAACGGGCACACTGCGGTGGTCCAAATGCAGAAGTCTTTCGACGTGATCCGGCGTTCCGTGAACAGGCTCCGGGATGCGGCTAAAGACTATCGGCAGTTGACTCCGGAGCCGGAGGACCCCCAGAAGTTTGATGTGGCCGGCTTCCTTGACGAGACGGTAGGCAGGTCCGCTCTCAAGGGATTGGACGTGACATGGTCGGTAGTCGGCGACGAGACGACAGTCCGCGCGCGGCGGAGGCGATTGGGCTACGTATTTGAGGAGCTTCTGCTCAATGCCTGGAAGGAGTCGCCAGGAGCCAGTGCGGGAGCATTGGGCGGTGACCCGATTCGAGTTTCGATTCAGGCCGACTGCGGCCCGGACTTGATCCGCTTCGTGGTCGCGGACTCGGGGCCAGGCATCCCTGATCGTTTACAGGCCAAGCTCTTTAAGGAGCCTCAGACGGGCAGACATGGCGGCACAGGCCTTGGGATGCTCATTATGGCGCGCATTCTGCGCGAAGAAGGCGGCGGGATCGAGCCATTCCCGGCGGGGAGGCCCGCCAATTATCCGGGAGCCTGTTTCCGCGTCACTATTCCCCGGACTGTCAACCCGGTTAGCGCTGGGGGCGCTGGGGCATGAATCGACGCGTGCTGGTGGTGGAAGACAATCCCGACCTGAGGAGGCTACTGGCGATTGTGCTCGAGAGAGGCGGCTTCGAATGCATCGAGGCCGTCAACGAGACAGACGCCCTGGGCCGTGACGTCGATTCCATCTCCGCGATCATCGCCGACGTCAACCTGTCGGAGACAGGCGGAGCCTCCAACGGAGGCATCGTGCTCGCGGAACGGCTGGCAGATCAGGCAAGACAGGTGCCGATCATTCTCATCTCGCAGACTCCCTGGCACCACTTTCCTGACCATAAGTCCGGTGCGCACACGGAATGGCTGCGCGAAAAGAACGTCTCGGCAGTGCTCGACCGAAGCGAGCCGGATTTTTATCGCAGCTTGTGCGAGGCGTTGTCAGACCCCAGGCCCGGGGATATAGCTGAAGGGAGAGGTGCATGAGCGACAGACGTACGGTGCTTATTGTAGATGACAATCCTGACCTTGCCGGGGTCACGGCGTCGGCAATCAAGAAGATGATATTCCCGTCATCCGACGGCACTGAGGCAACGGTCGACGTGAAGCCTATCACGGCAATCGCGGTAGACAAACAGAGGTTGAACACGGACAGACTGGCAAATGAGGTCTTTCGCGAGAATCCTGCCGCAGTGGTCCTCGACGTTCGCCTGCGCGGCGACGAGCCGGACGACCTGTCGGGGATCGATCTGGCGTACAAGGTCAAGTCGCTTCTCCCAGATTGCGGAGTCATTCTGATCACCTCGTACGGCGTTCCATCTGAGACGCGAGATCTCGCCCAGAACATGGCTGTTTTCCACAGCATGATCGACCGGTGTAGCGAACTCCCCGTGTGGACGGGGGACCTTTTCACGGCGCTCAAGGCAACGCTGGCCACCCACGAGTGCACGTTAAGCTACAGAAGAAAGCGCTTCGTTCAAACGGTGAACGGCGGCCGGTCCGACATGTGGGGCCTCGTGCTTCGACCGAGGGACAAGTGTCTCGTATACGAGAGGCAAGCACCTCTTCCCAACCTGAAGAGCAACTCTGTAGTCGTCAAGCTTCTGGAAATCGGGGTGTGCGGGACTAACCACGCCAGTCTGGGCAGTGGTGACTTGCCCAAGTTTGACCTAGTGGATTTCCACGAAGCGTTTGGTAAGGTGGTGTGGACCGGCGAGGACGTCCGGGATGTGCAGGTGGGAGACTACGTTGTCCCGATGGTCCGCCGATGCGATACCTGGGATCGCCCGCTGCTGGACGGGGCCCCAATTACGGCAGGTTCCTTCGACTTCCGTTCGTGCGAATGGCAGACGAAGGAGTGCTACCGGCACCCTGACGAGTGCCCGGCGAAAGAGTACACGGAGCCGGGAGGGGACGGCACGCGAATCGGCTACAAGAGCCGCGGCACCGGTAAGTGCCACGGATTCGGCTCCGAGTATTGGGTCGACACGGAAGACTGGCTGGTGCGGTTCGAGCCCCCTCCCGAAACGGAGAGCTGTTTCCGCGAACGCATGATGAAGCGGTATGTACTGACCGAGCCGATGTCGGTAGTCTGGAAGGCGCGCCGTGAGATCCTGAAGCACTATACCATCCGCGAATGCGGGGACAACGTGCTAGTCGTCGGGATAGGCCCCATCGGCCTCCTGGCATCGTTAGTCATGAGGACCCTACACCCCGGTCTCGGGTGCACCGCCGTGGACGTGGTGGACGTCGGCAGCACCCGAGCCGCCCACGTACTCCGGCTTGGGATGAAATACGCCCAAGCCCCTACTGAAGGATCGATACCCGAATCCCTCAAGGGGAAGAAGTTTGAGATCATCGTCGAGGCCACCGATCAGCCTCATATTGTTTTCAAGAACTACTCGCCGCTGCTCGCCGCTGGGGGAATCTTCACTATGATCGGACTTCCGGACAAGTCGAACGCCACGGATTTCGACCCCAAGAGCTTTGAAGCCCTCGTGAAAAACCGCAACATCCTGATCGGCTCGATCAACTCCGCCCGCTCTGACTTCGAGGAGTCGATCGCCTTCATGCAGAGGGTGGTCGGCGACCGGGATTTCGTTCTCGATACGATGGTGAAGCGGCTTCCCATCAAAGAAGGGTGTGGCGAGGAACTCATTCGACTGGGGAAACAGGACCGGCGGAAACGCGACTACCTGAAGCCGGTCCTCTCAACCTTCGTCAATGAGAGCGAATCGGCGGCGACATCTGGGTGAAACTGCGACACGCCTCGCACTTGAGCGGTCGCGCAGTGAAACCCCCGGCCCCGCCGTGCGACCATAAGAAGCGATGACCAAAGCAATCTGCCTGCTCTTACTGGCGCTGGCCCTGGTTGGTTGCGGCGCCAGGGAAACCGCCAAACGCTACCCCATGCAGGGCGACGTCGTTGCCGTGGACCCCGCCCCCAAGTCCGCTACTATCGCCGCCGGCAAGATCGGCGATTGGATGGACGCCATGACCATGGAGTTTCCGGTGAAGCCGGATGCCGAACTGGCCAAACTCCACGCCGGCGACCGTATCGAGGCCACCGTGGTGGTCGAAGGCCAGAAGTATTACGTTACCGGCGTGAAGGTGGTGCCGAAGCAGTAAGGCTTACTTCTCGCCCATCGCACCGACGGGTTTGACGTCGCCGCAATCCGCGGCGACCCACCGGTTGGAGAACGACACCTTCATTTCCATGCTGCGGCCCGCGCCGCCGCCGCGGGCGTCCCCGGTGCTCTTCATCACCATGGTGCCCTTCATGTGCTCGGCATCCACTCTTTCCATGGTCAGTTCGCCCTCGCCCTTGGTGGCGCCATTACATTCCACGTGAATCCGTTGCGTAGTCTCCGTGGCGCTGACCAGTTTGCTGGTGCAGGATTTGTCGTTGTTGTTATAGAATGCCTTGCGGAGGGAATCCCGGTCGAGGCAAAACCTGGTGGTGGAGGTTTGCGGACTCCCGCCGCGCCCCTTCATCATGGCCTCAATCTGCGCGCGCTGCGCGGGAGGCATCTTGTCCAGGGTGTCCTGGGGAATCGTCATGGCCGGCATTGCGGGCATGCCGCCGATCTCGGTGCTAGAGGTGCTTTCCCACAAGCCGAGCTTGGCGTCGAACGGCTTGATATCCTGGGCCCAGGTGGCCAGGGGGCAGAATAGTGCGATAGCGAGCAGGATTTTCTTCATGTCGTCGATCCTCCTTGGAGACAAATAGTATCTCATAATAGGAACGCCCGAAATCGAGAGATCTTGGATCGTCTATGGCAATTCATCCCAGAGCCGGGCTCAGCCCGACGGCAGACGAGCTGGTGAACGTCCCACGCCTGATTACCGCCTACTACACGGAACATCCCGACGCCGCCGAACCGTCGCAGAGGGTGAGTTTTGGAACCTCCGGCCATCGCGGCTCGGCGTTTGAGCGGTCCTTCAATGAGGACCACATCCTGGCCATCACCCAAGCCATCTGCCAATACCGCGCGGAGAACGGCGTGGACGGCCCGTTGTTTCTGGCGGCCGACACGCACGCGCTTTCCGAGCCGGCCTTCGCCACCGCGCTCGAAGTCCTGGCGGCCAACGGCGTCGAGGTGATGATTGACCAGGATCGCGGCTATACGCCGACGCCCGTGCTCTCGCACGCCATCCTCACCTACAACCGGCCCGGCGGGGTGGTGCGAACCGCGGGGCTGGCCGACGGCATCGTCATCACGCCTTCGCACAATCCGCCGGACGATGGCGGGTTCAAATACAATCCGCCGCACGGGGGCCCCGCGGACACGGAGGTCACCGACTGGATCGAGAATCGCGCCAACCAGATTCTGCGCGACGGCCTCGGCGACGTTCGCCGCCACGGTTTCGCCGCCGCCTTGTCCGCGCCCACCACGCATCGGCACGACTACATTTCGGCTTACGTGAACGACCTCGGTTCCGTGCTGGATCTGGAGGCGGTGCGCGCGGCGGGCCTCTCACTGGGCGCCGATCCGCTGGGTGGCGCGGGCGTGGCCTACTGGGGCCGGATCGCGGAACGGTACGGGCTGAAGATGGAGATCGCCCACGCCGACCCGGACCCCACCTTCCGCTTCATGCGCCTGGATTGGGACGGCAAGATCCGCATGGATTGCTCGTCGCCCTACGCCATGGCCGGCCTGATCGCCATGAAAGATCGCTTCGACGTGGCCTTCGCCTGCGATACCGACCACGACCGCCACGGCATCGTGACCCGCAGCGCGGGGCTGCTTAATCCCAATCACTACCTGGCGGCGGCCATCTGGTATCTTTTCACGCACCGCGCGGGCTGGGGCAATTCGGCCGGAGTGGGGAAGACGATGGTCTCCAGCAGCCTGATCGACCGCGTGGTGGCCAGCCTGGGGCGGCGGCTGGTGGAAGTGCCGGTGGGGTTCAAATGGTTTGTCGACGGGCTGCTCGAAGGGTCGCTCGGGTTCGGCGGCGAAGAGAGCGCCGGCGCGTCGTTCCTGCGCCGCGACGGCCGGGTGTGGACCACCGACAAGGACGGCATGATCATGGCGCTCCTGGCGGCCGAGATGCTGGCGCGCACCGGGAAGGACCCCGGGCAGATTTACGCCGGCCTGACGGAGCAGTTTGGCGCGCCGGTTTACGAGCGCATCGACGCGCCGGCCACGCCCGAACAGAAGGCCCGCCTGGCGGCCCTGGCGCCGGAGCAGGTCACTGACAAGGACTTGGCCGGCGATCCGATTGTGAGCATGTTGACCAAGGCGCCAGGGAACGGTGCAGCCCTTGGCGGGCTGAAAGTGGTAACCGGCCGGGGCTGGTTCGCCGCCAGGCCATCGGGCACGGAGAACGTGTACAAGATCTACGCCGAAAGTTTCGCCGGGGAGGAGCACCTGCGGCAGATCCAGCAGGAGGCGCAGGAGCTGGTGGGCCGCGCGCTGTAGGACAGGCCTCCAGGCCTGTCCCGCGGACGTGACCGCGCAGAAGCCACCGCTCGGGATCGGAGAGCGCGTGCACGCGCCGCCTGACCCCCAGGCCAGGCCCCGTTCCCGGCCGCCCCGCCTCACACTCGCCGGACCGTTACGCGGGCCTCGCCGAAGAGCACTTCCACCATGCCGAAATGCTCGTTGTAGTAGTCGCTGGAGTATTGCGCCATCCGCTCCGCCGAAACCGCCACCTGGATAATGCCCGCCTGCACGATGGCGCGGGCGCAGTCCATGCAAGGCATGATCTCGACGTAGATGGTGCACCCTTCGGTGGCCGTGCCGGCGCGCGCGGCATTGCAGATCGCGTTGCGCTCGGCATGCTCGATCCACAAATACTTGGCCGGGCGGACCAGCCGCTCGGGAACGTCGTCGCGGATGCCGCGCGGGAACGAATTGTAGCCCGTGGAGCGGATCTCGTGGTTCGGTCCCACGATGACGCAGCCGATCTGCGTATTGGGGTCCTTGCTGCGCCCCGCCACCACCTGGCAGATCTGCAGATAATACTGGTCCCAACCGGGGATGGTTCGCATAGGTTTTCCACAAATGTACCAGAATCCGGCGCGGCCGGTGGAAGGAATCGGTGCGAGGCGGGCGGAACGAACCGGGCGCGGCCCGTGGAACCAACCGGGCGCGGCCCGTGGAACGAATCCGGCGTGGCGGGCGGAACGAATCGGTGCGGGGTCGGCGGAACGAATCGGGCGCGGCCCGTGGAACCAATCGGGCGGGGCCGGCGGAACGGACCGGGCGTGGCCCGCGGAACGAATCCGGCGTGGCGGGCGGAACGAATCCGGCGGGGTCGGCGGAACGAATCGGTGCGGGGTCCGCGGAACGAACCGGGCGCGGTCCGCGGAACGAATCCGGCGTGGCGGGCGGAACGAACCGGGCGCGGTCCGCGGAACGAATCGGGCGCGGCCTGCGGAACGAACCGGGCGTGGCGGGCGGAACGAATCCGGCGGGGTCGGCGGAACTTTGCGAAACTTTGCCGCGATAACGCTTGCTTTTCTTCCCGATTTCAGTCAAGCTGAGAGGTTTTCCTCGTTTCGACGATCCCATGCTGGAACGCGTGCTGTATCACGACCACTGTTTCGATGGGGCAGCGTCGGCTGCCTACTTCAGCCGCTTTATCGCGGGGGCGGTCCACCCGGATGCGGAGTTTCGATACACGGGGATGGCGCACAAGGCCTCCCAGATGTTCGACCCGGCCCTGTTTGACGGCGATGAGAACGCCATTGTGGATTTTAAGTACTCGAGCGATCCCCGGCTTACCTGGTGGTTCGACCATCACCAGAGCGCCTTCCTGACGCCCGGGGACGCCGCGCATTTCCGCCGCGACACCAGCGGGCGCAAACTCTACGACCCGGCGTACAAGTCCTGTACGTCGTTCATCAGCGTCATTGCCCGCGACCGTTGGGGCTTCCGCGCGCCCGACCTGGACGACCTGGTCGAGTGGTCCCTGGTCATCGACGGCGCGCAGTATCCGGACGCCCGCACCGCCGTTGAACTGGGCGCCCCGGCCATGAAGCTGACCCTGGTGATCGAGGCGGCCAAGGGTTCCGGCATCGTGCAGAAGATCATCGGCTGGATGCAGCGGCGCCAGCTTGCGGACATCATTACGGAGCCGGAAATCCTGGCGCTTTACGAGCCGCTCTACCGGCGCCATCTGGAAATCAAGGACATCATCCACAGCCGGGCACACCAGCAGGACGGCGTGGTGTTCTTCGACCTGGCGGGGTACGACGTGGAGGGCTACAACAAGTTCATCCCGTACTACCTGTTTCCCAGCGCGGTTTATTCGGTGTCGGTGAGCCCGTCGAGTTTCCGCACCAAGATCTCGGTGGGCTCCAACCCCTGGAGCGGGGAAGTGCCCAGGCACAATCTGGCCAGCATTTGCGAACGGTACGGCGGCGGCGGCCACGCGCGCGTAGGCGCCATCAGCCTGAGCCCGGGAGAATTGGACAAGGCCAGGGAGATCGCCGGGGAGATTGTGGCGGAGCTGAAAACGTAATCGGGCCCGGGTTCAATTCTCGGACGCTTTCTCCGCGCGGTCGATCACCAGCACTTCGGTCGGGAGCTTGCGCGCCTCCAGCTTGAGTCCGAGCTGCTCCGCGAGGGCCACGAAGATCGAAGGGCCAGGGGCAACCTCCGCCGCTGCCGCTGCCGGCGGCCCCGCCTGCATATCGTCCGGCGTCCATTCCAATTTGAAATCGAATTTGCCCTCGACCGCCGTCAAATCAGCCACTGGAATGTGGAGCGAATCGGATAGCTTCTGCGCCAGTTGGCCCACGGTGCAGCCCTCGGCCTCGATTACACCGCGGCGCGATTCCGTCCGCGACCCGGCGTCCGGGGCGGAGTGCTTCGCCAGCGGCCCGTTTTTTCCCACCACCAGCGCGTAGCCGGAAAGCCGTCTGGTCTCCCGGTGAAACACCAGCTTGAACCGCTCAGCCAGCAACGTTTGGAGCATCGCCATGAGCTCGTGATCCCCTGCCGGCCCGGCCGCTTTGGCATCAATATCGTAGCGATCCTGGTCGATCCATTTCGGTCCACCGAAGACCTGCGCCTCCGGCACGCCGTACGCGCCGCGCATACAGCGCTTCAACGTAACGTTCCGCGCGGTCATCAGCCCCTTTCCGGTCGTTATCCCTGAGCCGCTGGCCGGATCGGCGGTACTCGGCTTTATGGATGCCACGTCAAATGCCGGCGCGGGTGCGGCCTGGCCGAAAGCCGGTGCTGTCAGGAGAAGGCCAAAACAGATTAGCCGCAGAGGAACGTCTTCAATACCCATTGTCGCGTAACTTGTCCACGGAGAGCGGCGTTTTTACGTCCAGCTTCCGCAATAGCTTTTCCACGTGCTTGGCCAGGATGTCGCACTCCAGGTTGATGCGCGCGCCGGGGCGGTAGCCGCCCAGAGTGGTGTTGCGGTAGGTGTGCGGGATGATGGTCACGGATAGCACGTCCGATTCCAGGGCGGCGATGGTCAGGCTGATGCCGTCGATCGCGATCGAGCCCTTGTAGACCAGGAACGGGTCCAGTTCCGCCGGCACGCGAACGCGCAGCCACCAGTTCTCGCCTCCCAGGGATTCGAGCGCCAGGAACTCGCCGGTGCCGTCCACGTGGCCCTGCACAATGTGGCCGCTCAGCCTGCCGCTGGGAGAGAGCGGCCGCTCCAGGTTCACGCGCGCGCCGGCGCGGAGGTCGCCGAGATTGCTGCGGCGGAGGGTTTCCGGCGCCAGGTCGGCGGAGAAGGAACCGGGCCGCGGGTCCACCGCGGTGAGGCATACGCCGTTGACCGCGATGCTGGCGCCCTCCGTCATATCCGCCATCACGGTGGCGCAGCGAACTTTCAGCCGGGCGCCGGCGGCCCGTGTCTCAACCGCATCGACGGCGCCCAGTTCTTCAATAATCCCGGTGAACATGAGAATCTCGCTTACCCGCCGCGCCCCAACAGACGCGGCGAACAACCGGCGGGAGTGCCCCGCCGCCACGGCCGCGCCTGGCAGGGGTCCAGGTGCTGGACCGCCCGATTCGGCGCTACATATACATTAGGGTACCGCTTGCGGAGGCGCGCAGCCGCGACAGGCCGGGCGCCGTCCGGCGGCAGCCTTCTGCACTGGGACGGCATCGCACGGTCGAAGAGCCAGTGGGGCGGTCCCCCTGGACCGCGCGGAGGCCCCTGCCTCCGCTTCCGGCAGCGGGACGAGGGCGTCTGGCCCGGAGGGCACCCCGGGCGGGGGCGCCCGCCCCACAAGACCGCGGGCAGAGCTGCTAACTGGGTCAGGCGGATACCCACTGCCGATGGTGGGCTCCGCCTGGGCGCCGGGGACCCTCCCTACTGGAATTTCATTGGGACGGTAATGTCCCAACCAGCCTTGGTCAACTGTTCGACACTCTTGACTACGGTTCCGTTCCACTTGACGTTCTTGAACACGATCGCGCCGACGTTGGTTCCCGAAATCTTCGCGGGGCGGCTGGGCGTGTAGAAGGTGCAGTTCTCGAAGACGAAGTTGGTCAACGCCGAATCGCCGCCATCGATGTAGATCTGGCCGCCGTCGTGCTCCCATGTGCAGTTGATAAAGTGGAAATCGTCCAAAGCCTGCTTGCTGCTCGCCCGCGTGGGATAACCCCGTCCGGTAAAGTAGGCTGGCGTGAATTGAATCCAAATGGCGAACTTATTCTGGGTCGAGACGAAGTTTACGTCCTCGAAGCGCACGTGCTTGACTGCCGGGATCGAGCCATAGCCGAGAACTAATCCCGAAGTGTAGCCGTAATCCACAAATCCCTTGACCACTACGTCCTCGAGAGCGGCGCCGGCGCCTCCATAGAAGGCAAAAGCGTCGTCCATGGTCATGGCGAATCCATTCTCAATCAGGATGTGCTTGCTGCCGCCGGTAAGGTCGTAAGCGTCGTCGTGGTATTGCTGCTTGCGGCTAAGGAGCTTGATGTTGCGGCTGGTGAAACCATCGGTGTTGGTGACGGTCACGGTCCAATAGGAGGAGCGGAGAAGGAACAGATCCTGGAAGGTGACGTTCTTGCAGTTGTTAACCACATAGCCCTTGACGCCATTGCCATGAGGATCGTTCACCAATCCCTCCGCGGTTCTCGATTTCCCATCCCCGGTGTCGGGTTGGATATCGTGCCATAACAACGGATACCCCTGCGCGTCGACGGTTCCCCGGCCCATGATGCTCGAATTCTCGACGTTTTCGAAGAAGAACAGCGCTCGCTCTCTCCTTCCCCTGCCTCCTCCTGGCGCGGTCGCTGGCGCGGGCGGCAGGACGTAGTCCGCATTCTTAGTGGACCCTTTAATCGCGGCTCCGGCCTCGATGTAGAACTTGACGTTGCTCTTCATCGCCACCAGGCCCGTGAGGTAAACGCCGCCCTTCGGGAAAAAGAGCACGCCGCCGCCGGGCTTGGCGGACACGTCGCTAATAGCCTGATTGACCTTGGCGGTCTCGACGGTCTTACCCGTGTTATCGACTTTGTAGTCCATGATATTGACTACGTTCGGATCGCCGAGTTTCGGAGCATTCGCTTCGGGGGCGTCGGCAAACAGCAGCAATCCGGTGCTCGAGAAGAGCGGCTCTTCGTTGATGAAGATCACCAGGTAACGCGGCCGGTCGAGATCGAAGCTGACCGTATTGCCCTTGATCTCCGGCTTGATGTTATAAGCGATGGGCCGGATGTAACAGGTGCGCACATCCCTCTCACTGATGAGCGAGGTAACCGTGACATGGACCTTGCCGGTCATACTAAAGGCGGCATAGTCCATCCAATTGAACTGGTTGAACGTTGGATAACGATACGCGAAGATAGGTTGATTGTCCACGGTCACCTTATAAGCCAGGCTGGGATTCGCCCCTGGATAGGGAGGTGTAGGGGTGACCGTGGCGAAACTTGCGGCCGGGCAAAGCATCGCAAGCATTACAATCGCGACTACTAATAGTCTGGTTGCCATTGTGTTCATCTCCTGAATCTCGAAACGCGGAACTGTCGAGTGCACAGGGGAGTCCGCCACGCCGCGAGGGCTGCCGGAGGCGGACCGGATTACAGCAAGAGCGGCGTCTTGCGTAATGAAAGAAGCGCATCGAGTCGAAGGCATTCCACCCTGAAGGGCACAGGGTAGCAGGTATCTGCGACAGCAACAAGCATCGGCAACCGGCAACCGGCGCCGCCCTTTGTGGAGCGGGCCTCCGGCCCGGAAGGCCGGATTGCAGCCTGGTGGGGCGGACCCCCTGGTCCGGACCCAGAGGGTACCCCGCCCCCCCGGTCGCCCTGCTCGCATCATGCTAGCGGCCGACACCGTTGCGGCGGCCG
>Ga0265316_10003024_pt1 | contig 17183 bp, 14 predicted proteins | sample 4522metaG_FD_202092 | JGI IMG/M metagenome (GOLD analysis project Ga0265316, IMG submission 202092) | Rhizosphere microbial communities from Carex aquatilis grown in University of Washington, Seatle, WA, United States - 4-5-22 metaG | ecosystem: Host-associated > Plants > Roots > Rhizosphere >...
CACACATAGTCCCTGGTCAGCCGCGTCGTAGCTGGCAGATTGCAGCGTTGCCGCATGACGCCCGGCTCAGGGAACACCAAACGCGCGCAGTAGCGCGCGCGATCTTAGACACCCGGCAGCAACTTCGCCCTCGGCAGGAGTTCGATCTTCCCGTCGGATACCTGCATGCGGTGTGTGCCGAGGCAGGCATCGCGAAACGCGTCGGCCCCCATACTCCGTCACACCTACCCGAGCGAGATGCTTCGTTCCGGGGTGGAGTTTCTTTCATGCCGCCCGCTCGCAACTGCGCCAACCCGGGTGCAAGCGTGGGTGCTGCGCCGTGGGGCCGGGGTTGGCGAGCCGCTGAGCGGGCGCTCGGTCCCGCGGCGGAATTGCTCGACAGCGGGAACGTGGGGTTGCAGACGCCGCCGCCGGCCTGGCCGTGGGGCCGGGGTTGCTGCGCAGGTGAAAGTGCTGTAGAATGGTGAATATGGAACAGGTCACCATAAAGGTCGATAATCAGGGGAGAGTGGTTTTGCCCTCCTTCTGGCGCAAGCGGCAGCAGGTTAAGATTACGACTGAGCTGTGTGTGACGGTGAATGAGGCTGGCGGCCTGGTGATCGAAACCCGCGAGCAAGGCCTGCGCCGCGCCCAGGCGTTGGTGCGGAAATACATCCCGGAAGGAGTCAGCCTTTCCGAAGAAATCATCGCGGACCACCGGGCGGAGGCAGCCCGTGAGCGGCAAGAGTAGGCCGGTGTTCGACGCGTCCGCCGTCCTGGCGCTGATGCAGAACGAGACGGGAGCCGATCGGCTGGACCGGGTGCGGAAAGGCGCCCGGGTGAGCGCGGTCTCGGTGGCGGAGGTTCTGGCCAAACTGGTTGCCAAGGGCATGCCGCAGGATTTGGCCGTAGCGGCTCTGGACGCACTCCATTTGGAGGTGGCCGCTTTTGAGCCGGCCGACGCAGTCCTCTCGGCGGCGTACGTGGCCAAGGATGTGTCGTTGGGCGACCGCTGTTTCCTGGCGTGCGCCCATACCAACGGTACGGGTTGGACAGCCGACCACGATCTGGGCGGAATCGCCGGCAGCCTGTTGCCGCCGCTCAAAATGTTCCGATAGGGCGCTCCCCGTTATAGACCGCCACCGGGAGGCCAAGCGGCCACCCATGCAACTCCTGTAAAATCGAGGTACGCTCCCACATGCCAGCCGACACCTTCGAGCAATTACTCGACCACGCCACTTCCCTATCTGGCATTGAGCCGGGATTCTGGGATATTTGGGGCCGCTATCACCACACCACCACGGCCACCAGGCAGGCCATCCTGGAAGCGCTCGGAACCGCGGCCGGCAGCCAGGATCAACTGGAAGGCTCGCTCGGTGCGCTCACCCGCCGCGAATGGGAAAGGCTGGCGCCTCCGGCCGTCGTGTGTAGCTGCTCCGGCGAGCAGGAATTGCCGCTGAACGTGCGGGCGGAATCGCTGGGCGAATGCGCGCGCTTCGTCATCCGCCGCGAGGATGGGCAGGTTGCGGAGTTCCAGGCGAACCTCTGGGAGCTTCCCCAGACGGCGCACATCCAGATGGACGGCTCGACACGGGTGCGCAAAATGGCGCGTCTGCCGGACCGCCTGCCGCTCGGCTATCACGATATTTCCGTCCAGGTGGGTGGGTGCGCGGCATCGGTCCGCTATATCGTTACGCCGGACCGAGCCTGGGTCGCGCCGCAGCTTGGCCGGGGCGGCCGCACGGCGGGAATCGCCGTCAGCCTGTACGGGGTGCGGTCCGAGCGCAACTGGGGCTGCGGCGACTTCGGCGATTTGCTGGAGATCGTCGCGTTCGCCGCCGAACAGCTCGAGGCCGGTTTCGTGTCGCTCAATCCGCTGCACGCCATTCACAATCGCCGCCCGTTCAACACCAGCCCCTACCTGCCGAACTGCACCTTCTATCAGAACTACCTGTATCTCGATATCGAAAGCATGGAGGACTTCGCCGGCTGCCGCCGCGCGCAACAACTGCGCAATTCGCCGTCCGTGGATGCCGAGATTCGCGCGCTGCGCGCATCCCCGTTCGTGGAGTACGAGCGCGTCGCCTCGCTCAAGCTGCGGTTTCTCAAACTACTGTTCGTCCAGTTTCTGCGCGAGTGGCGCACCGGCTCGCCGCGCGCCCGCCAGTTCCAGGCGTTCCTCGATCGCGAAGGCAGCCTGCTCGAAAAGTTCGCCACCTACTGCGCGCTGGACGAGCATCTGCACCGGCGCGACCCCGAGCTGTGGATCTGGCCGCAGTGGCCGGCGCCCTATCGCGACCCCGCCTCGCCGGAAACCGCCGCCTTCCGCCGGAAACATTGGCGGAGCGTGATGTTCTATCAGTATTTGCAGTGGCAGATCGACATCCAGTTGACCCGCGCGCAGCGGCGGGCGCGCGACCGGGGTCTCCCGATCGGCCTCTACCACGACCTGGCGCTGGCCACCGATCGCTTCGGCTGCGACCTGTGGGCGCATCGCCCGTTCTACGTGGCGGGCTGCCGCGTGGGCTCGCCGCCGGACGACTTTTCGCCCCACGGGCAGGACTGGGGTTTCCCGCCGCCCAACGCCCGCGAGCACCGCGAGGATGGCTACCGGCTGTTCGCCGAATCCATCCGCAAGAACTGCCGGCACGGCGGCGCGCTGCGCATCGACCACGTGATGCGCCTGTTCCGCCTCTACTGGATTCCCGACGGCAGCGACGCCACCCAGGGCGCTTACGTGCGCGAGCAATCGGAGGATTTCGTGCGCATCCTGGCGCTCGAGAGCGTGCGCAATCAGGTGGTGGTGGTGGGCGAAGACCTGGGGACGGTAGAGCCGGCGGTGCGCGAGACCCTGGCGCGCTTCGGCATCCTCAGCTACCGGCTGTTCTATTTCGAGAAAAACGAAAAGGGAGAGTTTCGCCGCCACGAAGAGTACCCGCGCCAGGCGCTGGTTTCTTCCACCACGCACGACCTGCCGACACTGGCCGGCTTCTGGGTAGGCGCCGATATCGCCGCGCGGCGCGGCGCAGGCATTATCGACGACGCCGGGTTTGCCAGGCAGACGGCCTTCCGCGAGGGCGAAAAACAGAAGATGCTGGACCTGCTTTTCGCACAGAAGCTGCTGGCGCCCGAGCTGCCGCGACGCGCGGCCCAGTATCCCGAGCTGACCGGTCCGCTGCACAATGCGGTGGTGGGTTTCCTGGCGCTAACGCCTTCCGAGCTTCTGGCCATCAACCAGGAAGATCTCACCAAGGAGGTGTTGCAGCAGAATCTTCCCGGCACCACCTGGCAGTATCCGAATTGGGGCCGTAAGATGCGTTTCACGGTGGAGCAGTTGCGCACCGACCCCGAAGCCCTAGGCTACGCGGCCATGTTCCGGAATTGGATTGTGCGGACCGGACGAAGCATCCACGCGGGCGATGCCACCCAGCCGGGGGATTGACGCTCAGTAGCGGCCGGTGCGCAGATTGCAGGCGATTTGCGCCAGGACGGCGCTGGTCCAGCTTTTCTGTGCCAGGATGCCGACGATGGACTTCCTGGTCTCGCCCGTCACCCGCGTGCCGCTTTGGCCGCCTTTTTGAGCGCCCTCGAAACGCAGGAGCAATCTTTCCCCGCCGCCGCCGACCACCGCGCTGAGGTGCCGCCGCTTGCTGGCTTCCATCTGATGGGCAGCATCCACGTGGATGGTGAAGTCGAGGTTCTTGAGCGCCATCGCGGCGGCTTTCCGGACTGCCTCCAGGGGCGCGGGGAAAAAACGCACCTGCACGCCTTTGGCACCGCCCGCTTTGGATTCCGCATCTTCGCAGCCGGCCAGCGGAGCCGGCTCCGGTTCTTCGCGATCCGCGCCGTTGCTTCGGCTGGAAACCGGCGGCTCGACCGGCGGCGGAGCGGCACTTGAACGCGGCGCCACCCGGGCCGGCGCGGGCGGCCGTACGGCGGAACTCGACGGTGCGGAAGGTATGGCGCCGGAGGGCGCACGCGCGGCCGGCATCTGCTCCGGCGACGGCGGCGGAGCGGCGGAACTCGCGGGTGCGGAGGGTACGGCGCCGGAGGGCGCGGGCACGGCCGACGGCGGCGGAGCGGGTGAGCGCGGCACTTGCCCGGCCGGCGCGGGCGGCCGAGCGGCGGAGCTCGCGGGTGCGGAGGGTACAGCTTCGAAGGGCGCGGGCGCGGCCGGCATCTGCTCCGGCAACGGCGCCCCCGCGGCGTCCGGTTGCGCGGGAACCGCGGGCGGCGCCGCAGGCGCGGGCTCGGCGTTGGGTAGCGCGCCGGGCGCGTTCGGCGGCGCCAGAACCGCCTGCCTTCTGGCGTCGTACTCTTCCTTGGTCAACACGCCCGACTTGTAGGCTTCGTCGAGCGCCGCCAGTTGTTGGGTCTTCTTGTCCTTGTGGCAAGCCGCCACGCTTACGAGCAGCGCTGCGACCAGCGCGATCAGGGTGGTTTTCCTCATGCTACGCCATTGCCGGCAATCTCTCACCCATAATACGCGCAAACCGGCCGGGGTGTGGCGGCGGGAGCAGGTGTGGCGAGGGTCACAACAGAGAGGTACACCGAACCAGTTCGAGCGGGCCCAGCTTGGGAAACCGTCCGGGCGCGCGTTCGATGGCGCTGCGGATGTGCTCGAAGTCGGCGGCATTGTTGTGAACCAGCGGCATCCGGACCAACAGGGCGGTCGCCGCTATCATCCCGTCGAAGCGCCAACGAGCCAGGCGCTCCTGGCGGGATTCCGCAAGACGATGAGATCGGCGAGGGGGTGTGGGCGGGTCCGGCGCCAGGGCCATGATCTCGCCAGCAACCACGGCGATCGCGCTGTCGATGGGCCATACCCTGCCGAGACCGCTGAGGTAGGCGGTACGGGCAGCCTCGATGCCCTCCCGCCTCTCCGGCTGGGCACGACGCCATAAGAGGCTATAACCGCGGACTCGCTCCAGAAGCGTAACCGCGGAGACCTGTATCTGATGATGGGACAGATACTCGCGCATCCAGACCCGCGCTTGCGGATCCCCGCCGCGGGCCAACCAACTCTCGGCGCTCGTGTCGAACAGGAACGGACCAGAGGCGGGAAGAACCATCGACTAATGCCCGGCTTCGGGTTCCAGGATGACTCCGTCCAGGATCGCCATTTCTTCCTCCGAGAATCCGCCGAAAGCAGTCCGATAGGAATTGAGCACCTGTTCGCCACGCTCCGCCGCGGCATATACCCGCAAACCTTCGGACAGGGCTTCGGAGATGACCGCGCTCGGCTTCACCTTCCGGGCGCGGGCGATCCGCTCCGCCTGGTTGAGCGCATCGGCCGGCAAGGTCAAGGTGGTCCTTCGCATCGCTGGACGGCCCGGGTGGCGTGTTCCGCGTATCATTGATACATTTTAGCATCAAATAGGACATCAATCTGCATCAACGACGCGCGGCGGGTGCCGAACCTGCATTTCGAACCGCACCCCGCATTGAGACCGGCATGCAGATGGGGCGCGAGCCGTGCTATAAATATCATCCGCGAGGAGAATCATGCGAGCTATTGCTGTGTTGTCGATTGCCTGCCTGGCGGCGGGCCTGGTTTCAGCCCAACAACCCCAGAAGGCCGCCACTGCCGCGGGCACGAAGAAGGTCAACCCGAAGGATGGCCTGACGTACGTCTGGATTCCGCCGGGGAAGTTTCAGATGGGCTGTTCGCCCACGGACACCGAGTGCTTCGACAATGAGAAGCCGGCGCACCAAGTCACCATCTCGAAGGGCTTCTGGCTGGCGCAGACCACCGTCCCCCAGCGAGTCTATGAGCGCGTGATCGGAAAGAACCCGGCCAACCACAAGAGCCCCAATCTCCCCGTGGAGGAAGTGAATTGGGACGAAGCAACGGCCTACTGCTCAGCCGTCGGAGGGCGCCTGCCGACGGAAGCCGAGTGGGAATACGCGGCGCGGGGCGGTTCCACGGACGCGCGCTACGGCAAGCTCGATGACATCGCCTGGTACAACCAGAACAGCGGAAACACCTCTCACGAAGCGGGGCAAAAGCCGGCCAACGCCTTCGGGCTGGACGATATGCTGGGGAACGCGTGGCAGTGGGTCGCGGATTGGTTTGGGCCTTACACGGCGGACCCGCAGACCGATCCGAAAGGGCCGTCGACGGGCACGCTAAGGGAACCGCGCGGGGGTTCGTGGGGCTCCGCTGAGCGGCTCATACGCGCTTCCTACCGCGGCTACGTGGAGCAGGAACACCGCGGCAACAAGCTCGGCATCCGGTGCGCCGCGGACTGATTCTCGCGTGGAGCGGGCCTTTGGCCCAATGCCACCAAGCGTACGATTTCCAGAATACAGCCACGTATTCTGTGGCATTGAGATCGGGTCGGGTGACGGGGATCGCACCCCGCCACACCGAGTAGGCCCGGGGAGCTGCACCCCGAGCCTCTCACAGGACCGGACGTAAGCCTCTCGACTTATCCGGCTCGTACGACCCTTGAAAGCTGCCGCCTTCCGCCGAGACCAGCGGGTTCCTGTTGGAGTGTGGCGTTCGAGAGCGCGGTATTTCAGGCTGCCGGTCTTGGCCAGGTGCCAAGCTCCCCGACTGTGGTCAGCGGAACATTTCCGCCGGGCAGCCGAGACTTCGCACAGCGCTGGTGGCGATGGCGAGGGCTTCGTTCTTTCGATCGATCCTGAGGTACTCGATCGCTACGTTCCTACCCGCTGTGCACAGTTGATTGTGCACCAGGGGACAATCGAAATTCACCCTGGCGGCGTCTCCGCTGCCGGTCAGGGCGCAGCTTTCGGGCGCCGTCTGCCGGTACAGTTCCATCACGCGAGTGACCAGCCGCCCCTGGTCGTCCGAATCCATGGTGAGGCCTTCCATCAGTACAATCGCGGCCTGGTTGGGGTCTCCCAGGGCGCGGAAGTTGGCTGCCATCTCCTCGAAGAACGCGGCTTGCGGATTGCTCCAACAGCCGATCGAGAGCGCGTCCAGCGCCTTCTGGTATTCGCCCAGGCTGCGGTAGGTCCGGCCCAGTTCCAGGTACAAGGGCGGCGACACGACGGGGCCCACGGTCTTGCCCTCCTGCCGATTCCGGCGCGCCATCGCCCGCTCCCAAGCCAGGTCTGCGTTCCGCCCGCGGGACAAAGCGTCCATGGATCTCCGATACCACACCGCCCTGTCGCCCGGCGCCGCCGCGTCGCCTTTGAGGCGATAACAGGCCCCGGCAGTAGCGTAGGCCGCGGATGGGGTCTCGCCGTCGGGCAATGGCGCGAGGATGGCGAGAGCCCGTTCGATCTCGCGGCGGGCGCCGTCCAAATCGTTGGCCGGCGCCACGGACAACACGCTGGCCAGGTGGTGATGCGCCTTGTAGCTCGCGGGGCACGTCTGTACGGCGCTGGTCCACAGGCTGCGCTCGTCGAACCAATCGGCATTGCGCGCAAAAGTGCGGGCGCAGAGTGTCAGCAGGAGCACGGCCAGCGCCGCTGGCGCGGCCACTCGCACCGCCGGCCAGCGCGTGCCGAGACCCCGGTAGCCGGCCCAACCCGCCCAGGCCAGGCAGCCGGCAAACCCTATGGCAGGCAGGTACAGAAAGCGCTCGGCCATGACGGTGCCGATGAGAATCGCCAGGTTGGCCGTGGGCGCCATGGCGGCGAAGAAGAAGGCGATGAAAAAGAAAACCGGTTTCGAGCGGCGGTAGCAGAAGGCGGCCAATGCCGCGGCGCCGGCGCAGACGGCCAGGGCCAGAATCGCTTTCCAATCCTCCCAGGTGGTGAATCGCCAGCCGAATAGCGGGATCTGATTGTAAGAGTAATCGCAGGAGAGATGGCTTGGCCAAACCAGCAGCCACAGATACTTGCCCAGGACTTTCACCGCCGTGAGGCGCGCCGTCAGGAAGTCTGCGCCGGCCAGCGGATTATCGGTAAACGGCACGAGCGCGGCGGGAAGCCCCGCAAACACCCTGCTTCGCACCCAAAGGAAGGCTGCCACCGGCACGGCCGCGGCCAGGTAGCCGTACACGCGGGAACGTGCCGGCGCGCTCCGGCAAAACGCCACGTCGTAGAGGAAGACGCCGGCGATTATCACCACGCCGCTCTCCTTCGAAAAGACCGCGATGGTGGAGGCCACCAGCAGCGCACCCAGCCACGGGACGGCGCGCCGGCCACCCGATCGAACGCTCCCGGCATAGCACACCAGGCCCGCCAGAACGCCGAACCCAGCCAGAAGGTCCGCCCGGCCCACGATATTCGTCACCGATTCGGTGAGCACCGGGTGCACGGCCCAGATTGCGGCCATGGCCAACGCGGGGGCGAATTCGCCAAAGAGCAGCAGGCCCAGCAGGTACACCAGCGCGATGTTCGCCGCGTGCAGCGCGAAATTGACCCAATGATAACCGGCGGGCGCGGCGCCATTGCCCAGGATGGCGTAGTTCAACAGGTAAGAGAGCGTGGTGAGCGGGCGATACAACCCGCTGGTGGAGGTTTGGTACCAGTAGTCTTGCGTCAGAATCAGTTGCACATTTCCGGAAGTAGCGTGGCGGATGCGCGAATCCTCCGCGATCGCAAAGTAGTTGTCGAACACCAGGCCGGAGCGGAAGCAATTCGCATAGGCCAGCAGCGCCAGGCCCCACAGCACCAGCAACCGGACTGCGTGCCGCCGCCAGGCTCCGGGAGCCGCCGGCGGCTGGAGGGGTTCGGCTACCGCCGCGGGGGGAAGGCTGCGAGGCGATTCTCTGCCACGAGTTGTCTTGGATCGATGAGCCACGATTCATGCACCGGCGCTATCGGTTTCTCCCATGATAACCGCCAGTTGGAGTGGCCGTCGCCCCGCGGCGCCCGGCTACCAGCTCACCATCACCAGAGAGATGGCGTGGCGCGGCAACCGGAACGCCATGGCGAGCTTTCCATCTTTGGCGGCGAGCCACTCGGGCGACCGCAGAAGCTGCAATTGTCCCGCCGCTTCCAGCCTGGCGTATTGCTCGGGGGTGGGCTTTTGCGGCGATCCCATCTGCTGCCACACGGTGTAGGCGTTGCTGTGATCGTCGTCCAGGCGGAAGTGCTCCACCAGCACGCGGCCGGCCGATGGGGGCAGTCCCGCCAGCGCCAGGTCGACCGGCGCCGGGGGCGCGGGCGCGTCGTCATCGTGATAATTCCACACCATCACCGCCATCTCACGCTCGGCGCGCGTGGCCACGCCGTCGATGTCGGGCGCGCCGGCCACGCCCGATTGCAAAATCGCGTCCAGCCCCGCCGCGCCGCTGCTAGAGAGCTGCACCCTGTCGCCCCGTAGCAATCCGGCCATGCGGAAGAAGTTGAGAATGGGCTTGTCGATGCCGTTGGTGGCCAGGGTGCGGAATCCCTCGAAATACTGTTTGTCCTCGAACTCGAAGGCCCAGGTCAGCATGCCCGCGATGTTGGATTGGTAGCGGCCGGCCAGTTTGAAGAGATTGCCCATCATCACCGCGGTGTAGCTGGGATACAGCGTGTTGTTGCGGTAACCCACCTCCGGGTGACCGGCCAACGGGCAGGCGGCGCAGCCTTCGGGGTCGGACTCGCTCAGCACAATGGGCAAGCTTTTGAATTGCGGAAACTGGTTGACAATCTCGACGCCCTTCTGCACGGCCAGCAGATTCTGCCGCACGCCCATGCGCAGGTGCCCGTCCGCCATGCGGGGCGACCCCTTGGCGTGGAAGGTGATGAAATCGAGCGGCGCGCCGGTCTTGCCGGTGACGGCGTTGGCGCCGCGGGCGCAGTGTTCCAGGAACTGACGCAGGAATTCGCCGGCGGCCGCCGAACTGGGGTTGGTGCTCGCCGGACCGCCGACCTTGGCCGTGGGCAGGGCGCGCCGCAGGGCGTCGGCGGTGTAGTCGTAGAGTTTGTCGTACTCCTCCGGGGTGCCGCGCCAGTAGGAAATATTGGGCTCGTTCCACAACTCCCACGACCACGTTTCCACTTCGGCCTTGCCGTAACGCGCCACCGCGTGGAGCGCCCATTGGCGCAGCAGTTCGGCCCACTTGGCGTAGTCCTTGGGCGGCTGTGCCCACCCCTCGCCTTCGGGCCGGTTGGGCCAATTGCGCGCGTAGGGTTCGGGCTTGGAGGAGAGCGCTTCGGGCATGAAGCCGATCTCCACGAACGGCCGGGCGTTCGCCTGCATGTAGGTATCGAAGATGCGATCGACGATGGTCCAGTCGTAGACCGGTTTGCCGCTGGCATCTTCGGTGTAGGCGTTGGTCGAGCCCCACTTCATGGCCCCCGTGCCGTCGCCCGTGACCAGCAGGTGGTGCGCGCGGATCTCCACGCGCACCGGGCTCAGCGCCGCCAGTTCGCCGATGAGGTTCTTGCCATTGGCCGTGTAAGTGTAATTCGGCTCGTCGTAGCCGAAATAGGCGAAGATTGGCCGAAACGCACCTTCGGTGGCGGCGGCATTCACGCGGATCTCGACGGCTTTCGGTTGCTGGGCCAGCAGGCCCGGCGCCGTTGCCAGCAGAAACAGGCAGGTTCGCAAGTTCATAGGGAGCATGATATCAAGCGCCTGCGGCGGGCGCGCGACCACCCGCGGGGGCGTCGCCGGCACGCCGTCACCAACAGGATACGCAACGCCACCCGATGCAATCGAAGTCACCCAGCCCCGGTCGGGTTCAGTGACGCTGACGTACGTTTCAGGATGCGGGACGCGAGAGTAGCGTGTGATTATAATGGGAATTCATATGCTATTTTGTGGTGAATATGCTACATTAGGATCGGGAGGAAATGCGTATGGTCATCTTGCCAGCCCGGCCAGATTTAGCGGCCCACCGCGAGGCGACGTCGTTGCCTTTCTCCAAACTGGTGCAAGGGCTGGTTGCCGTCGTTGGTAAGAAGCTGACTGCGTACGTCGCTGGAGTCAAGGATGTGCGAGCGCTCGATCGATGGATAGAAGGCTCGGCGCCATACAAGAGTGCAGAGGAGCGATTGCGGTTCGCCTTCCGCGTGGTCAAGACCTTGGAAAACCACGATCACGCCTCAGTCGTGCAAGCTTGGCTTACGGGGCTGAATCCGGAACTAGAGGATCGCGTTCCGATCCGCCTGTTGCGCGAAGGCGATCTCGAAACCGTCGGACCTGAGATTTTGGGTGCCGTTCGCGCTTTTGTCGCCGGAGGATAAACATTCCACTGAGCATCGAATCGCAGGGGTCGATCTTTCGGATCGGCCGCCGGCCAGATCCGTGACAACCACCTGACTGGTCCCTCGCGGGTCCCGACGGAACATTCGGCAATCGATTCGACGACCCCGACGGCGCCTACCGGGTACTTTATGCCTCCTCACAACGGCTGGGTTGTTATCTGGAGACGCTGGCGCGCTTCCGCGTCGACTTTACGCTGTACGCCGAGCTTTCCGGGATCGAAGGGGAGGACGACTTCGTCCCCCTGGGCCACGTGCCGCTTTCCTGGGCCGAACCCAGAATCCTCGGATCGGCGGAACACAATGGCATATACGCCGAGCTCTATGGAAGCGAGTGGATCGGTCTTCTGCGCCAGGAACTGGCGCCCGATTGTCTCGAACTGGGCGTAAGTGAACTCGACGCCTCCACCCTGCAGCGGTCGGCTCCCCGGGCGCTCACTCAACGCGCATCGCGACTGGTGTTCCGGCGCGGACTCGACGGCATCCGCTACCATTCAAAGTACGGCCATGACATTTGGAACTGGGCCCTGTTCGAACCGTTCAAACTCTTTCCGAAAGATGCCCAATCGATTGATCTCGCCGATCCCGAACTGGTGAAAGCGCTTGCTATCCATCGCTTGCAAATTGGCTCCGGTTAGCTGGTTCCAGAGGGGTTCCGGCTTGTCCCGCCACCGTGGACCTGTATCGGATTGAGGATGACAGGGGCCGGCAAAACGCGTACACTGGCCGGGGTAAGCTAAAGGAGAAGGCTTTCGATGCATCTGACCGTTGAAATCCCGGACGATTTCGCAGGGCGGTTCAGCGCCGCGGACGCCGATACTGGTCGCGGCGATGAGTTCGTCAGCGGGATCGCTGGTGAAATCCAGTTTGGTGGACTCTTCACAGACGGCCAGATCAAGTGGCCACACTTGCACCCGGGCAAATATCCTCACAAACTCGGCGGACCGAACCTCAACCGCAATCCTGCCCAATTGTGCCAGCTTGGCAACCTCCCACAGAACGATTGCCGATATGCCCCATGGTTCCGAGGCCAGCAGCTTTCGTTCGGCAGGCGTCAGTGAACCGTCGAGAAGATGTCGCCCGTCACGCTCACCTTGCCCTTCATGCTGCCAATCGGAGCGGCGCAACCGGAGTCGGCCGGATGCCCGGTCGCGCCCAGCGCCCCGGTCACGCAAAAGCGATCCGGTAGGTTTGCCCGGCCTTGACCGCCAGTTTCGCGGTCCCGTCCGGTCCCGGCGCGGTCGCTACCGGCCTGCCGCCGGACTCGACGCCGGAGATCCGCGTTCCCCGCGGCGTGCGGATACTGTGATCGCCATTGAGCGATGCTCTGAGCGTGGCGGAGACGGGCTTGCCATGGCGCCACGCGACATCGAGTTCCACGCCGCCGCGCGCCCGCAGCCCGGTGAAGCGCCCGTCGAGCCAGGCTTTCGGCAGGGCCGGCAGCAGGTCGATCTCCCCCGCGTGGCTTTGCAGCAGCATCTCGGCGATGCCGGCCGTCCCGCCGAAATTCCCGTCGATCTGAAACGGCGGATGGGTGTCGAACAGGTTCGAGAGCGTGGACCTGCGTAGCAGCGCCAGCACGTGTTCGTACGCCGTGTCGCCCTCCGCCAGGCGCGCCCAGAAGTTAATGATCCACGCGCGGCTCCAGCCGGTGTGCCCGCCGCCGTTGGCCAGACGGCGCTCCAGGGTCTTCTTCGCGGCCACGGCCAACTCCGGAGTGCCGCGCGGGGTCACCTGGTTCGCGGGATGCAGGGCGTAAAGCTGCGACATGTGGCGATGGCCGGGATCCACCTCTTCGAAATCCTCCGACCACTCCTGAATCTGCCCGTACCGCCCGATCTTCAGCGGCGCCATGCGGGCCAGCGCGGCGGCAACTTTCCGGCGGAACTCCGCGTCGGCTTGGCGGGGCTCCGCATCGGCCTGGCGGGACTTGGCACCGGCTTGGCGGAACTCCGCATCGGCGTCCAGGATCTCTCCCGCCCGGATCAGGCTGGTAAACAGATCGGTGACGATCTCCGAGCTCATGGCCGGGTTGATGTCCACGGCGGCGCTCACCCCGTCCGGCGTCTTGTAGCTGTTTTCGGGGGAGGATGCCGGCCCGGCCATGAGCTCGCCGGTGCGCGGGTTCGCCACCATGTAGTCCAGATAGAACAGGGCCGCGTCCTTCATGATGGGGTACGCCCGTTGGCGGAGGAACTGGCGGTCGCCGGTGAACAGGTAATGCTCCCAATAGTGGCGCGCGAGCCAGCCCGACGAGCCCTGCCAGAGGTTGATGCCGCCCGGCGTTCCCAGCGCCGTCTGCAGCCACTGGTTGGTGGTGAAATGCGTCACGAAGCCGCCGCAGCCGTAAGTGATCCGGGCGGTCTTGCGCCCCGGCTCTACCAGCCGGTCGGCAAAGTCGAACAACGGCTGGTGGCATTCGGAAAGGTTGCAGACCTCTACCGGCCAATAGTTCATCTGGATGTTGATGTTGATGTGGTAATCGGCCTGCCAGGGAGGGTTCAACCCGTCGGCCCACAGGCCTTGCAGGTTCGCCGGCATGGTTCCGGGCCTGGAGCTGGAGAGCAGCAGGTAGCGGCCATACTGGAAGTACATGGCGATCAGTTGGGGGTCCTCCCCGCCGTTCTTCATAGCCTCCAGGCGCTCGCCGGTGGGGATCTGCGAACGGTCGTCCCCCGCCAGATCGAGCGTCGCGCGGCGAAACAGCCGGCGGTGTTCGGCCAAGTGGGCCTGGCGCACGGCGGCATATTGCCTGCCGGCGAGCGCCGTCAGACGATCCCGGCAGATGGCCGCCGGATCGCCGCCGGGGTAGTCCGTTGCCGCGAAAATGACCAGGGTCGCCGCCCGGGCGCCTTCCACCGCGATGCCGTCCGCGCGGCTCTCGACGCGTCCGCCCTCGGTGCGCACTTCGACGAAGCCCTCGAAGCGGACGCCTTCGTTGTCGGCCTGCCCGCGGATGACGATGCGGTTGGGGGCCGCCGGGGAGATTTCGGCATTGGCTTCGCGCTTCAGCCGGCAGGTGAAGGCGAGGCCGTCCGGCTGGTCGCAGGTGAGGCGCACGAAAATGGCCTGATCGGGCTGGGAAGCCAGGGCCTCGCGCGTGAACTTGGCTCCCGCCACGGAGTACGCCACGCGCGCGATGCCGGTATCCAGGTCCAGGTCGCGCCGATAGCCCTCGGGCGCTCCCGTGTGGCGCATGTCGAGGAACAGATCGCCCAGCGTTTGGTAGGAAGCGCGGGTGGCAAAACGGGCCGCGTTGGCGGCGGCGGCCGCGTCCCCCCTGGCCGCCCCGCCGCTTCTGGCCACCGTTGCGGGCGGAGCGGAGACACCGGCGGTCGCAGGGCTCGCGGGGGTCGCGGGCGAGGCGGGGACTCCGGCGCCGGCGGTTCCGGGAGCTGCGCCGCGCCGGCCACCGGGGGGGCGGCCCGCCGCGTTGGCTTCGGCGAACTTGCCATCGAACAGCAGTTGCCGGATACTGGCCAGCACCTCGCGGGAATCGGTGTCGTTTTCCACATGGTGGCCCGACCATAGAGTGTGCTGGTTAAGCTGCAGGCGCTCCTGCGGCACTCCCCCGAAAACCATCGCTCCCATGTTTCCGTTGCCGATGGGGAGAGCCTCGGTCCACTCCTTAGCGGGATTCCGATACCAGAGCGTCAAGGCGCTCTGCCGGTCATCCGGCGGGGACTGGCCGGGAAGTTGCCGCAGCGCTACCGCCGCTCCGATCGCTTGCGCCACTTCTCTTCTGGTCGGTTTCATATGCTGGTGATTATAGCCCGATGCTCCGGCGGGCACGGGCCAATCATATGCGGGCTATCGGAGCATCGGCCGCCGGATGACCGGCGCGCCAAGCTCCGGGGGCAAGCGCGCGGGCCATCGCCGGGTTGAGCCGCCAGCTTCCCTCGCGAGCGGTGGCCGAAATCCACCATCCCGGTGCATAGCGGCCAGGAATCGCGCCGTTTCTTGTCTTATTTTTCAATTATTTACGGGTCTGGGCCGTTTGGCGAAACGGATGCAGTAGAGGTGCGCGTCAGTAGTAGTAGGAACAGCAAAAAGGCAGGTAACCTATGACCCGATTTTCTCTTCGTCCCGTGGTACTTCTCATGGCCGCTTCGGGCTTGCTTTTGGCGCAAACCCCGGCGGATTCCCCGTCCGCAACAGCTTCCAATGGAGGCTGGCGGCATGTTGGCGATGCGCCCCCGGCCACCGCTACCGCGCAGGCTCAGGCGCCCGCGATCGGTTCGTCCGATCCCACGGAGCCGGTGGCGCGCGATGCCTACGGGCAAGCGCAAGCGCAGCAGCCCGCCAACCGCCCGCCGGCGGCGCAACCGGTCCGGCCGGCTTATGGCCTCCCCCCTCAGGTGACCCTGAAGCCGGGTACCTTCGTGAGTATGCGCATCCATCAGGAGCTGACCTCCAACCATAACGCGGCTGGCGATACCTTCTCCGGCAGCCTGCTGCAGCCGATTGTGGTGGATGGCATCGTGGTGGCGCAGCGCGGCCAGGCAGTCTACGGCCGAGTCGTGGAAGCCGACAAAGTGAAGGGCGTTTCCCGCCTGGGAATTGAGCTGAACAGCTTAACGCTGGCGGATGGCTCGCAGGTGGCCGTGCACACGCAACTGGTGTCGCGGCAGGGTCCGGCCATGCCCGGCCGCCAGGAAGTTGGCGCGATTACCACGGCTACGGCCGCTCCAGCGGCCGCCGGTGGCGGAACGGGAGCAGGTGCGGGCGCAGCCGCGGGAACTATCGGCGTACTGGCCACACGCAATCACCCCAGCGTGATTTACCCCGAAACCGCGCTGACGTTCCAGACGGAGAATGCGATCACGATTAACACCGGCAACTCCGTGGGCGCATTCCGCTATGTGGGTCCGGACGACTATGGCCGGACCACCACGGGGGTGGCGCAGCAGGCGCCGGCAGCGCCTCGGACGTACGGCTACGGCCCCGGCTACCCCTATCCCTACTATTATCCTTACTACCCCTACTATGGTTGGGGACCCGGCATCTTCATCGGTGGCGGCTTCCGCTTTGGTGGCGGCTTCCGCTTTGGCGGTTTCGGCAGAAGGTAGGGATGAAAATGAAGGAAGAGGGAAGTCAGAAGAGGGAAGACAGAATGGCGCCACGCGAAGCCGCAGGATTCTGTCTTCTGCCTTCTGGCTTCCCTCTTCCGCTATTGGACATCGCGGCACCCTCCCCAGTGAATCAGTGCGTCATTGAGTAAACCACGTAATTCACCCCGATTCGCAGCCCCAGGGCGGCCATTTCCTGCGGGTAGCGCGGATCGTCAGCCCACTCCCAGGAATCTCCGATGTCGGAGTTGAAGGAGATTGCCACCATTACGCGCCCCCGGTCGTCGTAAATGCCCATCCAGTGCGCTTTGGTGCCCGCCGCCCTCTGACTCATGCCGCCGCCACCGCCGCGGCCCCAGCCCGGCATGGACCAGGTGCCCAGAATCTGAAACCGGTCGTCCAGGTCATACACCGTGTGAAAGATGGGATCGGAGCTGTCCATGTCCACCACGGGCCGATCGGGGAAAACGCGATCCATGGTCTCCGCAAACCGGGCGTATTCCTCCGCGCCCCAGAAATCGTCCAGCATCAGGAAGCCGCCGCGGAGCAGGTACTCGCGCAGCGTTTGGGCCTGCGCGCCGGTCAGTTTCCAATCGCCCATCTCGCCGGCTGCCAGCCAGGGCCAGTTGAAAAAATCGTCCAGGTCGTCGGGGTTCGAAGGCTGTTCGGTGGACCGGGCATGGAGACGCGTGAGCCGCCTCACGGCAGCCGCGAAATGGCGGTCGGCGCGGGGATAATCCTGGGTCCAACTGGTGAAGCCCTGGTGCCAATCCATCAGGATGCCGCCGCCGAAACGGCTCCTGCGGCCGAAACCGCCGAACAGCCCGTTGGGGTGCTGGGGATACATGAGGCGGGCGAAGACCCACTCGGTTTTTTCCTGAAAGTCCGGCGGCAGCGCGATCTCATCGTATCCCTCCATGCTGGGATACTGCCGGAAGGGCTTCTGGAAGGCGCACAGGGCGGTAACCAGGACAAGCCCGCAGCCGGTCAGAGCCAAAGCCCTCGGAGAGTTCATAG
>Ga0265316_10003026_pt1 | contig 17174 bp, 15 predicted proteins | sample 4522metaG_FD_202092 | JGI IMG/M metagenome (GOLD analysis project Ga0265316, IMG submission 202092) | Rhizosphere microbial communities from Carex aquatilis grown in University of Washington, Seatle, WA, United States - 4-5-22 metaG | ecosystem: Host-associated > Plants > Roots > Rhizosphere >...
CATCGCGGTCTTTCCCAGCGTCGCCACTTCGCTGAGACGAAGCTTCAGCGTGTTCCCCTGGGAGGTGATACAGACCAGGTCATCTTTGTCGCTCACGGAGAGCACCCCTATGACCTCCCCGGTTTTCTCGGTTGTCTTGTAGCAGATCTGACCCCTGGTCCCCCGCCCGTGAGGTGAGAAGTTGTCATATTCGGTCCGCTTGCCGTATCCGAACTCGCTCACAAGGAGCATCTGTTCCCGCTCCAGGACCATCGCTACTCCGGCGAGCTCGTCCTTGTCGGAAAGCCGGATCCCCTGCACGCCACGGGAAGCTCGTCCCATCGCACGCACGGACTCCTCCTTGAACCGAAGTGCGTTCCCCTTGCGAGTCACCAGTACTACCTCATCCTTGCCGGAAGTAAGCAGCGCCGTGACGAGGCCATCGCCCTGATCAAGTTTGATTGCCACAATCCCTCGGGTTTTCGCGTTGGCAAACTCGGATATCTTCACCTTCTTCACCACGCCCTGCCGAGTGGCCATGAGCACAAACTTTTCATCGGTAAAGTTACGCTGGCTGACGACGGCGGTGATCTCCTCTTCGCTGCCAAGGGAGAGCAGGACCTTGATGCTTTGACCCTTTGCCTGCCTGCTGCTCTCGGGGATTTCATGCACTTTCACCCAGTAGGCCTTGCCCTGGTTTGTAATGAAAAGGACGTAGTCGTGAGTGGAGGCGACGAAGAACTGCTCGATGAAATCGTCCTCTTTCAGTATCGCAGACGACGAGCCCTTACCGCCCCTCCCCTGCCTTCTGTAGGCTGTGACCGGTATGCGCTTGATGTAGCCGCGGTTGGAGATGAGGATGGCCATGTCCTCCTCGGTGATCAGGTCCTCGACATTGATCTGCTCGGCTTCTTCCTCCACGATCTCCGTCCGCCGGTCATCGCCGAACCTCTTCGAAATCTCGGCGGTTTCCTCCTTCACGACGCCCAGGATCTTGGCCTCGCTGGACAGGAGGTCTTTCAGATGCTCGATGAGGGCGAGTACTTCGTTCAACTCCTCGACGATCTTCTGCACTTCCAGGCTGGTCAGGCGCTGCAGGCGCATGTCCAGAATGGCTTGTGCCTGCTTTTCCGAAAAGGCGAACCTCGCTATGAGATTCACCCGCGCGGTTTCCACGTTCTCCGACTTCTTGATAATGGCGATCACTTCGTCGATGTTTTCGAGAGCTATTTTCAGCCCCTCGAGAATGTGAGCGCGCTCCTCCGCCTTCGTGAGGTCGAACCGGGTTCTACGGGTGACTACTTCCTTGCGGTGCGCGATGAAGTGCTCAAGCATTTGCTTCAGGGAGAGAGTCTGCGGAAGCCCATTGACGAGCGCCAGGTTCATGACGCCGAAGGCAGTCTGGAGCTGGGTATGCGCAAAGAGCTGGTTCAGGATGACCTTCGGAGTGACACCTTTCCTCAGATCGATGACGATCCGCATGCCGTGCCTGTCCGATTCGTCGTTCAAGTCGACGATGCCGTCGATCTTTTTCTCCTTCACGAGATCGGCGATCCGCACTATCAGGGCTGACTTGTTCACCTGGTAGGGTATCTCGGTGACAATGATCGAGTCCTTGCCCGAGCTTGCGCTTTCAATCGACACACGGGCCCGGACTATGATCTTGCCTCTGCCCGTCAGATAGGCGTCGCGTATACCCTTCCTGCCCAGAATGATCCCCCCGGTGGGAAAGTCGGGCCCCCGCACGACCTTCATGAGGTCCTCGGGAGACGCCTGGGGGTTATCGATCAGTATTGCGATTGCAGAGCAGATCTCCGTGAGGTTTTGCGGGGGAATATTGGTAGCCATGCCGACCGCAATTCCGCTGGATCCGTTTGCAAGGAGAAACGGAAAAGCGGCAGGCAGAACAAGGGGTTCTTCCTGGGAGCCGTCATAGTTGGGCCCGAAATCCACCGTGTCCTTGTTGATGTCCCTCAGCATCTCCTCTGCAATGCGGTTCATGCGAGCTTCGGTGTATCGCACCGCCGCGGGAGGATCGCCGTCTATGGAGCCGAAGTTGCCCTGGCCGTCGACCACCGGATAGCGCATGTTGAAGTCCTGCGCCAGGCGGACCAGGGAGTCATAGATTGCCATATCGCCGTGGGGATGGTATTTGCCCAGCACATCGCCGGTGATCCTCGCGCACTTCTTGTAGGGCCTGTCCGCATGCAGCCCCATCTCATTCATGCCGAAGAGGATCCGACGATGAACGGGCTTCAGACCGTCGCGCACGTCCGGGAGGGCGCGCGACACAATGACCGACATTGCGTAGTTGAGATATGAGGTTTTCACCTCATCTTCGATAGCCATCGAGATGGTGCGGGATTTCACGTCAGACACGATTCGGTCTCCCTCTCAGGATCACACGTCGAGGTTTGTCACGGAGAGCGCGTTGTCCTCGATAAACTTTCTTCTGGGCTCCACGTTTTCTCCCATGAGAGTGGTGAAGATCGCTTCCGCCTCGACGCCGTCTTCAAGCATCACGTGCATGATGCTTCGCTTTTCAGGGTTCATGGTGGTTTCCCACAGCTGCTCGGGATTCATTTCCCCCAGGCCCTTGTAGCGCTGGATGTTCGCCTCGCCTTCCGTCTTGCCCTGCTTGGCGAGAATCTCATCTTTTTCCTTGTCGTCGTACGCGTACTGCACGTGCTTGTTGAATTCGATCTTGTACAGCGGCGGCATGGCGATGAATACGTGGCCCCGCTCGAGCAGTTCCCGCATGTAGCGGAAAAAGAATGTGAGCAGAAGTGTCCGGATGTGGGAGCCGTCAACGTCCGCATCCGCCATTATGATGACCTTGCCATAGCGGAGCTTGGAAAGGTCGAACTGGGACCCTACCCCCGTACCCAGCGCGGAGATGATCGGAAACAGCTTGTCGTTTGTCAGCACCTTGTCGACCCGTGTCTTCTCCACATTCAACATTTTGCCCCAGAGCGGCAGAATGGCTTGGAATACCCGGTCCCGTCCCTGCTTGGCGCTGCCTCCCGCGGAGTCTCCCTCCACGATGTACAGTTCGCACTTTGCCGGATCATCCTCGGAGCAGTCCGCCAGCTTGCCGGGCAGACCCGAGTTCTCAAGAAGCCCTTTTTTCCGCGTGAGCTCCCGGGCCTTCCTCGCCGCTTCCCTGGCCTTTGCGGCCATGATCGACTTGTCCAGAATCCTCTTTACGACCTCGGGATTCTCGTCGAAAAAAAGAGTCAGGCGGTCGTAGGTGAGGCTCTCCACTATGCCCTTCACCTCTGAATTGCCCAGGCGTGCCTTTGTCTGGCCTTCGAATTGAGGCTCGGGAATCTTTACTGAGATGACGGCGGTCATTCCCTCTCGTACGTCTTCTCCGCTCAGGTTCTCTTCGAGCTTCTTGGAGAGATTCAGCTTCTTGAGATAGTCGTTCAGACAACGGGTGAGAGCGCTCTTGAACCCGATGAGATGTGTGCCGCCCTCGCGCGTGTTGATATTGTTGGCAAAAGTGAAGATTGTCTCGTTGAATCCGTCGTTGTACTGGAGGCCGATCTCCACCCGGGTATGGTCGCGTTCACTGTCGAAATAGACGGGCTCCTGGTGAATCAGCTCCTTGTTCTTGTTCAGGTACTCGATAAAGGACTTTACCCCTCCATCGAAATGGAAGATGTGACTTTTTTTTGGAAGCGCGCGCTCGTCCGCCACAGTGATGTGGATCCCTTTGGTGAGAAAAGCCAGCTCGCGGAGACGGTTGGAGAGAAGATCGAAGCTGAACTCGGTGTCCTCGAATATCTGCTTGTCCGGCTTGAACCGCGTTACCGTGCCCTTCTTGGCAGTGTCTGATATGATTGCAACGGGGTTCTCAGGAACGCCGCGAAGGTAGCGCTGGAAATACACCTTTCCATCCCTGTGGACCTCAACCTCACACCACTCAGAGAGGGCGTTGACCACAGAAGCTCCGACGCCGTGCAACCCTCCGGAGACCTTGTACGTATTTTTGTCGAACTTGCCCCCGGCGTTCAGCTTGGTCATCACGACCTCGAGGGCGCTCACCTTTTCAGTGGGATGGATATCCACGGGAATTCCGCGGCCATCATCCTCCACGGTGACTACATTGCCCTTGGAAAGCAGAACGGATATGGACGTGCAGGCTCCGACCAGGGCCTCATCAATGGAATTGTCAACGATTTCGAATACGAGCTGGTGCAAACCGTCCAGGCTGGTGGAGCCAATGTACATGCTGGGGCGCTTCCGAACATGCTCCAAACCTTTGAGAACCTGAATGTTGTGTGCGCTGTAGCTTTCGTGCATTGGATGGGAGTATGGCCCCACTTGACGGTACGAAGAATTGCGGAAAAAATCAACCCTTGCGCGAACTTGCGCAGTGAGTTCGCGAGTTTGCAAGTTTCCTTGCGTGAACTTGTGAGCTTCATTAGCGAGTTTTCGGCTTTCATTCGCGTGCCGCCGGTTCACCGGGCAAACTCGTGAATGATCATTTTTTTCTTGCCTGATTCTTCCGGATGGGCTACAATGGCTTCACGAAAGCCTGTGTGTATAAACTGTGGATAGACCATGAGGATTTCCATCAAGCGGACTGGGATAGAATGTAACGCTCTCAGTGATACAAAATGTTATATGCTTTTGGAGTATGGAGTTTTAATTTCTTTCTGGAAAGATACTTACACCGATCAACTTTCACCCGTCGATCTTCCCCGGGGCCTTCCCGCAAAATTCCCGGTTTTGCGCCCCAAGGACCGCAAAGCCAGGAATGTTAACAACCTGTGCATAAACTGGCGATAAGAAGGGGAAAATCCCATGGAGACGGGCAAGCGCAGCTATGAGGCCTTCTGGAAACAGGCCGCAAAGGAGGTTGCTCAGAACATTTCCGAGCAGGAGTTCGCAACCTGGTTCCGCGGGATCGAGTATGCGGGCAGCGGTGACTCGCAAATCACCCTTTCCGTCCCTTCTTCGTTCGTAAAAGATCAGTTTTCACAGAGATACCTGGCACAGGTTGAAGAGAAGCTCGCTGAATTGGCCGGCCACGAGCTCACTGTGAAGTTCTCCATACAGAAAAAGACACCAGGCAAGACGGGTCACGAAGAGCCTTCGAGAGGCCAGAGGGCTGAGGACGCGGGAACGCGTAAGCGCCAGCACCCCCAGCTCAACAAGGAATACACATTCGAGCGATTCATAATCGGTGAATCAAACTCTTTTGCGGCAAATGCCGCCCTGGCCATCTCCAGGAACCCGGGAACCGGCTATAACCCCTGCCTCATCTACGGAGGGGTCGGCTTGGGAAAGACGCATCTCGTGCAGGCCATCGGCAATTCGGTCTACCGGGAGTTCCCCGATCTTAAAGTGGCCTATGTGACGGTAGAGACCTTTGCCAACGAGTTCATTCTTTCGATCCAGAAGAAAACCGGACATCAATTCAAGAACAAGTACCGGCTGGTGGACGTCCTCCTGATCGACGACATCCAGTTCCTCGAAGGAAAGGAAGGAACCCAGGAGGAGCTGTTTCACACCTTCAACGCACTCTACGACGCGAACAAACAGATGGTCTTCACATCGGATCGACCGGTCTCGGAGATCCGCAGCCTCTCGGACAGGCTGCGCAGCCGGTTCGAGAGGGGTCTGAACGTCGATCTGCAGCCGCCCAATTACGAGACGCGGATCGCCATCCTCAATCGAAAGGTGGAGGAGAAGAAGGTAAAGATACTCGACGAGGTCGTCGAGCTGATCTGCCGCAATATCAACACCAACGTGAGAGACCTCGAAAAAGCCCTGACCAAGCTTATTGCGTACGCGGAGCTGGTCAACAAGCACATCACGCTGGATATCGCACGTCAGCAGCTCAAGGACTTCTTCGCCCAGCCCAGCCAGAAGAACATCACAATCGAGCTGATCCAGAAGATCGTTTCGGACTATTTCGGTTTGTCCTATAAGGACTTGCGCGGAAAGCGCCGGACCAAGGCGGTGGCGTTCCCGCGGCAGGTCGCGATGTACCTCTCCCGGGAGCTCACAGAATATTCCACCACCGAGGTTGGCGCGGAGTTCGGAGGCAGGGACCACACGACCGTCATGCATGCACGTCAGAAGATCGAGGACAGGATGAAGCTGGACCCGAATCTCGAGCCCACCCTTCAGGGCCTGGTGAAGAGAATCAAGGAAAATAATGCATAATGCTTGGGGACACCTTGTGCATAGCCGATACTCAAAGCCCGCTCTGCCTGGGGGTTGCTCTGTTGACAGGAAGGCTGTCATTGTGCGAAATCCCGATGAGGGGAAGAAAAGAATGGCGCATGTGGGCAACCTGGGGAAAGTCGGATGCGGTTGTTCCGGGAGACATCTCTTTCACCAGGCAGGAATTGGACCGCTTATCCACAAGTCACCGGTGCCCACCGGTACTACCGGTATTATAGAATTCCTTATAAAGATAAGATAAGAAGGAGATGAACATGAAATTCACCTGCTCGCGTGACGACCTTCTGAAAGAGATTTCCATTGCACAGGAGGTCATATCCTCCAAGAACTCCCTGTCGGTTCTTTCTAATGTCCTGCTGACCGCCGGGAAGGGCGAGTTGAAGCTCCAGGCCACGGACCTGAAAGTAGGGTTCGAGACGAGCCTTCCTGTGGAGGTGGTACAGGAGGGAACGACAACCGCATTCTGTGACAAGTTGTTGAACATACTGAGATCGCTCCCGGAAGGCGAGGTGGAACTGGAGCAGGCGGATCCCACCATGCTGCGCATTCGTCCCCTGTCGAAGAAGGTCGATTTCCAGCTTCGCTGCATTCCTTCCGACAAGTACCCCGAGCTTGCCCGCGCTTCGGAGAACATGTATTTCGATTTTCCCCAGAAGGACTTCATCGAGATGGTGTCCAAGACTCTTTTTGCGGTCTCGGACGACGAAACACGGTATTTCATGAACGGAATATTCCTGGAAAAACGGGATGACAACCTCATCATGGTTGCCACCGATGGCCGTCGTCTTTCCTATATCTCCCGGCGGATCCCGGTGCGCATGGAGAATCTCAAAGGTGTCATCCTTCCCCCGAAAATCCTCACGATTGTGAAAAAGCTCTCCTCGGGGGAAGGCTCCCTCTCCCTCGCACTGACGGACAAAAATGTGTTCGTACGGATGGGCGCGACGCACTTGTCCTCCAACCTCATCGACGGCCAGTTCCCCGACTATCGGAGGGTCATTCCCGATGCACAGAAGTACCGGGCGCTCGTGGAAAAGAAGGCCCTTGAAGACGCCCTGCGCCGCGTATCCCTGCTCGTGGAGCAGAAATCACGCAAGGTAGTTTTTTCGATGGCAGAAGGCGCCCTCACCGTCTTCTCCAAGGAGAGCGAGCTGGGCATCGCAACGGAAGAGCTGCCCTGCGAATACGAAGGGCCCGAGATGTCTTTTGCAGTGAACTGCCTGTACATGAGCGAGCCCCTGCGGGAGCTTGCGGGAGAGAAAGTCCTTCTCGAGTTCAGTGATGTGAACAAGGCCATCACGCTCAAGCCTCTTCCCGAGGACGGCTATACGAATGTCATCATGCCCATGCAGCTGGATTGATGGGCTTTGAGAGGCTGAGGTTTCATAATTTTCGCAACCTGAAAGATCGAGAGCTTACCTGCGGGTCTCGTGAGGTTTTTCTGGTCGGGGAAAACGGGCAGGGCAAGACGAACCTCCTGGAAGCGGTTCATCTGCTCTCCCTGGGATCATCGTTTCGTGAGAAGCGTGAGTCAGCCCTCGTGCGCGATCCTTCATCAGCCACGGGATTGCATGCCCGGTTCACCAGCGCCGAGAGAGGGGAAAAAGACCTGTCCCTTCGACTGGCCCCCGGGCAGAAGAAAGAGTTCAGGGTAAACGACAAGGCGCTCGCGGAGCGCCGGGACCTGCTCACCGAGGTCCTCTGTATCGCCTTTGTCCAGCAGGATATGGATTTCGTAACCGGACCTCCTGAGGACAGGCGCAGATTCTTTGACCAGACGCTCGTGCTCTCCGACCTCTCATTCCTGGACTCCCTGAGGGATTACCGGCGCGTGCTCAAAGCACGGAACCTCTGCCTCAAGGAAAGCAGGAACGATCTCCTCGATGTCTACGACGCTCAACTCTCCGCGCTGGGTATTGCCCTGCAGGCCAGGAGGGCCACGCTTGTGGCGGAGTTCGATGTGGTGTTTTCACCCATCTTTCGCGAGATAACGGGCAGCGAAGAGGACCTGCACATCCGGTATCGGCCTTCCTGGGGCGGGCTTCGAACCGTGGATGAAGTCATGGCCCACCTTGCCGCGCAAAGGGTCCGGGATCGGCTGCTGGGATCCACCACTTCCGGTCCGCACCGGGACGCTTGTTCCTACATTCAGGGGGGCAGGGACTACACGCACCTCGCTTCCACGGGGCAGCTTCGTCTCTGCGCGCTCGTGCTCCGGGTTGCCCAGGCCCGATTTCTTGGCGCCCGGACAGGGCGAAAGCCTGTCCTTCTCCTGGATGATGTGCTGCTGGAGCTCGACCCCGGCCGCAAAAGGGCGTTCATTGCCCGGTTCCCTCCCTACGAGCAGGCTTTCTTTACTTTTCTCCCTGACGAAAGCTGGCAGTCGTTCAGGACGCCTGACACCCTGGTTCTCACGGTCGCACATGGAGACTTCCTGTCGTGAAGAGGGTCGGCGAGTTGCTGAAGGACTTCCTTCGGGAAAAAGGCTGGCTCGCGGGAAATCCGTATGAACCGCTGTTCTCGGAATGGAAGCTGGTTGCAGGCGAGGCGCTGGCAGGACATTCGCGCCTGGTCGACGTGCAGAACGGCGTGCTCCTGGTTGAAGTGGACCATCCCGGGTGGCTTCAGATGCTCCAGCTCCGCAAGGCATCCATCCTGGCTGCTGCCCGGCGCACGGCTCCCCTGGCCGGCGTGGAGGGCATCAGAGTGCGCCTGGGCGGGGGCGACCATTGACAGCGAGGCGGCAATCGTCCTATATTCTCGGTGATCTCCCTTTGATAAAAACACCTGCTCGTCAGGATAACCAAGGAGCATTTTCCAGATGAAACGAACCTATCAGCCCAGCAAGACCAAAAGGACGAGAAAGTTCGGTTTTCGGGCGCGAATGGCCACCAAGGGCGGACGGCTCGTTCTGAAGCGCAGACGCGCAAAAGGACGTGTCAAGCTCACGGCCTCGGATGAGAAGAAGCCTTACTAGACAGGAAAGACTCCGCAGAAGCAGGGATATCAAAGGGCTGTTCGCCGCGGCGAAGCGGATCGAGTCGCGGGGGCTGAAGCTGCTGTACAGAAACAACGGCGGTCCTGCCACACGGTTTGCGGTCGTGGTGGCACGGGGATGCGGGGGGGCGGTCAGGAGAAACCGGGAAAAGCGGATCACCAGGGAGGCATACAGGTCTCTCAAGGTGGACCTGGTGCCGGGCAATGACCTGCTCTTTCTGATTACCCGGTTTGGCGCGCATTTTGCCGAAAGGCGCTCCGTCATGGAGCAGCTGCTCGGCCGCGCGGGCCTGCGAAGCAGAGCGGATTGAGAAGGCAGTGAGGTTCTTCGCGATTCTCCTCATCATGATCTACCAGAAAATTATATCTCCCGCGTTTCCCCCTTCCTGCCGCTATGTTCCCACATGTTCACAGTACGCAAAGGAAGCGATCATCAAGCACGGTTTTCTGAAGGGATTGTACCTCGCCACCCGGAGACTTCTCCGGTGTCATCCGTTTCATGCGGGCGGGTACGACCCGATTCCCTGAGAAGAAGGAATTATGGATAAGAAAACAATTCTAGCCGTCGTGATTTCGGTGGTCATCATCGTCGGGGGCATGCTGCTCCAGTCGGTGCTTTTTCCGCCGAAGCCCGTGGCACCGGGAACGACGCAGGGCAGCGCCTCGAAACCTGCCGCACCGGAAAGCGGTCAGCAGGTGACCCAGGCCCCCGCGGCGCAGGTCTCCCAGCCGCCCGCGACTGCGACGGGGGCGCAAACGGTCGTCGCGCCGGGGAAAGTGGTCCCGCTTCCGCAGTCGGCCCCGCCCGTCACCCAGCCAGGGACGGTGGTAAGGGACACAGATCTCTACTCGCTGACCTTTTCAAGCAATGGCGGCACTCTTTCATCGGTAAAGCTGAAGAAATACAAGAATCTGGATGGGTCTCCTGTGGATATGATCCTGCCGCCGAAAACCGAGACGAAAGGGACCCTTCCGTTCGCCATCTCCTTCGGCGACTACAGGGCTGATCAGCTCGATGTTCCCTTCACGCTGATTGAGACAAGCGACGCCAAACAGGCCACGTACGATTTTTCCCGCACATTTCTGTCTCCCTCTGGCGTGCCGTTTACGCTGCACAAGACCTACCAGTTCAACAAGGACGAGTATCTGTTCGAGCTTCGCATCACTATTGAAAACTCAGTGAATGATTTTCCCGCGCTGGATTTCGGCGGGTACGCCTACAGCCTCACCATGGGACCCCAGATCGGGCCCCACTATGCCAAGCTGGACAACAGGATCGATTTCCGCAATTACGCGTACTATGCAGACGGCAAGCGGCAGGACCCGAAGGTGGGAATGGGGCAGGTGAAGGATCTGGACAAGCACGTCACATGGACTGGTATCGTGGGCAAGTACTTTACCGCCATCGCGGTCCTTGACGCCACCGACTATCACCTCGTGTATGATTCTCACAAGCTGGCTGACGGCTTCGATCATTCGGCCATTTCCTTCGAGCGGCCCTTGTTGAAGAGCGCGAAGACCACTGACACGTACCGTTTCTACATGGGGCCGATGCTGAAGGATATCCTCGCACGCTACAATGATTCATCCAAGAATGCGTTCGGTATTGCAGGCCTCCATGCGGACGAGGTGGTCACGTCGTCGATTCTCATCGGGTGGCTGGCGACGCTGATGAAGTACATTCTAGACTTCTTCTATATCCTCATCCCCAACTACGGAATCGCCATCATCCTGCTTACAATCCTCACGAAGGTCGTCTTTCTCCCGCTGACCTTCAAGAGCTCGGAATCAATGGCCAAGATGGCCACGCTGAATCCAAAGATGACCGAGATCCGGGCACGGTTGAAGGACAAGCCGGACAAGATGAATCAGGAGATCTCGGAGCTGTACCGGCGGGAAAAGATCAACCCGCTTTCCGGTTGTCTGCCGCTCCTTCTGCAGATGCCGGTTTTCTTCGCGCTGTACAACCTGCTGAACAACCACTTCGAGCTGCGCGGCGCGCTGTTCATTCCGGGATGGATTCCCGATCTCTCTGCACCCGAGTCGGTGCTGAACTTCCCCTTTGCAATCCCTCTCATCGGGTGGACGGCGCTCAGGCTGCTGCCGCTGCTGATGGTGGCGAGCCAGATCCTGTCCAGCAAGTTCACGCAGCCCTCGGGCACGCAGCAGCAGGGGGGCGCCCAGGCAAAGCTTTTCGCGTACGCGCTGCCGATCGTGTTTCTCTTCATCCTCTACGATATGCCTTCTGGTCTGGTGCTCTACTGGACCATCCAGAACGTTCTCTCTACTGCCCAGCAGGTGTACATCAATCGACTGCGAAAAAAGAGGGACGAGGCATCCGGCCAGACTCCGATCATGGTGAAAGCCAGCGTGAAGACGGGCGAAAAGTCCAGCGTCAGGGCGGGGAAATGAACATTCAAGGTCCAAGGAGACTGATATGATAGTGAAAGAGTTCGAAGGGAAGAACGAAAAGGAAGCCATCGACAGGGCCATCGAAGAACTGGGTCTCGACAGGAACGAGATCGATTTTGAGATCGTGGAAACCAAGAGGCCCGGAATTCTCTTCCGCAGCGGCAAGGTGAAGATCCGTGTGCATCTCACCGAGGAACCTGACGAGATGGAGGAAGAGGGGGACGAAGCGGAGCCGGGGAACGAGCTTGTCGGCCGAAAACCCTCTCCCCGACAGGCTCCTGCCGCAATCAACGGCGAGTTCGAAGGGAAGGTCATCGACTTCACGGTCGGACTTCTGGACCGCATGGGCTTTCCCGCCCAGGTGAAGGTGAACTTCCGGGAAGAAGGCCGCGTCGGGCTGGATATTGAAAGCGACGGCTCGGGGATCCTCATCGGAAAACAGGGCAAGACTCTGGAGGCGCTGCAGTTCATCGTCAATGTTGCCGCCGGACGCATGGGGACGGAGCCGAGCAGGATCGTGTTGGACACGCAGGACTACAGAAGCCGACGTGAACGGAGCCTGATCCGCATGGCAAACCAGGTGGCCGAACAGGTACGGAGAAGCCGGGGGTCGCAGCTCCTTGAGCCCTTGAATCCCTTCGAGCGACGGCTCATCCATACGTCCCTCGCCCGGTACGGGGACATTGAAACTGTGAGCGAAGGCGATGGCTTGTACAAGCGCATCAGAGTGATCTGCCGCAATGAGCGGGACGGCCGCCGGGAGTAGACGATGCCGATTTTCGAATACGAATGCAGGGAGTGTCGAAGCTCGTTCGAGCTGCTCGTGAGATCCGACACGACCATTGCGTGTCCCTCCTGTGAGAGCGCGCGGGTCGTGAAGAAGCTGAGCCTGTTTGCCGCGCACGTGAAGAAGGCAGAGGGCGCCTTGCCAAGCTGCCACACCGGCGGCTGCGGCTGCGACCTTGGCAGGTGCGGCTCCGGCCTCTGTGGTGTCGAGTGATCGAATAGTCCTTCAGAATCAAATGTTGCAAGCCCCGGTGCCGCGAGTAGCCCTTCCGCCCGCCGGGCGCGCCCCTTCGCACCGGATTTCACCTTTCCATATGAAGGGTTTCCTCACCTGACGTACGTCGAATCATTTGACACCTCAGAATGCCCGAGTATTGTGGGAAGGTGATTGAGCGCGGAAATGCCGCCTCCATTGGAGAATCTCCAGCAGATGACGGATGAGCAGATCATCGGGCGCGTGCGAGGCGGCGAAACCCGACTGTTCGGCGAGCTTGTCCAGCGCTATCAGGATCCTGTCTTCGGCATGGCGCTGCGCTTCCTCGGCGGCCGCGGGGACGCTGAGGATGTTGCCCAGGAGGTCTTCCTGCGCGCGTACCGGGGCCTGGACGTCTTCAAGGGAGAGGCGAAGTTCTCCACCTGGCTTTACCGCATCACGTATAATCTCTGCACAGACTGGCTGCGCAGGAACAGGCGGGTCGATCGGAAAGCCGCGATGATCGAGGAAGCCTTCGAAGTCGCGGATACGCGGGTGAACCTTGAGGAAGGGATTCTGCAGTCAGAGACGCGGGACAATGTCTGGAAAGCCCTTGACCGCCTGGATGAGCGGTACCGCAGCGTAGTCGTGCTTCTCTACTATCAGAAGATGTCGTATGAGCAGATTGCTGCGGTCCTCGCCCTGCCGGTGAAGACCGTGGAGACACGCCTGTACAGGGCTCGAAAGCTGCTTCGTGAGAGCCTGGAGAGTGGACAAGAGGGAGGCGTTGCATGAGATGTACACAGGTGGAACGCCGCGTGGAACGCTTTGTGGATGGGGCTTTGAACATCCGGCTGGCGCGGCAGATCGAAGCGCACCTGCTGTCATGCACGCGATGCGCCGCCCGGATCAACGTGGCGCGCGCCCTGCTGAAGGGCCTTGGCGCTCCCGCAGAGAGAACGCCGACGGGGTTCGCCGCCCGGGTGATGGAAGCGGTGTACCGGGAGGCGCGTGCAGGGGGACCCCGACCTTTCGCGCCGGAAAGGATGGAGACGGGCACGGCCCGGCTGCCGGCCCGGATCTACCGCCGGCTGGGTCTGAGCATGCTGCTTACTGCGGGGGTTCTTGCCGCGAGTCTCTTTGTTCCCCATGCCGCCTACCCGGGCCTCCTGGGGTCCGGATCCCCCTCCGCCGGGCCTTCCCGGGAAAGCGATGCCGCGGCGCTCCGTGGATTTGGCGCCGCGGTGCAGAGTTCTTTGAATGGAGCTGATTCTTTCGTGCGGGGCATTCTGCGCGAACAGGCAAATGGAAGGAGCGTACGATGACATGCATCAACCACCCGAAGGCGGCGGCCGCGGCGGACTGCGCCGCGTGCGGAAGGCCTTTTTGCGCCGCGTGCATCGTGGGGCTTGACCAGAGGAGCTGGTGTCGGGACTGCCTTTCAAGAATCGTGAGCAGGACCGGGGCCGGCGCGCGCGTGCACCCGGGCTGGCGGAAGCTGGCGGCGGCGCTCCTCAGCATTGTGCCGGGGGCGGGGCACATGTTTCTGGGCTTCATTGGCAAGGGGTTCGCTCTCATGGGCCTGCTCATTACCTCGATATTCCTCGTCATCCTGTACTCCGACGCAACCGGTATGTACTGGATGACCGCCTACCTGATTCCCACTCTTTGCGTGCTCTTTCTCTGCTACGCGGTTTTTGACTCCATGGCCATTTCCGACGCGCGAAGGAGCGGGAGGGAGCTGCCGGCGACCGGGGACGAGACCATGAACGCGGTCTGGGAGAAAGTTCTCATGAACCGGCGCACCGGTGGATGGGTCCTGGTCATCGCGGGGATCGTTGGAATCCTGCGTATTTTCTCGGAGCCGCTCAGTCTCTGGATCCGGACCGTGCTCGCCATAAGCTTCCCTGTCATGGGGCTGGTAATTCCCGTGATCCTTCTGGTTCTTGGTATCCTCCTGCTGCAAAGAAGCCGAAAATAACAGCAGGAAAAAGAGATGCAGAAGACCGGTATGGCGGTCTGGGACCAGGTCGAAATAGCCCAGAGACAATGTGCTGCGTGGCGCTTCCCCCTGCGGAGCATCTGGGTGGAACGCATCGAGAGCGAGTGGCATGCCCTTTCCCTGCCGGAGAAAGGCAGGAGAGCGGAAGCGCGGAGCATGTTCATCCCCCGTACTCAGAAGCCCGAATCTTCCCAGTGGCGGCACTACCTCCATCGGGAGAGCGGGCTCGTGCAGCCGACCCCGGTGCTCCCGGACAGACCGATCGTGGTGCGTCCGGACCGGTCTCTCACACTGCTGCCCGGACAGAGCACGATATTCTTCCTCGAGATCCCGGTATGGTTCAGGCTCTCCACGGTCGGTCCACGGGCCGCGCGGATATTCGAGGAGCCGCTCTGCGTGCTCACCCGCACGTGGTTCGGAGACCCTGTCACGGGAGATCTCTGCTGGGGGCTCGCGGCCCGCCTGCATCACTCCATCGACTCGGTGGAGACCTCTGCCTGGATCGCCGTGTGCCCGCTCATGATCGAAAACGATTCCGATACCGACCTCGACTTCGAAAAGATCTGCCTCCACGTGGAAAACCTCAGCATTTTCCGCGGGACGCTGCGGCTGTGGGCCAACAGCCTGAATGTGATCTTCAAGGGTCCCGACCAGGCCACCCAGATCGAAATCGTGCATACGCCCCCGGGCTTCGAGCAGGGACTGATCCTGGTCAGCGCCGCGCGTCAGCCCGCTGCGGGCTGGAACATACGAAAGACCTTCGGAATGTTGAAGTATTTCACGGACTTCTGAGGACACAACGGGGATGATCCAGCAAATCACGGTCTGGCTGCAGTCTATTTCTCCCGATGTGCTGACAAAGGCACTGCGGGTCGCCCTCACGATCCTGATCGGTCTGTTCGTGGTCAGGGTGCTGGCCGTGGTGACACAACGGTTCATCATGCGCAAGTCGACTGCCCAGCGCCAGATGATCGCGCGCAAGGTCATCGGTTATACCGGCTTCTTCCTCGTGCTGATGGGAGTGCTCAGCGAGCTCGGTCTGAAGCTCACCGCCCTCCTGGGCGCGGCAGGGATCGTCGGGATTGCCGTCGGGTTCGCCTCCCAGACGAGCGTGTCCAATATCATCAGCGGTCTTTTCCTCATTTCCGAGAAGCCGTTCGGTGTGGGTGACGTGATCAGAATCGGGACTACCACCGGGATCATACAGTCGATCGACCTGCTTTCCATCAAGATCCGCACGTTCGACAATTTGTTCGTCCGCATCCCGAATGAGAAGATTCTCACCTCCGAAGTGACGAACATCACGCGCTTCCCCATCCGCAGGATGGACATCGTGTTCCAGGTGGACTATGAGCAGGATCTGAACAAGGTACATGACCTTCTTGCGAGGATCGCGCGGGACAACCCCTGGAGCCTGGACGAACCGGCACCGGTCATCATCTTCTCCGATTTCAAGGAGTCCGGTATCGAGGTGCTGCTCGGTCTGTGGTTTGCCAAGAGCGACTTCATGGATCTGAAAAACTCGATCATGAAGGACATTTCCTCCTCGTTCGCCACGGCGGGAGTGAGGTTTGCGCACCCCAACCGGCTGGTGAAAATCGTGGAGGGATCCGCAGCTACCTCTTGATGATCTGTTCGCGCCGTGGCCCGACGGAGATCCACTTTATCGGGGTGCGGATTCTTTTTTCCACAAAGAGAACGTACTCACGCGCCTGCGGCGGAAGGTCCTCGAACCTGCGCACCGCCATGATGTCCGTTTTCCACCCGGGCAGCTCCGCGTACACCGCCGAAGCCTTGTCCAGCATCCGGGAGACGGGGAACGCGGCCGTTGTCTTCCCGTCGATCACATACTCCGTGCAGACGGGAATCGCGTCTTTGTAGCCGAGGACGTCGAGATTGGTGATTGCGGCCTCGGTTGCCCCCTGCACACGGCAGCCGTAGGAGGTGGCAACGCAGTCGAACCAGCCTACCCGGCGGGGCCTTCCCGTTGTGGCCCCATATTCCCCTGCATCACCGCCACGTTTTCGCAGTGTTTCTTCTTCTTCGCCGTGCAGCTCTGTGACGAATGGTCCTGCCCCCACGCAGCTCGAGTATGCCTTTGTCACGGCCACGACACGGGTGATGGCCCACGGGGGCAGCCCGGCCCCCACTGCGCCGAAACCTGCAAGCGGTGAGGAGGATGTCGGGTAGGGATAGATCCCATGATCAGGGTCGCGGAGTGTTCCCAGCTGACCTTCAAGGAGGATCGTCTTTTCCGCCTCTACTCCATCAAGGAGAAGCGTGGTCGTGTCGGCTACATAAGGTGCCAATCTGTCCCGTAGTGCGACCACATGGGCCACGATCTCCTCCACGGAAAGGGGCGGTCTGCCGTACAGCTTTTCCAGGATGACGTTTTTCTGCACGAGAGATTTGGCAAGCCGCGCCCGCATGAGGGACTCGTCGAACATTTCGTTCACCTGCAGGCCGAGCTTCAACGACTTGTCCGCGTAGAACGGCGCGATGCCGGATTTCGTGGAGCCGAAGCTCTCTTTTCCCAGCCTCTCTTCTTCCAGGGAATCGAAGAGAATATGATGCGGCAGCAGCACCTGGGCGCGCTCGGACACA
>Ga0265316_10003030_pt1 | contig 17164 bp, 16 predicted proteins | sample 4522metaG_FD_202092 | JGI IMG/M metagenome (GOLD analysis project Ga0265316, IMG submission 202092) | Rhizosphere microbial communities from Carex aquatilis grown in University of Washington, Seatle, WA, United States - 4-5-22 metaG | ecosystem: Host-associated > Plants > Roots > Rhizosphere >...
CGACCTGGACCTCGTAGGCCTGTGCTTCGCTGCCCGGTGCGAGTTCGCGCGGCAGCGCCGGGGGGCGCAGCGTGCCGGCCGGCCGCGGGCCGCGCAGTGCGCAAAGCAGCGCTGCAGCCCGCTGCATGCTCGCTTGGCTCATCAGGCCGCACCATCGCGGCGCGCCTCGATGAACAGTGCCAGCTCGCCGATCGTCGGGTGCTCGAACAGGTCGGTGACTTCGACCTTGCCGGGCCACTGGCGCTCGATGCGCTCATGGATCGCGAGCAGCTTGAGCGAGCTGGCGCCAAGGTCGAACAGGCTCTCGTCGACGTCTATGCTGCGGCCACCGAGTTCCGACTCGCAGATCACGCGCAGCTGCCCTTCGACCTGGCCCCCGCTCGCAGCAGCATTGGGCTGCGCGGCCTCGAGTCGCGCGAGCTCGTCCAGCACACCGTCGAACGCGCCGGCGAGATATTCCTGCTCCAGCACGTGACGCTGGATCTTGCCGCTGGTCGTCTTCGGGATTCGGAGCACCGGTACCACCCGCTCCACGTCCAGTCCGGCCAACTCAGCCAGGCGCCGCCGGAGTGCGTGCGCAACCGGCACGAAGTCAGCAGCCTCGCCGCGAAACAGCACGAACACGACCAGCTCGTCGGTCTGCGCCTGCGCGGGCCGCACCCCCGCGACCACGACCTTGCCGAGTTCCAGCCCCGACAGTCCGCCGGCGAGCTGTTCGAGATCGTGCGGGTAGTAGTTCTGCCCGTTGACGAACAGGATTTCCTTGTGGCGGCCTGTCACGTAAAGCTCGCCATCCTGCAGCAGCCCGAGATCTCCGGTGCGCAGCCAGCCCCCGGCAGTAAAGGCCGCGGTGTTGGCCGCCGCGTCTTCGTAGTAGCCGGCCGTGACGCTCGGGCCGCGAATCTGGATGTGGCCGACGGTAGCTGCCGGCAGCGGCTCATCGGCATCGTCCGCGATGCGCAGTTCGCAGCATGGCAGCACCCGGCCCACTCCCATCAGGGCGAGCGCGTCGCGCTCGCCTTCGGCCAGCACCGCGGGCCGCGCGCCGACTCCGAGCTGGTGGCGGTTGAATCGCGTGGTATGAAACGTGGTCCCAAGCGGCGGGAACGTCACACCGAGGGACGCCTCTGCGAGTCCGTACACCGGGAACATGGCGCTGCGTGCGAGACCGGCAGGCGCGAGCCGCGCGAGGAACTCCTCGCACAGCTCAACGCTGATCGGCTCGGCGCCATTGAAGACCAGCCGCACGGCGTGCAGGTCCAGTCCGTCGGGTGCGCGCTCGCCGAGCACCTTCAGGTAGTGCCGATAGCCGAAATTCGGCGAGCACAGGATCGTCGCTCCCACGCGCGCGGCGAGCTGCAGCCACAGTAGCGGACGGCGCACGAACAGCTCGGTCGGCAACAGGTGCGTATGTACGCGGGCGCCGAACATCGTCAGATAGAAGCCGATCAGACCCATGTCGTGCGTCAGCGGCATCCAGGAGAGGCTGCGGTCCCGCGGCGTCAGGCCCGCACCCGCGGCCAGCGCCCGGATGTTGGCGATCAGGTTGGCGTGCGTGAGCACGACGCCCTTGGGTTCGGCGGTCGAGCCGGAGGAGAACTGGATGAACGCGGTATCAGACGAGGCGGCGCGATGGGTCCGGCCGCTGCGCCCGAGCGCGTCGAGCTCATCGACCAGGAACGCGCGCGTGCGCAGCGCCTGGTACGTGGCGTCCTCGCCGTGCGCAGCCGCGCACGTACCGATGCGCTCGAGCAGTCGGGCCTCGGTGTAGATGAACGGCGCGCCCAGGCGGCGCGCGATGCGCAGCGCCTTGCGGCGATGCTCGTCCGTGACACCGGGCGCGACCGGTACCGGGATGATGCCGCCGAGCACCGCGGCCCAGAACGCGTCGATGAACGGCTCGTTGCCCGAGACCAGCAGCAGCATCGTGTCTCCCGGGCGCGCGCCGAGACGCTGCAGCCGGTACAGGATGCCGAGCGCGCGCTGGTAGAGCTCCGCGCCGCTGATGCTGCGCGCCTCGGTCTCGCCCTCGAGATAGGTCAGGCGCGGCTCCGCGTCGCGATTGGCTTCGAGCAGCGCGCTGAGAGTGGTCGCATCCATGTGCGTCTATAATTCCAGCCCGCATGCCGGAACACAACGCCAGGGACGAGGACCAACGCGCACGCGCAGCCTCGCGCGATGCCCTGCGCAATACCATCTATCAGCGCCGCACGGTGTCGGGGCGTCGCATGAGCGCTCGCCGCAGGTTGCTGTACGCATTTGCGGCCCCCGCACTGGTCGCACTCGTGCGCCTGTGGTGGCGCAGCTGCCGCATCGTCGCCGTGGTCGGTGAGGAGCATCTGTCAGCGGTGCTCGCGCGCGCGCCATCGTTCCTGCCGTGCTACTGGCACCAGCACCATCTGTTCATGGCGCGCTACCTGCTCGAGGCACAGCGCCGCTTCGGCATCCGGATCGGCTTCCTGGTGAGCCCGTCAGTCGACGGCGAGCTCGGCGCGATGATCATCCGCCGCGCCGGCGCGCAAGTGATCCGCGGTTCCTCCTCGCATACTGGCGCACTCGCGATGCGGGACTACTTTCTCGCGCTCACACGCGAGCAGATCTCCCCGGTGATCAATCCCGACGGGCCGCGCGGCCCGCGCTTCAAGTTCAAGCCCGGCGCCCTGCTGCTGGCGCAGATGTCGGGCCGTCCGATACTGCCGATGGCCTACGTGGCTTCGCGCGCGTGGCGCTTCCATTGGGACCGATTCGTGCTTCCCTGGCCGTTCTCGCGCATCGTGGTGGCCATCGGCCCTCCGCGGGAGGTGCCCCGCGGGCTGGATGCCGCGGCGCTGGCGGCGCTGCAGCTGGAGATGGAGGCAGCGCTTAAGGCGACCTTCGCCGCCGCCCAGTCCCGCCTGAGGCAGCGCGGGGCTCCGGCAACCAATTCGGACTTAGGTCGCTGAATCAGCAGCTTAGCTTGTGTTCCGGCCAAGCTGTGCCAGAATCCGGACAAATGTCCAAGACGCCGGTCTCCAGCAGCGATCCGACGGCTTCCGACGTGCTTGCCCCGCAGTTCTGGACAGGCCGGTCGGACCGTCCGGCGCCGGGCATTGACGTCGCCTGTACCAAGATCGCGGTCGATCTGCAGAACCTCACGCGCGAAGGCGCCGACGAGTGCATCCGGCGCAGCCTCGAGACGCTGCGCGATGCGACCTCCGCCGATGCGACCTTCATGGCACTGCTCGATTCCGGAGCCACCCGTTTCGAATCGGTACTGATCGCGCGAGGCCAGTTCGCGCAATGCCACCCGGAAGCGCTGCGTGGCGAGCCGGTCGATTCGCTGCCCTGGCTGCAGGCCCGCAGCGAGCACCTGCGATTGTCGGAATTCCGCGATACCGCCTCACCGCGCAAGGAACAGGCCGGCGACGCCGGCACGCTCGCCGAACTCGCGATCGGCGCGCTGCTGGTGGTGGCGTTCCGTATCCGCGGCCAGAACGCCGGGATGCTGGGCCTGGCCTACGGGCTGCCGCGCGGGGGCTTCGACGTGAACCTGCAGCTGCTGATGAAGCTGCTCGGCAGTTCCTTAAGCACGGGCCTGGAGCGTGTCCGGCTCACGCTCGAGCTCACGCGCATCGAGGAGCGCAACGCGCTCACCGAGCTGGCCGCGAACGACGGATTGTGGGATTTCGACGCCCAGGGCAACGATGTGTACTTCTCGCCGCGTTGGCGCGCGATGCTCGGCTACGACGAGGCGGACCTCAAAGGCGGCCTGGACTGGCGCGGGCTCGTCCATCCGGACGACATCTCGCGCGTGCAGGCACTGATCCGCGATCACGTCGCCAACAAGACTCCGATCTTCGAGAGCGTGCACCGGATGCGCCACCGCAGCGGCGAGTGGCGCTGGGTGATCAGCCGTGCCAAGGCGCAACTGGACGAACACGGCCGGCTGCTGCGGCTGGTCGGAGTCGAACTCGACATCACCGAGCGCAAGCTGTACGAGGAGGCGCTGTTCCGCGAGAAGGAGAGCGCGCAGATCACGCTGCAGTCGATCGGTGACGGCGTGATCACGACCGATGCCGCCTCGACGATCGACTACATCAATCCGGTGGCCGAGCAGCTCACCGGGTGGCGGCTCGAGGATGCGATGGGCCGGCCGGTCGAGGAGATCTTCCGCGCCTTCCACGAGGAAACCTGCGAGCCGCTGGAGAATCCGCTGAGCGTCTCGATCCGCCGCGCACGCCCGATCAAGTCGGTGCGTCCGATGCTGCTGATCCGGCGCGATGGCAACGAGCTGTACGTCGAGAGCACCGCCTCGCCGATCCGCGCCGGCAACGGCAAGGTCGGCGGCGGCGTGCTGGTGTTCCACGACGTCAGCGAGTCGCGCGAGCTCAATCGCCGCCTGTCGTATCACGCCAGCCACGATCTGCTCACCGGGCTCGTAAACCGGCGCGAGTTCGAGAACCGATTGGAGCGCGCGCTCAAGAGCGCCAAGGCACGCGAGACCTCCTACGCGCTGTGCTACCTGGACATCGACCAGTTCAAGATCGTCAACGACACCTGTGGCCACAGCGCCGGGGATGCGCTGCTCGGGCAGGTCGGCGCGCTGCTCAAGTCCAAGGTGCGCTGGCGCGATACGCTGTCGCGGCTCGGCGGGGACGAATTCGGCATGCTGCTCGAGAGCTGCAGCCTGGATGAGGCGATGCGCATGGCCGAGGGAATGCGCGAGGCAGTGCGCAATTTCCGCTTCAGCTGGGAGGAGCGCGTGTTCCGGCTCGGTGCCAGCGTCGGCGTGGTGCCGATCACGGCCGACAACGAGGACGTCGCCTCGATCCTCTCGGCGGCCGACAGCGCCTGCGCGGCGGCCAAGGAACTTGGACGCAATCGCGTGCACAGCTTTGCCGAGAATGACATCGAGCTGATGCGGCGCCGCCGCGAGATGCAGTGGGCCGCGCGCATCAACGCGGCGCTCGAGGAAGGGCGCTTCGAACTGTTCCGTATGCCGATCGCGGCGCTGCAGAAGCCGGAGACCGGCGCGCATTACGAGCTGCTGCTGCGGCTGCGCGACGAGAACGGCCGCATCGTCGCACCCGACAGCTTCATCACTGCGGCCGAGCGCTACGGCATCACGCCCAGCATCGACCGCTGGGTGATCGAAAACGCATTTCGATGGCTGGTATCGGAAGCCGACGAACGCGAGCGGCTCGCGATGTGCTCGATCAACCTGTCCGGCCAGAGCCTCGGCGACGACAAGTTCCTGCCGTTCGTGATCGAGCAGTTCCACAAGAGCGGCCTGGACGCCTCGAAGATCTGCTTCGAGATCACCGAGACCGCCGCGGTCGCGAGCTTCTCGCAGGCCAACCGCTTCATCCAGGCGCTGCGCGAGCTCGGCTGCAAGTTCGCGCTCGACGATTTCGGCACCGGCTTGTCCTCGTTCGGCTACCTCAAGCACTTCCCGGTGGACTTCCTGAAGATCGACGGCAGTTTCGTGCGCGAGATCCTGCACGATCCGATCGATCGCGAGATGGTCCGCTCGATCAACGAGATCGGTCACCTGACCGGCAAGCAGACCATCGCCGAGTTCGCCGAGAACGCCGAGATCATCGAAATGCTGCGCAACATCGGCGTCGACTACGCGCAGGGCTACGGCATCGCGCAGCCTTCGCGCGTCCTCAAGGCCGTCGTCGGCACCTGAGCCGACTCGCTCAGGCGGGCAGTTCGTAGGGCAGCGGCAGAGCGCTGGCGCGCAGCCGCATTTCCCCATCGCCGCCCGGTCCGGCGCCATCGCCGCCCGGTCCCGCGCCTTCGGCAGACTCCCGCTCCGATCCCGGCAAGGCCGCGACCGCCAACAATTCACAGCTGCCGTCCGCGTGGCGCACGGCCTCGATCACGCGCGCCGCGCGCCCATCCGCGAGCTGCACGGCATCGCCCGCCGCCAGCAGCGGGGCCTGCGGTGCGGCAAAGCGCTGCAGGCGCCGCTTCACGCGGCCGCGGTAATGCGCGCGCGCAATCACTTCCTGGCCGGTGTAGCACCCCTTGGTGAACGAGATCGCATCGATGCAGTCGAGGTTCAGCATCTGCGCGACGAACTGACCGCTGGTGGCGCGATAGATCTGCGGCAATCCGGCCGCCACGTCGAGCGCGCGCCACCGCTCGCGCGCCAGCTCCGTACCCGGCGGGGCCGCGGCCGCTGCCGGCAGCGCGCACAGGTACCGCGCGGCATCCAGGCGCGCGGCTCCGGCCGGCACCGCGCTGCCCTCGACCGCGACCAGGCCGTATAGGCGCAGCTCCGCGCTCTCATCGCTGATGGCGACGCGCGAGCGCAGCACGTAGCGGCGCAGCAACGGTGCGACGTCGGCAAGCAGTTCGAGGGGCAGCACCGCTCCGAGATCGTCGTCGGACCAAGCCAGCAGCGCCAGCAGCGCGAGCGTGCGGCCCTGCGCGTTGTGCAGGCCGGCGCGCAGCACACTGCCGGGCGCCAGCCGGTCGAGGTCGTTCGAGAGCTGACCCTGCAGGAAACGCCGTGCATCGGGACCCCGAAAACGCAGGGTCCCGAGGTCGGGGAGCGGACACACGGCGACGGGGTTGTTCATTGCGCCATGGGATGGCCCGGCGACGAAACGGGCGCCGTACGGTAGTCGGTGGGAGGTGATTCTGGCACACTCTGCCCATGCCGGTTCCGGTCGACGAAATGCTTGCCCCGGACCCAAGCGAGCCCGGCGCGATCCCAACGCCGCGCGCCGGCCAACTCGAACCCGGCACCTCCGCAGCGGCCGCGCCGCCGGGCATGCCACGCGCCCCGGAAGCGGGCGGACCATCAGGGCCGGAGCCGACGCGCTACGGTGACTGGGAGCGCGGCGGGCGCTGCATCGATTTCTGAGCCGAGGAGTTTCTGATGGCTGAACGGCCGCTGTCGCCGCATCTGCAGGTGTACCGGTTCGGCTACACGATGTCGCTGTCGATCCTGCACCGTATCACCGGGGTGGCGCTCGGCTGCGCCCTGATCGGCCTGACCGGCTGGCTCATGGCCGCGGCCGGCGGACCGTCCTCGTACGCGCAGGCGACACGCGTGCTGCGCGCATGGCCGTCGCGCGTGCTGTGCGCGCTCGCCCTGATCGCGCTGTGCTACCACTTCTGCAACGGCCTGCGCCACCTCGTGTGGGACATGGGCTATGGGTTCGAGCGCCGCGAGGCGCGTCGCAGCGCCGCGCTGATGCTGGTAGCCGCGCTCGCCGCCGCGCTCGCGTGCGTCGTAGCGCTGCTGTACGGCGCGGCCCGCCCATGAGCCTGCGCTCGCCGCTGGCGCGGGTGCTCTACCATGGCGCGGCCCGTGACGGAGTCGGCCACTGGTGGGTACAGCGCGTAACCGCCGTGGCACTCGCGCCGCTCGCCCTCTGGCTCACGGTCTCGCTGCTTGTGCTGCCAGACGGCTACGCGGCGGTGAGCGCGTGGATCGGCGCCGGAGTGCATCCGGTGCTGCTCTCGCTCACGGTGCTGCTGGCGATATGGCATTCCTGGCTCGGACTGCAGGTCGTCATCGAGGACTACGTGCACGGCTTCCTGGTCAAGACCGGCTCGCTGCTGCTGTCGAGCTGCGTGCACGGGCTGCTCGCGGCGAGCGCTCTCTACGCAGTGCTGCGCATCGCGCTCAAGGCTGCCGCATGAGTGCCTACGAGCTCGTCGACCACAGCTATGACGTGGTAGTCGTCGGGGCGGGTGGCGCCGGGCTACGCGCAGCGCTCGGGCTCGCCGAAGCCGGCCTGTCGACCGCGTGCATCACCAAGGTGTTCCCGACCCGCAGTCACACGGTGGCCGCGCAGGGCGGCATCAGTGCGGCCCTCGCCAACATGGGCGAGGACGACTGGCGCTGGCACATGTACGACACGGTCAAGGGTTCGGACTGGCTCGGGGATCAGGACGCGATCGAGTTCATGTGCAAGGAAGCGCCCGCCGCGGTCATCGAACTGGAGCATTACGGCGTGCCGTTCTCGCGTACCGGGGACGGGCGCATCTACCAGCGGCCGTTCGGCGGCATGACCACGCACAATGGCAAGGGCATCGCGCAGCGCACCTGTGCGGCCGCGGACCGCACCGGTCACGCAATGCTGCACGCGTTGTACCAGCAGTCGATCCGGCACGCGGCGGAGTTCTTCGTCGAATACTTCGCGATCGACCTGATCATGCACGAGGGGGAATGCCGCGGTGTGGTGGCGCTGAACCTCGCCGACGGACGTCTGCATCGCTTCCGCGCGCAGACCACGATATTGGCCACCGGCGGCTACGGCCGAGCCTATTTTTCGTGCACTTCGGCCCACACCTGCACCGGCGATGGCGGCGGTATGGTGCTGCGCGCCGGGCTGCCGCTGCAGGACATGGAGTTCGTGCAGTTCCATCCGACCGGGATCTACGGCTCGGGCTGCCTGATCACCGAGGGCTCGCGCGGCGAGGGCGGCTACCTGACCAACTCGAAGGGCGAGCGCTTCATGGAGCGCTATGCGCCGAACGCCAAGGACCTCGCCTCCCGCGACGTCGTGAGCCGCGCGATGACCATCGAGATCCGCGAGGGCCGCGGCGTCGGCGAGCACAAGGACCACATCCACCTGCACCTCGAGCACTTAGGGCCGGCCGTGATTCACGAGCGCCTGCCGGGCATCGCCGAGACCGCGCGGATCTTCGCCGGGGTCGATGTCACGCGCGAGCCGATCCCGATCCTGCCAACCGTGCACTACAACATGGGCGGCATCCCCTGTACGCGTCACGGCGAGGTCGTGGCGAGCCACCACCAGGACACCGACAGCGTGGTGCCGGGACTGATGGCGGTCGGGGAGGCGGCCTGCGTGTCGGTGCATGGTGCGAACCGCCTCGGCTCCAACTCGCTGCTCGACCTCGTAGTCTTCGGGCGCGAGGCGGCGCGTCATTGCGCGGCGTCGCTGACGCCGCGCGCGACGCAACGGCCACTGCCGCGCGATGCGGCCGAACAGGCGATCGCGCGCCTGGACCGACTGCGCCATGCACACGGTCCGCGCCCCACGGCCGGGATCCGGCTGGAGATGCAGCGTACGATGCAGGCCGATGCCGCCGTCTTCCGCACCGGCACGACGCTGCAGCAAGGCATCGCGAAGCTGCACGAGACGTTCAAGTCCTTCGCGGATGTCGGCGTCTCGGACCGCGGCCTGATCTGGAATACGGACCTGATCGAGACGCTCGAGCTGGAGAACCTGCTGCTGCAGGCGGTTGCGACGATCCATTCGGCGGCCGCGCGCCAGGAGAGCCGTGGCGCCCACGCCCGCGAGGATTTTCCGGAGCGGGATGACGTCAACTGGCTCCGGCACAGCCTGTGCTGGGTCGATGCGCAGGGGCAGGCGCGCCTCGGTGCACGCCCGGTGCACCTGGAAACGCTGACCGACGACGTAGCCTCGATCCCGCCCAAGGCCCGGACCTACTGAGGAGCCCTCCGCACCATGGCTGAATTCATGCTGCCAAAGAATTCCCGGATCGATAGCGCGGCCGGCAGGACCTTCGCGGCGCCGGCGGGTGCGAAGCGCGTGCAGCGCTTCAGGATCTATCGCTTCGATCCGGATTCCGGCGCGCGGCCGCGCGTGGATACCTATGAGATCGACATGTCCGCCTGCGGGCCGATGGTCCTCGACGCGCTGCTGAAGATCAAGAACGAGGTCGATGCGACACTGTCGCTGCGCCGCTCCTGCCGCGAGGGCATCTGCGGCTCCTGCGCGATGAACATCAACGGCAAGAACACGCTCGCCTGCACCCAGTCGTGCGCGGATCTCGGCGCGGGGGACGTGCGCATCTATCCGCTGCCGCACATGAGCGTGATCAAGGACCTCGTGACCGACCTCACGAACTTCTACGCGCAGTACGCCGCGGTCAAGCCGTGGCTGCAGACCCGCACCGCGCCGCCGCCCGACGGCGAGCGCCTGCAGTCCAAGGCTGATCAGGAACGCATCGACCGCCCCTCGGCCTGCATCCTGTGTGCCTGCTGCTCGACCGCCTGCCCGAGCTACTGGTGGAACTCCGAGCGCTACCTCGGTCCGGCTGCGCTGCTGGCCGCCTACCGCTGGCTGGTCGACAGCCGCGACGAGGCCACGGGCGAGCGGCTCGATGCGCTCGAGGACCCGTTCCGGCTGTACCGCTGCCACACGATCATGAACTGCACCGAGGCGTGTCCGAAGGACCTGAACCCCGCCAAGGCCATCGGCGCGATCAAGCGCATGCTGCTCGAGCGGCAGCATTGAATACCCGCGGGCGCCTGCGCTGGCGCTGCCGCCGTGGCATGCAGGAGCTGGATCTGCTGCTGCAGCGCTGGATGGACCGGGATTTCGAGGGTGCCGGCGCTGGACGGCGCCAGGCGTTCGCGCGGCTGCTGGAGCTGCCCGATCCCGAGCTCGCGCGATTGCTGCTGGCGGGAGGCCGGTCGGACGATCCGGAGCTTCAGGGACTGCTGGACGGGATACGTGCCTCACCGGCGCCCTGAGTGCCGATTCCGGGTACCCCGTGAGGAACCTTCGGCGCGCCGCCGGATCAAACCGGCACTAGTGAGAATTCAAGACCTTAGCGGCGCAGCGCTTGCGGATTACGGCAACTGATAGAATCTGATGAAGAGTATTCAGACCCGAGCAGTGCCCACCGGGGCGGTCGTGACCCGACCCATCGAGACGATGGCAGGTTTGCCCATGGTCCCCGACGCCAGTGACTGGAGTCTCGTCCAGCGTGTCCAGCGCGGCGAGCGCAATGCATATGACCTGCTGGTGCTCAAGTACCAGCACAAGGTCGTCAAGCTCGTGATGCGCTACTTGCGCGATCCGGCCGAAGCCGAGGATGTCGCTCAAGAGGCGTTCATCAAGGCCTACCGGGCGCTGCCGCAGTTCCGCGGCGACAGCGCGTTCTACACCTGGCTCTACCGGATCGCGATCAACACTGCCAAGAACGCGCTCGCCGCCCGTGATCGCAGCCCGGTCAGCTATGAGCTGGACCTGCAGGGCAGTGATGATTCGCCGGACCTGGTCAGTCGGCTGAAGGATCCGGAGACCCCCGAGGGCCTGGCGCTGACCGAGGAAATTCGCAATACGGTCAACAGCGCGATCGAGGCCCTGCCTGAAGATCTGCGCACCGCGATCGTGCTGCGCGAGCTCGAAGGCCTGAGCTATGAGGAGATCGCGGCGACCATGGATTGCCCCGTCGGCACGGTGCGCTCGCGCATTTTTCGTGCCCGCGAGGCCATCGACCGTCGCCTGCGGGTGGTATTTGACGGCGGATTGGGGCGGACGGAGGAGCTGGTGTGAACCAGGATCAGGTGGAAAGCCAACTTTCGGCGATGTTCGATGGCGAACTGCCGGTAGCGGAGTGTGAGCTGCTGTCGCGGCGTATCGATCGGGATGAGAACCTGCGCTCGCGCTGGTCGCGCTACGCGCTGATCGGTGCGGCGATGCGCTCCGAGCCCGTAGCTGCCGCGCGCAGCGGCTTTGCGACGCGGGTCAGTGCGGCGCTGTCAGCGGAGGGCCGGCCGCGCGGCACGCGCCAGCGGCGGTTGTGGTGGAATTCCGCGCTGGCCGCGACCCTCGTGGCGGGGGTAGCCGGCCTGTCGATCGCGATGCTGCGCGATGACGCGAGCCGTTTCGGTGCGCGTGGCGTCGTGGCAGACGCGGTACCGGCTCCCGCACGGGCCGCGGACCGGGTAGCGGCCGCCGTTCCGGTCCGGGCGCCGGCGGTGTCAGTCAGCGGCGCAGGGCACGAGCCATGGAGCTATGTCACGCCCGTGGGCCTCGGCTCCGGCAACAACAGCGCACTGCGCACGCAGCTGGCCGACTACATGGTCGAGCACAGTGTCTACTCGACGCCGCTGATGCAACGCAATCTGCTGTCCTCCCTGGTCAGCGGCGAAGACGGATTGGGCAATGCATCGGACCCGCCGGGCACCGCCACCGCGGTGACCCGTGCGGAGCAGGTCGATGCTGCGGCCGCTGCCGGCGCGCGCGCGCGCTAGCCGCCCCGTGGGGGGCGCGATGGCCGGCGACGGCCGACCCGCGCTGCGCCTCGGCCGGGTCTCATGGCTCGGACTACTCACACTCAGCGCGGCGGTCGCGCTGGCCGACCAGCCGCGCGAATGGCTGGCGCGCGCCGATCAGGCCGTAGCCACCCGCAACTATCGCGGAATTTTCGTGCACGAGCATGCAGGGGAGAGCGAGACGCTGCGGGTCGTGCATCGGGCCGGCAGCAGCGGGGTCGCCGAGCGGCTCGTGTCGATGGACGGCTCGGGACGCGAGTTCATCCGCAAGGGCAGCCAGCTTTATATCTACCTGCCGGATCGGCGTACCGTGCTGGTCGAGCGCAACCCGGCGGCAGGCCTATGGTTGCGCGGCCTGCCGGCGCTCGACGACGCGGCGCGCAGCGCCTACGACATCCGCGAGCTCTCGCGTGCGCGTGTTTCCGGCCGCGATGCCCGGCTGATCTCGATCGCTCCGCTGGACGCGCTGCGCTACGGCTATCGGGTCTGGATCGATGAGGCTACGGCGCTGCCCCTCAAGACGCAGCTGCGCGATGGGGACGGTACGGTGCTCGAGCAGATCGTGTTTACGGACCTGTCGCTGCCCGCGCACATCTCCGATACCGAACTCGAGCCGGGGATCGATGCGCGCGACTTCCGGTGGGTACAGCACGGCGCCGGCGGCAATGAGGGGGCCGGCATGGCGGCGTCGTGGCAGGCCGGCGCGCTGCCGCGCGGCTTTCGGATGACCGCTAGCGCGCGGCAGGTGCTGCCGCGCGGGCCGGTCGAACACCTGGTGTTCAGCGACGGGCTGGCCTCGGTGTCGGTCTTCATCGAGCACGCGCCGGCGCCGCGCGAGGCACCCGGCGTCGACGGCGCCGTGCGATTCGGGATTTCCTCGGCCTATTCGACCGCGGTCGAGGGCTACCGCGTCACCGCGGTCGGTGAAGTGCCTCCTGACACCGTGCGCACGATCGCGCTGTCGATCCGCACCGCGACGCCCGCGGCGGGCTTCGGGGAAGCGCTCGGGGACGCCTACCGTGCGCCGCCCACGGAGGACATGCAGGCCGCGCCGCCCCCGGGACCGCTCCCCGGCGCCGGCCGCAGTGCTTTCGGGGATGCTCCGGCAGGCTGGGTGCCGCAGTCCGGCGGCCGGCATTGAGCGGCGCGCAACCGGCGCCGCTGCGACTGCTCACCCGCGCCGACTGCAGCCTGTGCGAGACGATGCGCTCGGAGCTGGCGCGGCTCGCGGCCCGCACGCCCTTGCCGCCGGTCGAAGTCCTCGACGTGGACACCGATCCCGAGCTGGCGCGGCGCTACGGCCTGAAGATCCCGGTGCTGCTCTGGGGGACGAGCCTGGTCTGCCACCACCGGTTGGACGAATCGGAGCTGCTGCGGCTGCTCCGGCGGGCTTGAGCCCGGCCCTTGCGGCTATAATCCGCGCGCCCTGCAGCTTGGGGGCGCCGCCCCCCACCTGATGCAACGCATACGCAATTTCTCCATCATCGCGCACGTTGACCACGGCAAATCGACGCTCGCCGACCGCCTGATCCAGTTGTGCGGTGGGCTCGAGGCGCGCGAAATGCAGGCCCAGGTCCTCGACTCGATGGATCTGGAGCGCGAGCGCGGCATTACGATCAAGGCGCAGAGCGTCACGCTGCAGTACCTCGCGCATGACGGCCAGAGCTATCAGCTCAACCTGATCGATACTCCCGGCCACGTGGATTTCTCGTACGAGGTATCCCGCAGCCTCGCCGCCTGCGACGGCGCGCTGCTGGTGGTCGACGCCTCGCAGGGAGTCGAAGCACAGAGCGTCGCGAACTGCTACACCGCGATCGAACAGGGCCTCGAGGTGTTGCCGGTGATCAACAAGATCGACCTGCCCTCGGCGGATCCGGAGCGGGTGCAGATCCAGATCGAGGAGATCATCGGCATCGATGCGAGCGAGGCCATGCGCGTGAGCGCCAAGACCGGCGAGGGCGTGCCGGAGCTGCTCGAGGAGATCATCCGGCGCATACCGGCTCCACGCGGGGACCCGGACGCCGCGGTGCAGGCGCTGATCATCGACTCATGGTTCGACAACTACGTCGGTGTCGTATCGCTGGTGCGCGTAGTCAACGGCACGCTGCGGCGCGGGGAGAAGATCCGGGTCATGTCCACGGGCCGCAGCCATCAGGTCGACCGGCTCGGCCGCTTCACGCCCAAGCCGATCGCCCTCGAGTCGCTCGCGGCCGGAGAGGTCGGCTTCGTCATCGCCGGCGTCAAGGAAATCGACGGCGCGCCGGTCGGCGATACCATCACTTCCGAGGCCGATCCGGCGGTGACGCCACTGCCGGGCTTCAAGCAGATCCAGCCGCGAGTGTTCGCCGGCGTGTTCCCGGTCAATGCCGAGGACTACGAGGCGTTTCGCGATGCGCTCGGCAAACTCAAGCTCAACGACTCGGCACTGCACTACGAGCCCGAGGTCTCCACCGCGCTCGGCTTCGGCTTTCGCTGCGGCTTCCTCGGCCTGCTGCACATGGACATCGTGCAGGAGCGGCTGGAGCGCGAGTATTCGCTCGATCTGATCACCAGCGCACCGACGGTGATCTACGAAGTCGCCCGCACCGACGGCGATCTGCAGTACGTGGACAACCCGGCCAAGCTGCCGGCCGTCAACGAGATCGCGCAGATCCGTGAACCGGTCATCACCGCGAACATCCTGGTGCCGCCCGAATACGTCGGCGCCGTGCTCGGGTTGTGCAGCGAGAAGCGCGGTACGCAGAAGAAAATGCAGTTTCTGGCCGCCCAGGTGTCATTGCAGTACGAACTGCCGCTGGCCGAGGTGGTGCTGGATTTCTTTGACCGGCTGAAATCCGCCAGCCGGGGCTATGCCTCGTTCGACTATGTATTCAGCCATTTTCAGGCCGCCCCGCTCGTCAAGCTTGATATCCTGATCAACGGCGACAAGGTCGATGCACTCTCGATCATCGTGCACCGCGACAGCTCCTACCAGCGCGGACGCGAGCTGGTGGACAAGATGCAGGAACTGATTCCGCGCCAGATGTTCGAAGTAGCCGTGCAGGCCGCGATCGGCACCCACGTGATTGCGCGCGCGACGGTCAAGGCACTGCGCAAGAACGTGCTCGCCAAGTGCTATGGCGGCGACATCAGCCGCAAGCGCAAGCTGCTCGAGAAGCAGAAAGAGGGAAAGAAGCGCATGAAACAGGTGGGCCAGGTCGAGATTCCGCAGGAGGCATTCCTCGCGGTTCTCAAGGTGGGACGCAAGTGACGCAGCTCATCGCTCTGCTGGCGTGGGCGGCACTGCCCGTCACGCTGGTCGCGGTCATCGACGACTGGTTCCTGCGTCCGCGTCGCCGCATCGCGCAGCCCGATGGCCGCGACCCGGCGGTGCTCGCGGCGCTCTATTTCGTGCTGCCGGTGCTGCTGCTGGCCGGTGTGCTGCGCCTGCTGGGCTCCGAGCGGCTGGACTTCAGCCTCGTGCTGGTGATCGTGGTCATTGCCTCGGGCAGCATATGGCTGCTCGATCATCTGCTGTTCGCGCCGCGACGCCTGCAGGCCGCGAAGCTTGCGGGCCGCGACGCGGCAGGCATCGCACTGCCGGTGACCGTGGATTACGCGCGCAGCTTCTTTCCGGTCGCCGTGATCGTGCTGGTGGTGCGCTCGCTGATCTTCGAGCCATTCCGCATACCCTCGGATTCGATGATGCCCACCCTGCTCGATGGCGACTTCATCGTCGTGAACAAGTTCGCCTACGGCCTGCGCCTGCCCGTGCTCGAGCAGAAGTTCGTGTCCGTCGGCGAGCCGCAGCGCGGCGATGTCGTGGTGTTCCACTATCCGCCCGATCCGGCGGTGAACTTCATCAAGCGCGTAGTAGGGCTGCCCGGCGACCGGGTGCGCATCGAGTCCGATCAGCTGATCATCAACGGTCAGCCCGTGCCATTGCAGTCCAGTGGCCGCTACGATGATGGCTGCTACCACAACATGCGACTGTCGACCGAGGTGCTCGGCCTTCACACCCACCAGACCCTCTCGTGTCTGACCCCAGATGAACTTGGCGCACCGCCCGGGCCGACCTGCCCGCGCCGGCTGGACCACAATTACCAATGCACCGAACCGGACCCGATGACCGAGCACGATCACAGCGATTCGACCGAGATGCTCGTGCCCGCCGGCAGCTATCTGATGATCGGCGACAATCGCGACAACAGCCTGGACGGCCGCTATTGGGGCTTCGTGCCGGAGGACCACCTGGTCGGCAAGGCCACGCGAATCTGGTTCAATTGGGACCTGCAGCGCTCCGGCGGCCCGATCTGGAGCCGCATAGGCCGCCGCATCGAGTGAGCGCCGGCAGCGCAGTGCGCGCGGCAGGGGATGCAACTTTGACTCTTGCACGACATGGGAGTGCCCGACCATGCGCCATTCACAGCGCGGAGTGACTCTGATCGGCTGGCTGATCCTGTTCGTGCCGCTCGGGATCGTCGGCTATTCCGGCATCCGGCTCGCGCCGGTCTACCTGAACTACCTGCGCCTCTCGCAGTCGCTCGCACAGACCGCCCAGGAATTCAAGAACGAGGACGCCGGCCCTGGGGGAGCGCAATCGTTCCGCACGGCGCTGGACAAGCGCTTCGAGATCGAGGGCATTGATCATCCGACCGTCAAGGAGATCGACGTGCACCGCGACGGCGACCACTGGGTCGCGATCGCCGACTACGAGGATCAGGCGCCGCTGTTCGCCAATATCTCGATCCTGGTGCTGTTCCACAAAGAGGTCGTAATGCGGTGAGCCGGACTGCGCGGCTGCGCGCCTGGCTGCTGGAGGCGCTCGCGTACACGCCGGTCGACCTGGCGCTGTTCGAAACGGCGCTGACGCATCGCAGCGCGGGCGGCAGCAACAATGAGCGGCTGGAATTCCTGGGCGACGCGGTGCTGAACCTGCTGGTCGCCGAGCACTTGTACACGCACTATGCTGACGCTGACGAGGGGGCGCTCAGCCGGATGCGCTCGCGGGTGGTCAGTGGTGAATCCCTCGCTTGTCGCGCCGCGCAGCTCGGCCTCGGCGAACTGCTGCACCTGGGACCCGGCGAACTCAAGACCGGCGGATTTCGCCGCGAGTCGATCCTGGCCGACGCGCTCGAGGGGCTGATCGGGGCGCTCTACCTCGAGGGGGGGCTGGATCAGGCGCGC